>CAJIAX010000043.1_pt1 | contig 14935 bp, 7 predicted proteins | sample 9199251 | NCBI WGS metagenome assembly CAJIAX01 (sample SAMEA7708287, study PRJEB35096) | sediment metagenome | biome: marine neritic benthic zone biome [ENVO:01000025]; feature: sediment [ENVO:00002007]; material: shallow marine sediment [ENVO:03000034] sea grass bed [ENVO_01000059] ... | reverse complement strand
GGTACATCCAGATGTTGTTGTGAGTGACCACGTCGCCCATCCGGACCTCGGGCACGATGGCGAAGCCGCTCTCGTTGACCGAGCTGACGCCGGAGTGGATGTGGGGGTCGATCAGGCCGGGCGTGACGTGCTTGCCTGTTCCGTCGATGACTACCGCGCCCGAGGGCGCGTCCAGGCCGGTGCCCACCTGCTCGATCGCGCCGGACCGGATCAGCACGTCCGCGTTCTCCAAGCGGCCCTGGGGCCCCTGGGTCCAGACCGTGGCGTTGCGCACCAGCACCGCGTCGGGCTGCTCCGGCATCGCCTCGCGCCCGTACTCCATCATGGGCCGAATGAACGGCAGGTCGATGTCGGGCACGTCCATGGCGACCGTGCCCCGGTCCTCACCCTCGAACGCGTCGGTGCGCGAGCCTCGGAAGGACGGGTCGGCGCCGTTGGGCAGCGCGGTCCATCCGAAGAACTCGTCGCCCCGAACCGACCCGGCCAGGAGCACCGTGCCCTCGTATCCCAGGGGCTCGCCGTCGAAGCGGGCCTCGATCCGGCCCGTCTCGGCCACAACGCTGGCCGAAGCCAGGTCGATGCTGGCGCCCTCGGCGCCGGCCACGTCGATCCTGCCCCGGAGCCGGTTCAGCGGACCTTCCAGGACCAGCGCGGCTTCGAAGCCCCACTCGTCCTCGGAGGCGATGCGCCACGTGCCCCGGGGGTCGATCTGGGCGGGTCGCGTGACTTCGTAGACCCGGCCTTCAACCCAGACGTCCCGAACCGTGGCCTCTTCGGTGAAGAGGTCCCCTTCCGTCACCACGAGGTTGGCCACCTTGCCCTGCTCGATGGTGCCGTGGGTCCGCCCCAGTCCCAGCATCGCCGCCGGCGTCGTCGTCAGCGCGGCCAGGGCGTCGGCCGGCGAGAGTCCCCGAGCCACCGCGATCCGAAGGTTCGGGAGAAACTCGTTCATCGACGACAGGCCGTCGGTGGTGATGGCGAACGGGACGTTCGCGTCGGCGAGCTGGGCCGGGCCGGTGGGGGCCAGATACCAATCCCGGAGGTCCGCCAGCGTCGCGTTCAACGCCGCCTCGGGGTCGTCGACGTCGGGCGCATCCGGGAAGTCCAGGGGCACGATCAGCGGATCGCTGCTGCCCCGGAGCACGTCGATGATGCGATACTCCTGGCCGTTGCCCCGGTACCAGGCGTCCACGCCGAACTCGTCGGCGATCTTCCGAGCCCGGAGGTATTCCTCTTCGCCCCGGGTCTCGAAGATCACGGGCTGGTTGCCCTGGACCGCGTCTTCCAGGGATCCCAGGGCCTCGCTCGTCTCCGGCGGCAAGAACGCCCGCCCGCTGGTCTCGTAGGCGTCCCACGCCCGGATGTACCAGTCAGCGTCCATGAACGTCTGCCGGATCAGCGCGATCGTGCCCATGGACGAATTCGGGTAGGACTGACCCAGCTCCAGCGAACGCTGGAACCCGACCGACTGGGCCAGATCCGGCCGCAGGACCCGCTCCCGGACCCCGGCGTCACCCAGGTCCACCGCCGAAGCCATGCCCCGGAAGATGCCCTGCTTGGGCACCACCAGCGCCGCACCGAAGCCCTGCGAGCGCAGCGCGGAGCGGAGCTCCTCGTCGTCCTGGAGATTCGTCGTGGTGCTGAACCAGGCCCGGACCTGGGGATTCCAGTGCGTTGGGCCGATGTCCCCACCCTCGGGCACGTCGTCCATGCCCAGGTCCGCGTGGGCGTCGATGAATCCGGGATAGACCGTGTGTCCTGACAGGTCCCAGACCCGGGCGCCGGCGGGAGCGTCCATGGTGCCGACCTGCTGAACCAGGCCATCGCGGATGACGATGGTGGCGTTGTCCAGGACCTGCCCGGGCGCCGTGACCACGCGGGCACCGACCAATGCATGGTAGCCAGTGCTGTTGTCCCGAATGCCCGTCACGGGCTGGGTACGGGTCGCCTGCTGGGCCTCCACCGCGCTGCCGAACAGCAGCGCGAGGCCAAGCGCGGAGACGAATGTTCTCACGAGATTCTCCAGGGGAGAAGGAAATGCGATGAGGGGTGACGATACGGAGACAGATGAAACGTGTGCGGTGTTGAAGGTAACCGAGGCCGGTCGGAGCCCCGCCAGGACGTCGACCGGAAAAACCCGTGCGCCGGACCTGAACCGGGTGTACCGTGAGTCACTTGGATCAAACGCCGAATCGCCGCATCCCCCCCCGCGGCCCGGCCCGAGCCCGAGACAGACCGGTCCGCCCGGAGCCGTCCCACGACGGACGCAACGGCGGCTGTCCCGGTCAAGCCGGAGGCTCGTGGAGGAATCTCATGATGCGTTCGACAGTCGCGCTCGTGCTGGTCTCGGCCTGCGTCGGTGTGGCCACGTCGCCGGCGTCGGCCCAGGAGCGACTCCTCATGCCGAATGTCGAGGGAGAGCCCCTGCCCGCGGCCCAGGAGATGCTGGACGAGGTGCTCCTGCAAATGATGTCGCAACGGCTGAGCGCAGTGGCGGCGCCGCAGAACCTGCGCGCCGCGCTGCGACGAACCCGGCACGTCGAGTTGGTGCCCGTGCACCCAGGACCCTTCGACCGCGTCGTGCGTCAGTTTCCCCCGGAGGGCACCCCACTCGAGCCGAGCACTCCGATCGTTCTGGTGGCCGGTGACGGCGTGCCCCGGGAGTTCGTGCCCAGCATGGTGAGCCGACCGGCCCGAGAGGCGGTCAACGAGCTCAGAGAGCTCGGATTCCAGGTGAACACCGAGGTCGTGCCGGTGGTCGATCGGCCACCAGGCTTCGTGTTTGCCCAGGCCCCCCGGGAAGAGGTCGTTCCCCTCGACACGCCCGTGCAGTTTTTCATTACCGGGAACCCCGAGCGCATAACGGACACCGTCGCCGTCACCGTCACGGACACCGTCACCGTCACGGATTCCGTCGTCGTCACGGATACGGTCACGGTCACAGTCACCGTCCCGACGGTGGATACCGTGTTCGTGGGCGATACCAGCGGCGCCGGTCCCCTTCCCGATCCCCCACCCGACGAGCGTCCCCAGGTGCCACCTCCGGCGGATACGGTGCTCGTGGCGGAGCCCGACAGGAGTCGGCCATCATGGCCGATGGCGGGGGGCATTGCAGCGCTGGCGGCCGTGCTCAGCATAATGGGATGCAGGAGGCTGTCGGTCGGAACGAAGGGGAAGCCGGATCCCCGAGGCGCCAGATCCGAGACGCCCGACGACCCCACGGACGACGATGGACCCGAGGGATCGGCCCGGCGTCGACTGCCTGAGTTCGCCGCGGTCGTGGTGGACGAGGCGATCGTCGCCGTCCACCACGGCGAGCGACCCACCGAGGCAGACTCGTGAGCGTCTCGGTGCTGGACCTGGTCGCAGGGCGGGTGACACCCACCCTGAACGAGGCGGCGCCGAAGGTCGGCGGCAAGGCCATGTGGGAGGCGGTGGAGGTGCTGCTCAGCGAAGAGCTGGACGGCCTGTACCCCAACCAGGGCTGGCCCTACATGCGCGACCTGCTGAGGGCCCTGGACACGCCCCTGCCCCGGGTGTTGGTGACCGCTTGGCGAAGCTACGAGCCCCTGCTCGATCTCGTACCCGAGAGCTCCCCTACCCAATCCGGCACCGTGGACCTGGTCCAGGAAGAGATCACCGCCCATTGGGAGCTGGCGCCCCGCTTCAAGGGTCGGGACCTGTCGGGGCCCCGCCTCGTCGTGGACCTGAAGATCGAGATCGACGGCGCCAGCCTGGTGGTGGAGGAGGGCCGGATCATCGAGCTCAGAGCCGGCACTCTGACCTACGGCGGTTCCGTGTCGATCAAGGACGCCCCGGAGAATCTGGCCACCGTCGGTCCCACGACCGTGGAGGTGGACGAGTCCCTCCTGGACTTCGGCGACGGGTTTCCGATTCGGCCGGGGTTGCCCCGTGTTGACGAAGGGTCATCCTGATCCATCCTCGTGAACCCTGGCTCGAGCGCCCCTCAACTCCATATTTCACAACGCCATACAATGGCCCGGCGCTTGCATCGTGGTCAGCGAACGGGCCCAGACGCCCGATTCGGGTCGATCCAGTAGGCCACAACCTCGAGGAGCGAAGTTGCGAGTAGGTATCGACGAGGTCGACGTACTTCTGGTCTCGCTGTGTTTCTATCCGGTGTACTCCGGCCCCGGCGTCCGCTTTCGCCGCTACGCTCCGGGGCTCCGCCGGCGGGGCATCGATCTTCAGGTGTTTTCGGGCACGCATCCCGGCATCGAGTCCCTTCCAGGCACCCGACTCCGCGTGGGCGAACGGATCCCGACGATCGAGGTGGACACCCTCCCGATCCACCGCGTGGCCCTTCCGGGTCGGAGGGGCCTGCTGCAGCATGCCGCCTTCACTAGGGCACTGGCGCAACACTGTCGATCGGACGCCACGGGTCCCGGCGTCATCCAGTTCCTCGACTTTCCACAGGCCTCGCTGCTCTGGCTGTCCGAGCTCCGACTTCATGCATCGTCGCTCGTGTTCACCAGCACCATGGCGCTCCCAGATTTCTCGGCGAACCGGTTCAAGCGCTGGGTGCAGCGTCGATTCTGGCCCGTTCGCCATCAGGCCATGGACTGCCTGGTCGTGAGCAGCGGCGTCATGGCCGACGCTTTTCGTGGCATCGGCGTCGAGACCCGGATCGAAGTGATTCCGAACGGAGTCGACCTTCAACGCTTTCGCCCGGCGGATTCGGCTGAACGTGGCAGACTGCGCGGGGAGCTGGGCCTACCCGAGGACGGCGAGATCATCCTGTTCATCGGATCCATCAGCCCCCGGAAGGGGATCGACCGGCTCGTCCGGGCATGGGACCGAATCGCCGCGCGCCGTCCCAACGCGTATCTCGTGCTCGTCGGGCCCGACCGCGAGGATATCCGCCCGTGGGAAGACGGACCTGGCTACGGTGCGCAAACGCGAGCCTCCCTCACGGGAGCCTCGGGACTCGAGCGAGTGGCGTTCACCGGTTTGGTCGACTCGGTAGAACGATACCTTCAGACCGCGGATGTGCTCGTTTTGCCGTCTCGGCGCGAAGGCATGCCGAACGTCGTTCCCGAAGCCTTTGCGTGCGGCCTACCATGCGTGCTCACTCCGTTCATTGGCCTACCCGCCGAGTTCGGTACGCCGGGCGAACACTACGTGTTGGCTCCGGGTGACTGGCCGGCCCTCGCTGATGCCATCGTCGACCTGCTCGAGAATCCGGACGAACGCGTCCGGATGCGCGAAGCTTCGCTCCAACTCGTCCGCGACCGAATGGACGTGGAGCGCAGTCTGGATCTCTACGCGGGCCTGTACGAAGACCTGGACCGGGGGTCGGCGTAGATGGCGAAGGCACTCCTCGCATGCTACCGGTCCGAGTCGGAAATCGACGCCGCGCGCTTCGCGCAGATCGCGGATGCTCGACTGAGCCCGGACAACCTCTCGGCCCGGCAGGCGGTGCTCCGGCACGTTGGTCGAACGCTGGTCTACGTCTTCAACCCGTCCTCCCAGGAGTCCGGAAACGGTGCGGGTGTGGTCTTAGGCACCGTGGTTGGTCCCGATCTGAGCGCGCTCCGGGTGGGCTCGCCGGCTCCGGACGGGTCCTTCGCGCTGTTCCGGTACGACGAGCGGCAGGCCGAGGTACTGACCGATTGCTCGGGGTCGCGGACGATCTGGTACTGCATGACTCCCGATCGATTCCTCGCCTCGACATCCCAGCGACTGCTCACGTTGGCGCTCGGGGATTTCGAGCCGAACGCCCGGGCCGTCTCGTGGATGCTCACCAATGGGCATCTCGGGCCCACGGACGCCTGGGACAGAAGGGTCCGCCGGCTCGCCCCGGGCTCGCGCCTCAGGCTGGACCGGGCCGAATGGAGCCTCGAGACCGAGGGCGGAGGGTCGCTGGCCTTCCGTCCCCTCGACTTGAGCTACGTCGAGTACCGGAGGGCGGTGTCCCTTGCGGTTGAACAGACGATCTCGGGCCTCGGACTCGACGGCACTCGGTGGACGTTGGCACTCTCGGGTGGCATGGACAGTCGAAGCCTCCTGTACCACCTCCGAGGAAGCGAAGGCCTCGAGACCGTCACGTGGGGATTGGCCCGATCCCAGGACGTTCCCTCGGGCGACGCCGCCATCGCGGCCCGACTGGCCCGCGACTGCGGGTTCGCCCACCGATTCGTAGACCTGAACGCCAGGTCCGAGGCCTTCTCCGACACGGTCGAACGATTCCTGATCGCGGGTGAGGGGCGCATCGACCACCTGTCCGGATATCTCGACGGACTCTCGTTCTGGGGGGATCTCGCCCGAGCCGGACGCGACATCCTCAGGGGGTACGACGCGCTCGGTCAGAAGGTGCCGGTAGCCACCGCCTTCCAGGTACGTCGGGCGAACAACCTGTTGTTCACCGCCGACTTCGCCACCGAGAGTCCTCTGGACGACTTCAGTGTCTCCAGCGCCGATCTGCCTGAACCCCTGCGGCGCCAGCAGGGAGAGTCACTGGACGACTGGCGGGACCGCCTATGGCTCGAGTTCCGGACGCCGGTCATCACGGCTGCCCTCGACGACGTGAAGACCACGTATGTCGAGATCTCCAACCCATTGCTGTCCTCGAGGGTCATCGAGTCCACCCGTTCGCTCCCCGCTGACCTCAGAACCAACAAGCGGCTGTGGGGCGACATCGTCGGGGCCATGTTCCCCGGCGTGCCGTTCGCCACGTCGAACGCCATTCAGAGTCTCGATGCCGTGCTCGAAGTACCCAGCGTTCGGCAAGCGTTGAGAGGACAACTCGACCGTGTGGAGGGGAGCGGGCTATTCGGGGATCGACTGGTACCCTGGCTGGACGAGGGATTGCGTCATCCGTCCCGGTTCGACAAGGGTCGACGACGCCTCAAGTCGTACGCCCGGACCCTGCTTCCCCGACGGGTGGTCGATGACCTCCGCAAACTCCGGACGAGGGAACCCTTGCGGGCGTCTCGCGTGGCACTACGGGCCCTCATGGCCACTCGGATGAACGAGATCCTGAGGGAAGACGCGGAAGCGTTGGAGCGGGGGCGCCCATGACCAGTCGACCCTCGGCTGCCCGCCCAACGCCCTCCCGAGAGACGGACGCACCAGGCGCGCCGGGGCCCGCGCTCCGGCCGGTGTGGATGGTGATCCCCACCTTCGACCCGGTCGTGGGCGGCGCCCAGACCCAGGCCCGAGGACAGGCACGAAGCCTCCGTTCCAGGGGCGTGACCGTGACCTTCCTGACGCGACGCCACAGCTATGCCCACCCCCGAGGCCTACCGCCCCTGGACCGGGTCGACGGCCTGGATGTTGTCCGGGTCCCATCGTGGGGCCCCGGCCCACTCGGTTCGCTGCATTTCGTGGCGCGAGGCTTCCTTCACCTGGCATTGCACGGACGAGGAGACATCTACTACGCCCACGACCGCGGCGCCGCAGGCTGGCTCGCGGTACTCGCCGGTCGCCTGCTCCGTGGGTTCAGCCTCGTGAAGCTCCGTTCTGGGCTGGGGGTCTACGAGGCGCTCGGGGCCTCTTCCGTTCGGCGTCGCCTCCTCGAGCTCCAGCTACGCCTCGCCGATCGGGTGGTGGTCACGAACCCGGACGTCGCGGCATTCGCCTGTGGACTGGGCATCCAAGCGGAACGAGTGACGCTACTGCCGAACGGTGTGGACGTCTCACGATTCCGGGAACCGACGGACGAAGAGAGGCTGCGGGCCAGGGACACGCTCGGACTCGGCCGACGCGAGGCGACGGTTCTGTACGTCGGCAGGCTCGAACCGGTCAAGGGCATCGACGTGCTTCTGGATGCCTGGACCCGGTTGCCCGAATCGGTCCGTTCCCGTGCGGAACTCGCGGTCGTCGGGGCGGGCACGTTACTGGGTAAGACGAACCCCGACGCCCCGTCTTCGGAAGACGTCCTTTTCTTCGGAGAGCAGGCAGACATTCGCCCGTTCTATTGGGCCGCCGATCTGTTCGTGTTGCCCTCGAGAAGCGAGGGGCTCTCGAACGCCCTGCTGGAGGCCCAGGCGTGCGGCGTCCCGTCTATCGTCGCGGAGACGGCGGATTCGAGCGGTATCGTCGACGACGGCGTGAACGGACTCCGCTTCCGTCCCACCGAGCCCCGGGCGCTCGCCGCGGTGTTGACCAGGGCCCTGCAGCCGGCAAGGCGGTGGAGATCGACCAGGTCCGCCGCGCGAGCCCGGTCGATCGAGTATTCGGACGCTCGCACCTCCGAGACCCTCTACCTCGCCTGTCGTCGCATGGCCAGTCTCGGAGGCGATTCGTGAGGCTCGAGTTCCCCCAGAGCAGGACGGCCGCTGAGTCGTTCCCCTTGCCTGAGGTGCGAGTGCTCCACGTGATCAGCGGACTGGCGCGGGGGGGAGCCGAGCTGACCTTGCTGAAGGTCCTTCGCCTCAGTCACGGGGAAGGGTTCGCGCACGAAGTGCTGTCGCTCACGGACGTCGACGACCTCCGATCCGAGATCGAGGCGCTCGGCATACCCGTTCACCGCCTGGGCGTGCCCCTTTCGACGTCCCCGTTCCGGGGGCTGGCGCGGGCACGGAAGGTCGTACGCAGCGTCGCACCCGACGTCATCCAGGGCTGGATGTACCACGGCAACCTCGTCGCGTCGCTCGTGAGCGCGGGTTCGGATTCGGCGCCGGTGCTCTGGAACGTGCGACACACGCCCCGACGGACGTTCCGGGACTATCGAGCCCGGACCGGCATGGTGATCCGCGCCGGTGCGTGGTTCTCCGGGCGGCCCCATGCCATCGTGTACTGTGGCCAGCGCTGTGCGGGCACCCACGAGAGACTGGGCTACCGGGGCCCAGGAGTGGTGATTCGGAACGGTGTCGACACCGACCGATACTTGCCCTCCGACGCACATCGACTGGCCGTTCGGCGCGAACTGGGCACACCTGACGATCACCAGCTCGTTGGCCTCGTGGCTCGCTACCATCCGATGAAAGGACACGGGACGTTCCTCGAGGCGGTCCGCCTCCTGGGGAATCGCCGTCCGGCGATGACCGCAGTGCTGGTGGGCCGGGGCCTCGATCGCACGAACACGACTCTGGTTCAACGTGTCCGTGCGCTCGGGATCGAAAAGCGCGTGCGACTCCTGGGAGAGCGTGAAGATACGGCAAGAGTGACCGCGGCCCTCGATGTCGCTTGCTCGGCATCCACGTTCGGAGAGGGACTCTCGAACACGATGCTCGAGGCCATGGCGTCCGGAGTGCCTTGCATCGCCACCGACGTGGGTGACTCGGCGGATCTGATCCGGGGCGCCGGCAGCGTCGTGTCACCCGGAGACGCCGCAGCGCTTGGCGCTGCGATCAGCGAACTATTGGACATGTCCAAAGACGAGCGTCAGAGGATTGGCGCCGTCGGGCGGCAGAGGGCGGTCCAACACTTTTCGCTACAAGAGATGATGGCGTCATATCGGACGCTCTGGAACGAGGCTGCCGTGGACGGGGGTTCTCTTTCCGATTCGAAGGGGACCGACCCGCGACTGACGGTCGAACGTGGGGTGAGGGCCGCAAGAATGCGGGCGAGGTCGGTGCGCAACGTCCTCTATCAGTCCATCCGACCGCAACGGCTGTCGGTCATGGCCGGCAAGGTCAAGCGACGATTCGCCGACGCCAAGGGCTTGCTGTCCAAGGAGGACAACCTCCGCTGGCTGCGATCGGTGAGCGAGGAGCTCGAACCGGTGGTCGGCGGCCTGGCCCCGTTCCTCTGGGCCGAGAGCAAGGCCTTCGCCGATCGTCTCGACCAGGAGGCCAATACGATCCTCGCGGGAATCGAACACACGCTGGGAGGGGGTGGCTGCGTGCCCCTGCTCTACTTCCTGTGTCGCTACCTGAGTCCGGTCTGCGTTCTCGAGACCGGAGTCGCAGCAGGATACTCGTCTGCTGCGCTGCTGTCCGCGCTCCGCGCCAACGGTCGTGGTCGTCTGTACAGTAGCGACTTCCCCTACGTCCGGCTTCCCAGGCCCGAGCGCTTCATCGGTGTGCTCGTCGAGCCCGGGCTCCGCGGCAACTGGGAGCTGCACACGGACGGCGACGAGGTCAACCTCCCCACGATTCTGGAGGGAGTCGAGAGCGTCGACCTTTTTCACTATGACTCCGACAAGAGTTACTCCGGCCGCCAGCTCGCGATGTCCCTCGTGGAGCCGAAGACCCACGACGGAACGGTCATCGTGATGGACGACATCGAGGACAACTCCTTCTTCCACGATGTCGTTCAGGACTGTCCCCGCTCTCGTTGGCGGGTATTCCGCTTCCGCGGCAAATACGTAGGCGTGGTCGGCGACCTGTCGGCTCGTTCCGCACCCATGGAACCGAATGACTCTTCAGACTCTTCCCGTGCGTCGAGACGCCGGACGATGTAGATCATCTTCGTTCTCCACCGGTCTTCGCCCACAGGACTGCCATGCGATCCCTGAAGCCTGTCCTCGCCTGTCTGATCTCGGTGGCGGCCTGCCTACCGGTGTTCCAGACAGCCACCGTAGCTGCCCAGCAGGCCCCCGTTTCGCTTCCGAACGAGTCCATCCCGGCCGGCGCAATCTCCGATGCCGCTCTGAACGCGGTTCAGTTTCGCCTGGTGGGCCCTTTCCGGGGCGGCCGGGTGACCGCGGTCGACGGAATCGCCGAGCAGCCCCACACGTTCTTCTACGGGGGCACCGGCGGCGGCGTCTGGAAGACCGTCAACGCCGGAGTGAGCTGGCACAACATCACCGACGGGTGGATCGACGTGGGCTCCATCGGAGCGGTCGAGGTCGCGGATGCCGACCCGTCGGTCATCTACGTGGGCACGGGCTCCGCCGACATCCGGGGCAACGTGTCGGTAGGCCGGGGCACCTGGCGATCTCGCGACGGGGGCGAGAGCTGGGAGATGATCGGACTCCGGGACGCCGGCCAGGTGGCGCGGATCCGCACGCACCCGGACGATCCGAACACCGTCTGGCTGGCCGCGACGGGGAACCCGTTCGGCCGCAACGAACAGCGGGGCGTGTTCAAGTCCACCGACGGCGGCGACACGTGGCGGAACGTGCTCTTCCACTCCGACTCCATCGGTGCCGTCGACCTGGCCCTGCACCCGGCAGACCCGGACGTGATGTACACGACCCTCTGGAGGGGCGAACGGAAGCCATGGACCATGATCTCGGGCGCCCGGGAAGGCGGCATCTACCGGTCCGAGGACGGGGGAGAGACCTGGTCGAAGCTCGGCGGCGGCCTGCCGGGCTCGGGGGATGACGCCGGCGGTTTGATCGGCAAGATCGGCCTGGCCACCAGCGCCGCGGCGCCCGACCGGGTGTGGGCCATGGTCGAGGCGCCGGATCCCAGGGCGGGCCTGTACCGGTCCGAGAACCGGGGCGACACCTGGACGCTGATCAACGATTCGTACGGCCCCCGGTCCCGACCGTGGTACTACATGCACGTGTACGTGAACCCCACCGACGCGGACCAGGTGTGGGCCCTGAACTCGGGCTTCTTCAAGTCCACGGACGGGGGCGAGACGTTCGGCCGCGTGGCCATGCCTCACAGCGACCACCACGACATGTGGATCAACCCCCTGCACCCCGAGATCATCATGCAGGGCAACGACGGGGGCGCCACGGTGTCGCTGGACGGGGGCGAGCACTGGTCGACGCAGCTGAACCAGGCCACCGCCGAGTTCTACAACGTGGCTACCGACGACGCCTTCCCGTATCGGATCTACGGATCGCAGCAGGACAACTCGACCCTGTCGCTGCCCACTGCGGCCACCGGCTCGGGCATCACGCTCCAGCATTGGAAGAGTCATGGCGGGTGCGAGACCGGTCCGGTGGTGCCCCGGCCCGACACCGCCGACGTGGTCTACGGAGGCTGCTTCGGGGGGCGCTTCGCCCGTGCCGATCACGCCACCGAGCAGTTTCGGCAGATCCGGCCGTACCCCCAGGCCCAGGACGCCATGCCCGAGAACGCGCTCCGCTTCCGGGTCCAGTGGAACTTCCCGGTCGAGCTGAGCCCCCACGACCCCATGACCATGTACTACGGCTCGAACGTAGTGCACCGGAGTCGCAACGAGGGCCAGAGCTGGGACGTGATCAGCCCGGACCTGACCACGAACGACACGGCCCGCTTCGACATGGCGGGCGGACCCATCAACAACGACGTGACCGGCGTCGAGATCTGGTCGGCGCTGCTGGCCATCGACGAGTCACCCCACGCACCCGGCGAGATCTGGACCGGCTCGAACGACGGCGTGGTGCACCTGACCCGGGACGGCGGCTCCAGCTGGATCGAGGTGACGCCGACGGACCTGCCTCGCCCGTCCACCGTGAACCGGATCCACCTGTCGGCTCACTCACCCGGGAAGGCCTACGTGGTGGCGTACCGGTACCGTATGGACGACTGGGCGCCGTACGTCTACCGGACCGATGACTTCGGGACCACGTGGACCCGCATCGCCGACGGCACCCGGGGGATCCCGGCGGATTGGCCGGCCCGGTCGATCATCGAAGACCCGGTCCGGGAGGGCCTGCTTTTCGTCGGCACCGAGTTCGGGCTGTTCATGAGCCTGGACGACGGGGTCTCGTGGCGGCCCCTGCAGAAGAACCTTCCCCGTTCCCCGGTAACCGACCTGGCGATCCAGGAGCGCTGGGGCGACCTGGTGATCGCGACCCAGGGGCGGAGCTTCTGGGTGCTGGACGACCTGTCGATGCTGCGGCAGATGACCCCGGCCTCCACGAGCGCCGGCGCCGCGGGTGGATCGACGGGCGCCGCCGAGCTCTACGCCCCCCGCGACCCCTTCCGATCCACCTGGCAGAGCGGTGACGGCCACTACGACCGGGATCACGTCTACGGCGCCATGATTTCCCGGGACATGAAGGCCGAGAACGCGCCCGAGGGATTGGTCGTGTACTACTCGCTATCCAACGACGCGGACGACGTGTCCATCGAGGTCGTGGAAGGCCCCGGCGTCGGTTCGGGCAACGGGGAGTCCATCCAGACGTTCAGGGATCTACCCGGGGACGCCGGGTCGCATCGCTTCATCTGGAATCTTCGATATCCCGGCCCGTCACGGGCTCGGGCAGTACCCGGCGAGTACACCGTCCTGTTGACCGTCGACGGCGAAACCCAGGAGCAGCCGTTCACGGTGCTCAAGGACCGCCGGCTGGTGGACATCACCCTGGCGGACCTCCAGGCCCAGTTCGACTTCCTCCAGACCGCGGGCCGAGCCATGGCCGAGCTCCAGTCGTCGGTGTCCCAGATCGACGACGTCCGTGCCCAGATCGACGAGACCATGGAGCGCCTGGGCCAGGCCCGGGCCGGTGAGGACTGGCTGGAAGACGCTGCCGCGCTGTCCGATACCGTGACGGCTCGCCTCGGCCGGGTCGCCGACGCCCTGGTCCAGACCGAGGGCGGAGGCTGGGACCGGGAAGCCAAGCTCCGGCGTCAGATCGCTTTCATCCTGAACGAGTCCCAGACGCAGCGAGGCGAATACACCGACGCCCGCCCCACCGATCAGTGGGTCGAGCGGCTGGGCGACGTTGAGGCCGAGCTTCAGGTTCTGATCACCGAGATGCGGCGGGTGATCGACGAGGATCTGGCCGAGCTCAACAGGGTGCTGGAAGAGAATGGAGCGGGTACGGGGGTGATCGTCACGGACGGGTAGCCCGCCGGGTCCGCCGGGAGTCGCGCTGTAGCCTCCGCTGGTTACCTTGCCAGCCGCGTTCGCCACCGTCGCCCGATCCCCGATCCGCTCCGGAGTCCCCATATGGGTGTGCCGAAGGATTTCTCGATCCCGGCCTTCCGCCTGTCACGGGTGCCGCTGCTCATAGTCCTGGCCCTGGTGCTCACACCGGTTCCGGGCACGGCCCAGTCGGCGGCGTCCGACGGCGCTGCGCAGGCGGGCCCCAACCTGGCCCCGCTGACCATCGAACGTCTCTATTCACTGCCGAACTTGATCGGTACGGCGCCGACCGGCTTCGCCTGGTCTCCTGATGGAACGCAGCTCGCCTTCCTCTGGAACGAAGACGGCTACCCCTTCCGGGACGTGTACGTGGTGGACGTCGACGACCCGGACGCCGTGCCCCTCCGGGTCACGACGATGCCCCAGAGGGCCGTGCCGCCCGAGGTGACCGACGCGGTCACGGTGGCTCAGGCCGAGGCGGCCCTGGAGCGGGACCGGGGTGTGGCGTCCGTGATCTGGCGGCCGGATGGTGAGGGCCTCGTCGCCTCGTTCCGTGGAGACCTTTGGGGCGTGGCGCCGGGACTGCGTCCCCATCCAATCACCGAGACGGTCGCCCGGGAGAGCCAGCCCGCCTTCACCCCTGACGGGAGTCGTCTGACGTTCCTTAGAGAGGGAGACGTCTGGACCCTTCCTACGGACGGATCCAGCTCCACGCCCACGCGCATCACGAGAATCGGGGGCCCCAAGGGGGGAGTGGCCAGTTTCCGCTGGTCCCACGACGGCTCACGCCTGGCCCTGCTCGAAAGGGACGCCAGTAGCGTCCCCGTGCGGGGTATTCCCGACTACCTGAGCGACGAGACCTCATTCGTCCAGGTACCTCGACCGTACCCGGGCGAAACCCCGGCGCGGCAGCGGATCGGCATCATCGACGGCCAGGCGACCCGAGCGGGCCGCAGAGACATCGCATGGGTCCAGCTGTCGCCAGGAGCAGAGGGCGGAGACCCCCAGCTCCTGCTGAGCTACGCCTGGTCACCGACGGAAGACTTTCTCGCCATCGACACCAGCGACCTCGTGGCGAAGAACCGACGCATCTTCGTCACGGCGGTCCGAAACATGCCGGAAGGCGAGCGCCTGGCGACCAACGCCAACCTCGTGGTCCACGAGGCCATGCCCGAGAACGAGACGTTCTACTTCTGGCGGATCGCCTGGGCGGTGGACGGGGGCATGCTGTATTTCCTCTCGGACCGGGAAGACGACTACCACGTCTGGGCCCTGGCCC
>CAJIAX010000139.1_pt1 | contig 15043 bp, 13 predicted proteins | sample 9199251 | NCBI WGS metagenome assembly CAJIAX01 (sample SAMEA7708287, study PRJEB35096) | sediment metagenome | biome: marine neritic benthic zone biome [ENVO:01000025]; feature: sediment [ENVO:00002007]; material: shallow marine sediment [ENVO:03000034] sea grass bed [ENVO_01000059] ... | reverse complement strand
GCTCCACGTCGAAGGTGCCGTCGTGATGGAAGATCCAGTGCCCTTCCCGGGTGTTGCGGCCGTACGCGTACGAGGGGGCGTAGAACTTCCCGTCCGACGCCGTCAGATGGACCCGAGACCCGGTGGACTCGCCAGTGGCGGCGTAGACGGTCGTAACGGTGAGCGTCCCAGTGGGCCGCCCGTAGTCCCGGTGCTGGATGTCGACCTCGAGCAGCTGGCCTCCATACGTCTCCAGCAGGCTGAGCCCGGGCACGCCCCACCGGTTCGAGATGAACGCGATCCATTCCCCGTCGGGTGACCACCGGGGGTGGAAGGCGTCGTACTCGAAGAACGTCATCTTGTACGGCTCGCCTCCGTCCGTGGGCTGGACGTAGAGGTTGTTGAACTGGTCCGCGGTGGCCCGGGTCGAGCTGTAGACGAAGCGCCTGCCGTCGATGGACACGTCGGGGCGGGTCCGGTAGAGGGTCTGTTCCTGGAGCACGACCTGGGCGTCGGCCATGCCCCCGGCACGCACCGGCACCCGGTAGACGTTGCCGCTACCCAGGGGCGTGTTCCGGTTCGACACGAGCAGCAGCTCGTTGCCGTCCGGCAGCCACGCGGGCGTCAAGTGCATGTCCCACGGCCCGAAGTAGAGCCGCTCCTTTCCGTAGGAGTTGTCCGACGAGACGGCGATCTCGTCGCCCGACCAGGCACCGTCGGCGAAGTCCCTGACGAACACGTTGTAGTGGCCGCTGGGCCGGGTGGACACGTAGACGATCCGGGATCCGTCGGGGCTGAAGCGGGGGTCGATGGTGACCTGGTCGTCGGCGGTGAGGACGTGACGTTGTCCGGTTTGCAGGTCCAGCACCTCCAACTCGATGGAGCGACCCGAATCGTCGGCCGTGAACACCATCCACCGGCCGTCCGGGCTGAAGTCCGGCGAGGCGTAGTACTTCGGCCCGTACACGACCTCCTCGGCCACACCCGTCTCCGGGGTCACGAGCCAGATCGACCCGCTCATGCCGACCGCGATGCGGTCTCCGTCCGGATGCCACCCGAGCGTCCAGGGCGTGGAGGACGAGGCCTGGGGCAGGAGGTAGTTGTGTCCGTAGTTGCCGCCGTCGGCGACCTGCGGATAGCCCGCATACGGAGTGGGTTGCGGGGCCTGGCCCGACGCCGGAGCGAACGCACCCCACAAGCCCAAGCCCAGGGTCGCGAGCAGGGGGGCCGCCCCGACGCGGTTCCCGCCCGAGCGGACTTGGTGGCGGGCCTCCGGGCCCCTCCGCAGGAACACCCGGATGCCCGGCCCCATCAGCCGCTCAGCTTGGGGTACGCGAACTCTGCGTAGCCCAACTCGTTGCTGGAGAACCAGTCGAAGGACGACTGCCTGAACGCGCTCCAGGAGTCGTACACGGCCCGGAAGCCGGCGTCGGCCGCCGCCTGCTCTTCCAGGTACGCGTTGGACTCCCGCCACGCGGCTTCCATGATGTCGTTCGTGTACTTGTGGAGCGTCACCCCGTGGTCGTTGACCAGCCGGGCCAGGGCTCGGGGGTTTTCCGTGTCGTAGCGGGCCAGCTGGTCCATCACCATTTCCCGGGACACGGTCTCCAGGATGGCCCGATAGTGGGCCGGAAGCTCGTCGAGGGCCGGTTGACCCACCTGCAGCGTGGCGGAGAGTCCGGGCTCCCACCAGCCGGGGTAGTAGTAGTGGGGCGCGATCTCGTAGAAGCCGAGCTTCTCGTCGTCGTACGGGCCCACCCACTCGGTGGCGTCGATGGCGCCCCGCTCCAGCGCCGGGTAGATGTCACCCGCTCCGAGGACCTGCACCGTGACGCCGAGTCGGGCCATGATCTCGCCCCCGATGCCGGGAATGCGGAACCGGAGGCCCTGCAGGTCGGACAGCCCCCCGATGGGCTCCCGGTACCAACCGCCCATCTGGGCGCCCGTGTTGCCGCACATGAAGGGCACGATGCCGAAATCGGAGTAGACGGTGGACACGGCTTCCCGGCCGCCGCCGTGGAACCACCATGCGATCTGCTGTCGAGCGGTAAGACCGAACGGCACCGTGCTCTCGAAGGCCAGAGCGGGATTCTTGCCGATGTAGTAGTACCCGCCCGTGTAGCCGCACTGGACGGTGCCCTGCTGGACGGCGTCCATGACCTGGAGCGCCGGAACGAGCTCGCCCGCCGCGTAGACCCGGATGTTGAACCGGCCGCCCGTCAACTCGCTGCAGCGTTCGGACAGACGCACCGCCGCCCCGTGGAGCAGGTCCAGGTTCGGCGTGAAACTGGTGGCCATGCGCCAGTTGACCTGAGGCCCGCTGGCCGCCATGTCCTCGGTGCCGCCCTCGGTGGTGGACTGGGTCTGGGGTCCGCAAGCCGCCACGGCCCCCGCGGCACCCACGGCCGCCTTCTTCACAAAGCTGCGTCGGTTCAACCGTTCCATCGACTCCGCTCGTCTGTTGCCGGCAATCTGGTTTGGGAAGGGGCCGAACCTAACGCGTCTGGCTCCGGCGGACCAACCTTGGTAGCGTTGGGACCGGCCGCCGCGCGGGGTTGAACCGGGTGGCCGCGATCCCCGGCGAACGGCGTCTCGAACCCGATCGTCGACCGAACACGAACCACCCACACCGTTGGAGTCTCGATGGCGATCCGCGTACTGGTCACGGGCGGCACCTTCGACAAGGAATACGACGAGATCCGGGGCACCCTCTACTTCAAGAGCACCCACATTCCCGAGATGCTCGAGAAGGCCAGGTCGCGGCTCCCGGTGGCCGTGCGAACGGTCATGATGGTGGACAGCCTGGAGATGACCCACGAGGACCGGCTGCTGATCGCCCGGAACTGTCAGGCCGCGGACGAGGAGTGGATCGTGGTGACCCATGGCACGGACACCATGGTCGACACGGCCCGGATCTTGGCCCAGGAGGTCGAGGGGAAAACGATCGTTCTGACCGGGGCCATGATCCCGTACGCCTTCGGAAGCTCGGACGGACTGTTCAACCTCGGCAGCGCTCTGTCGTTCGCCCAGGTGCTGCCCCACGGGGTCTACGTGGCGATGAACGGTCAGTGCTTCCCGTGGGACCAGGTGAGGAAGGACCGATCGGCCGGCGTGTTCCGGCGGGTCCGCCAGGACGACTGAGGCCTGAGTGAGACCGCCGGGCCGTGGTCACCAGGGGCGCCGCAGCCGGGTCACGCACCGAGACGCGACCCGCTGCCCGACGCTCCAGCTAGGCCGGGGCGATCGCCAGCACGCGAAGGGGGCTCCCGCTGCCGTCCACGATCTTCAGTGGCGCCGCGATCACGACGGCGCCGGTGGCGGGTAGCTGGTCCAGGTTGCACAAGCTGGCCAGCCCGAACTTCCCCGCGCCGTGCATGATCGTGTGGTTCGGGAACGGCGGATCGAAGGCGCCGGCCTGACCCGCGTCCGTGCCCACAGTCTCCACCCCCACCCCCAGCACGTCCCGGTCGTAGGCCAGCATGTGCGACGCGTCCTTGTGGAAGCCGGGGGAGTGGGGTCCGTCCTCCGCCACCGCCAGGAACTCGGCCGGGTCTTGTTTGCTGCTCCATCCCGTTCGCAGCAGCACCCAGGAACCCGCGGGGATCCTGCCGTACTCGGCCTCCCAGGCTTCGATGTCCGCCGGCGTCAGCACGAAATCGGGGTCGTCCGCGACCCGGTCCTCGACGTCGATCACGCAGGCCGGGCCCACGAAGCGACCCACGGGGATCGTATCGCAGGCGTTGTCCGGCAGGTCCTTGCCCGTGACCCAATGGATCGGGGCGTCGAAGTGGGTGCCCGTGTGCTCGCCCAGGGTAAGGGTGTTCCAATACCAGGCGGGGCCCGCGTCGTCGTAGCGGGAGATCTGGTCCAGGGTCACCCCGGGCGACGGCGCGAAGATGGGCGGGAGGCCGATCACCGGCGTGTCCGGGCCCAGGGGTTGGGTCAGGTCCACCACCCGGAGCTGACCAGACCGGAGGGCTTCGACGAGTTGGGTCAGTACGGACGACATGGCGTGCTTCCTGGCGGACGAGGGAACGGGCGGAGGGGAAACATGTTGTGCGGTCCGGCTTGCCGCCACACCCGCGAAACGCCCAACGTGTCGCACTGTTGAATACCGGGCCGGATCCGGGGCGAAGCCCCCGGGATCAGTGGCCCGCGCCTCAGACCGGAGGGTCTCATGTCCACCATGGTCGCCGCTCTTCTCGCGGCCCAGATCGTGTCCGCGGTCCCGGCACCGGCTCCGGAGGCCGCCCAGGACGCCGGCCTCTACCGCGTCGTCAACGTCCGTGCGGCCCCGGGACGCCTGGCCGCTTTGATCGAGCTTCAGGAGGACCGGGCGGCCCTGTTGGAAGCCGTCGGCGAACATCCGGGCTACTGGATGCGGCACAGTCAGGGCGACCACTGGGACCTGATGCTCATCCAGCCCATCGAGAGCATGGCCTCGTTCTTCGCCCCGGACCGTCTCGACCGGGTCCGGGCCGCCCGGTCTCCGCGGGAGCGCACAGGCGCCCAGCTGGCTATGGAGATCGACGACGCTACCGCGTGGCGGGAAGAGCTGTTCGCCGCCGGGCCGTCCGCCGACGTGGTGGACGGACGATTCGACGGCGCTGGCCTCTTCCACATCGAGATGTTCGTGGCCCTGGCGGGAAAACGAGAGGAGCTCGTGCGGGAGCGCGAGATGGAGAACGTCTACCTAGAGGCCCTGGACCGGGATCCGAATCTGATCTTCACCCGCGTCGCGGGTGCCCAGTGGGACTCGTTCACGGTGGGGTTCTACGAAGACCTGATGGCCTACGCCCAGGCCGGCGACCGCCCGCTCGAGGACCGACAGGCGGCTGCCACCCTTTCCGGCTTCGGCGACACCAGCCGAATCAGCACATACCTGCGGGAGTTGATTGCGTCCCACCACGACACGCTGGCGACCCGGGCGTTTTGAGCCCGCGGGGGGCCACATGGGGCGGAGCGGTGCGCCGCCTCACGTATGGGTGAAACACCGGACTGTCTCCGGACTACTAGGTGCGACGCCCGCTCCATCCGCCTGCGCCCGGACCGGCGTGCCGAACCACACCGGACTGCCATGACCGACAACAACACTCCGCTGATCGAGTTCACCGACCTCGCCCGGGACACCGTCCTCCACTTCATGGACATGGAGGAGGACAGCGACTTCGCCGTGCGCGTTGCGGTGTCGAGTCCGAGTCCCTTGGATCCCCGGTACGAGATCACGTTGATCGAGCCCCACGAGCGCACCCCGGAAGACCTGGTTTTCGATGACTACGGCTTCGACGTGGTGGTCGCGTCCGACAGTGCCGAGTTGCTGAAGGGCGCGAGAATCGACTGGATCGAGACCCTGAACGAGAGCGGCTTCAAGGTCCAGAACCCCAATCTGGCCCCCATCGGGTCGACGCCGCTCGAAGGTCCGCTGGCCGAACGGGTCCAATACGTGATCGATACGTACGTGAACCCCGGTGTGGCCCAGCATGGCGGCCAGGTGGGGCTCGTCGACGTGCGGGACAAGGTCGTGTACCTGCAGCTGGGCGGTGGCTGCCAGGGGTGCGGCATGGCGTCGGTGACGCTGCGTCAGGGCATCGAGCGCATCATCAAGGAGCAAGTGCCGGAGGTCGTGGCGATCGAAGACGTCACGAACCACTCGGCCGGCCAGAATCCCTACTACGCGCCATCGAAGTAGGGCCGACCCGGCGTCCACGGTGCGCGTTTTTCTGTTCGTAGCGCGCAGGAGCTACCGGGCCCGGGCCTTTCTGAAGGCGGCCCGAAGCCTCGGGATCGACCTGACCGTCGTCACCGACCACCGCTCGTCCCTGGGGGATCTCGCGCCCGAGGGCACGATCGCGGTCCGGTTCGAGGACTCCCCCCGGGCCCTGTCCCGGATCCTGGAGTTCGCCGAACGGACCCCGGTGCACGGCGTCTTGTCGGCCGAGGACGACGGAGTCCTGCTGGCGGCCCGGGTCGCTCAGGCCCTGGGGCTCCGGCACGCTACGCCCGAGGCCGTCGAGATCGTTCGCGACAAGGCCCGCTTTCGGACGGCCGTGCAGGGTGCCGCCTGGACCGTTCCTCACTTCGTCGTGGTCCGACCCGAGCAGTCCGCCGAGGAGATCCTCGACCGGGTGGGGTTCCCGTGCGTGGTCAAGCCCGTGTCTCTCTCGGCGTCCCGCGGCGTCATCCGGGTCGACGCCCCAGGGGACCTCGCGTCGACCCTGGAGCGGGTGCGTGGCATCGCCGCGTCGTCCGGCGTGGATCCCGTCGTGGTCGTAGAGGACTACCTGCCTGGGCGAGAGGTCGCCCTCGAAGGGCTGCTGACCGACGGCGAGCTGGCGTCGCTGGCGTTCCTGGACAAACCGGATCCCATGGAGGGCCCGTACTTCGAAGAGACGATCCTGGTGACGCCGTCCGGACTGGACCCCGAACACCGGAGCTCGGTGCGCGCGGCCGTGCAGTCCGCCGCCGACACCGTGGGCCTGGACCAGGGCCCCGTTCACGCCGAGGTCCGGGTGGACGGTGAGGACGTCCGGGTCCTGGAGCTCGCGCCCCGATCCATCGGCGGCCGATGTTCCACCGTGGTCCGGTTTGCCGGCGACCGATCCCTCGAGGAGATCCTCCTCGACTGGGCCGTGGGCGGAAGGCCGGACCTGGAGCGGGCGCCTGGAGCTCGCGGTGTCATGATGCTGCCCATTCCCGAGCGGGGAACGCTGGCCTCGGTGGAGGGCGTCGGACGGGCGACCATGGTGCCGGGCGTCGAGGAGATCGAGATCACGATTCCCCCGGGCCACCTGCTGGAGCCCCTTCCCGAAGGACATCGGTACCTGGGCTTCCTGTTCGCCAGGGGTTCGTCTCCCGACGAGGTGGTCGGCTCCATCCGGCGGGCTCATGGTTACCTGGACGTGAAGATGGACGAGTCGACGACCGACACCGAATAGAGGGCTGTGACTTCCGTCCCCCGACCCCCCGGGTCGAGATACTCCGGCCCGAGGACCGTATCGAACGGATCAATCCAGGCCGGTGGGGGTGGAATCGTGACCAGCGCCGTTTCCTCGATCAAGGAGCCCGACCCACTGTGCGATTCCCGTTCCGGAAGGGGAACGGCCTGGCGATGACCACGTCGGTGCGGTACCGGCTGGGCTGGGGGTTCGTAGGCGTCCTGATCTTCACGGCGCTCTCCGCCTGTGCCGAGGCAGATTCGGGGTCCGCGAATCCCGAGATTCGCATCGGGGTGCTCTCCGTTCTGGGTGACCTGGCCCCGGTGGCCGGCCTCCCCACCGAACGGGGCGCACTCATGGCGGCCGACGAGATCAACGCCGCTGGCGGTCTCGACCTGGCGGGCGTACCCCACCGTGTCGTCATGGTGGTCGGATCCCACGAAGATCGTGCGGACGCGGCGGCGGGCAGAGCCCGTGCCCTGATCAATCAGGAGGGCGTCGTCGCGCTCCTGGGTCCCCAGATCAGCAGGCACGCCATCCCCGTTTCGAACGTGGCCGAGGCAGCCCGTGTGCCGATGATCTCGCCCATGTCCTCCCACCCCCAGACCACGGCGGGCAAGCGGTACGTGTTCCGGTTGGCGTTCACGGACCAGGCCCAGGGCGCCGCGCTGGCGGAGTTCGCGAGGGAAGACCTGGGCGCGTCCCGGGCCGCGATGCTCTTCGACGTGTCCCAGCCGTTCAGTCGGGATCTGGCGGGGTTCTTCGCGGCACGCTTCGAGGCAGTGGGTGGGCAGTTGGTGGCGTCCGAGGAGTACACGTCCGACGCACCCCTCGACTACCGTGAGCACCTTGCTCGGATCCGGGCCCAGGATCCCGACGTGCTGTTTCTGCCGAACCCCACCACGCAGGACTCGGTTCAGGTCGAGCAGGTACGGGCCATGGGGTTCGATGTGGAGCTGCTCGGCGGCGACATGTGGGACTTGGGGCGGATGCCGGGGATCGCCGCGGCGGATGGGGCGCACACGGCGCAGCAGTGGAGCCCGGACCTGCCGACCCAGGAAGCGCGAGACTTCATCCGGCGGTACTCGGCGGCCCACGGCGAGCAGCCCCGGTCGGCGGCGGCCATGACCTACGACGCCGCTCGGCTCCTTCTGCGGACCATCGACGAAGTGGATAGCGTCGAGGCCGACGACATCCGCCGGGGCCTGGCCTCGGTCCAGGAGTTCGTGGGCGCCACCGGCACCATTTCGTTCGACGGGAGTGGCGATCCAGTGCGCAGCGTGACGATCTCCCGCATCACGGACGGGGCCGTGGTGCTCGAAACGGTACGGACGCCCGGCTCGTGAGCGCTCCAGGCCAGGCACCGCAGGGAATCTTGGGGCGGTTGATGGCGTGGCGCGGCGCCAGCCTCCGGGCCCGGCTGGTGAGCTGGTTCCTGGCGATCCTGATCCTCGTGGGGGTGGCCGCCTCGGCGCTCACCCTCCACCTGACCCAGCTCGCGCTCCGCCAGTCCATGTTCGACCGGCTGACCGCGGTGGCCATCGTCGAGGAGGATCAGCTCTCCAAGTGGGTGGATGACGCGAGTGGGCTGGTGGTGCTGTTCTCCCAGCTGCCCGACCTCCAGGGCCTGGCGACGGAGTTGGCGGCGGACGCAGCCGGGTCCACAGACGCAGCCCGGGCCCAGGACGAGGTTGTCGACTTTCTGGAGCGGATCCGTACGTCGACGGATGTCTTCGAGGAAGTGATGCTGCTGTCCGGGCTCGGGGGCCGGGTGCTCGCGTCTACGGATCCGGCCCGCATGGGTGAGTTCCGGATCGACGAGCTCTTCTTCGAGGTGGGTCGGCAAGACACCTACGTGCAGAACGTCTACTCGTCACCCGTCGACGGTCGGCCGGCGCTGACCGTCGCCACGCCGGTCCGAGGCTCTACCGGCGAGGTCGTCGCCGTCCTGGCCGCACACCTCGACCTCGCTCGACTCGACGGCATCCTGTCCGATCGCTCGGGGCTGGGCGAGACGGGTGAGACCTATCTGGTCAGCTCGCTGAACGACTTCGTGAGCTCCGAGCGCTTCGGTCGGGATGAGTATCTCAGGGGGGTCCGCTCGGAAGGCATCGACCGTGCCCTATCGGGGGAAAACGACACAGGCCTCTACGACAACTACGCAGGTGTGCCGGTCATCGGCGCGTATCGGTACATACCCCATCGTGAGATGGCGCTCCTGGTCGAGATGGACCAGGCCGAGGCCTTCGCCCCCGTTCGCCGCCTCCTGCTCGCCCTCCTTGGCGTCGGATCGGTGTCCGTCCTGTTGCTGGTGGCCGGCGTGATCGCGGTGGCCCGCCGCGTGACGGATCCCGTCCTGGGCGTGACGCAGACCGCCACACGGGTGGCCGGTGGCGACTTCGACGCGACGGCGCCCGTGACGACCTCGGACGAGGTCGGCCGTCTGGCCGCTGCGTTCAACCAGATGACGGGACGACTCAAGGGGCTCTACGCCGATCTCCAGGATCAGGTCAGCGCCACGACCGACGCCCTGGAGGCGCTTCGGGAGAACCAGGAGCTGCTCCAGGCCATCATCGACAACTCGACCACCCTCGTCGCGGTCACCGACCCGGACGGCCGTTACCTCCTGGCCAACGACCGATTCGAGGCCCTCTTCGACTTGCCACGAGGGCGATCCCGGGGTCACACGGCCCTGGACGTGCTGCCGGCCGGAGCGCTGGAGCTCGGAGACGTTCACCAGGAAGCCTTCCGACTTCGACGCGTCGTCCAGCGAGAGGTCGAGGTGTCGATCGGGGGCGAGGTCCGTTCCTTCTTCGCGGTGGCGTTCCCTCTCTGGGATGCGGGCAAGAAGGCCCCCTACGGGACCGGCCTCATCGCTACGGACATCACGGAGCGGCGGCGGACCAACGAGGAGCGGCGGCGCCTGGAGGCACAGGTCCAGCATGCCCAGAAGCTCGAGAGCCTGGGAGTCCTCGCAGGCGGCATCGCGCACGACTTCAACAACCTGCTGGCCGCGATTCTCGGCAACGCCGACCTGGCGGCCTCGAGCCTGAAGAATCCGGACGAGGCCGCGGCGCACCTGGACCAGGTCCTGGTCGCGGCCCAGCGAGCGGCCGAGCTCACCAACCAGATGTTGGCGTACGCGGGTCAGGCAAGCTTCAAGACCGAGCTCCTGGACCTCAACGAGGTCGTGGCCGAGATGTCACAGCTCGTCCAGGTGTCCCTGCCCAAGAAAGTGAGGCTTACCTACGAGCTGTCGTCCCGACCGACGATGGTCAACGCGGACGCCGCACAGATTCGGCAGGTGGTGCTGAACCTGGTGACCAACGCGGCCGACGCCATCGGAACCGACCTCGGAGAAGTGACCCTGGCGACCCGCCGACTCGACGCGGGCCACGACTACCTGGAGTACAGCTTTCCCAGGGAGTCGCTGGAGCCGGGACCCTACGTTCTGCTCACGATCCGGGATACCGGCTGCGGCATGGACGAGACCACGCTGAATCGCATCTTCGACCCATTCTTCACCACGAAGGCGTCCGGTAGAGGGCTGGGTTTGGCCGCGGTAACCGGGATCGTCCGCGGGTCCGGAGGCGCCTTGCGTGTCGAGAGCACCGAAGGCGTCGGCAGCACCTTCGAGGTTGTACTGCCTGCGACGGCACCCGCCACGGAGCGGGCCGCTTCCGACGGTCCGGCCGAACCCCAACCGGCGGTGAACGCGACGGTCCTGCTGGTGGACGACGAGGAGATGGTTCGCGCCATGGCCCGGACCACCCTGAAGCGAAGCGGATTCCGGGTGGTCGAGGCGGCCGACGGCGTGGAGGCGCTCGCCCGCTTCAGGGAGCGGAAGGACGAGATCTCCGTGGTCGTCCTCGACATGACCATGCCGGGAATGGGAGGCGCGGAGGTGCTTCGCGAGATCCGGAAGATCGTCGAGGACGTTCCCGTGCTCGTCTCCAGCGGCTACGATCGAGAAGACACGGCTCGGGGGCTCGACGACCTCGCCCACACCGACTTCCTGCAGAAGCCCTACCTGCCCGCCGTGCTCGTGGAGATGGTCAGCGGACTCCTGGAGTCCTACCGCGCTACGGCCTGAGCGTCCCCGAGCGGCCGAATTCCATGCGGTTGCCGCTAGGAAAGAAGATCGTCAGCCGATCTCCCGCGATCTCGTAACGGGACGCCTCGACGGCGGCCTCCGCGTCCGACACCAGGTTCATGCGCAACGGGCTCTCCGGCAGCCCCTCCATCGCGGCACCCGCCGACAGGTGGTAGTTGTGGCGAAACACCAGGGCGTCTCCCGAGGTCTCGAAGGTGCCACCCTCCGCGGAGCCCCGCATCGGCTCGCCATCGGCGGTGACGAAGAACAGCACGCTCCAGTCCGATCCGACGAAGTAGATGCGGCCGTCCACGTCGTGCCGGGTCCCGTCGGCCATCACGTACGCGTCGGGCTGCCAGGAGCCCTGGAGCTCGGCGTCCTGCCCCAGGAGCGCACATGGGGTCGCCGGTAGAGCGGCGAGGAGGAGCAGCATCGCCCCTCGCCGGGGTCGTTTCGCTTCCAACATGCTCCGCCCCTTTCCGAGCGTTCAGGGTCCGTCGACTGGACTTCCTCCCAGCCAGCGTGAAGGTTAGCCGCCCGGCGCCACCCTCGCACGACCGAAATCCGATCCTGGAGAGCTCCATGTTCCGCTCGCCCTCGTCCTGGTTCCGTCTGACCCCGGTGCTACTGTGCCTGTGCGTGGGCCTCGGCCTGGGCCCCGATCTCGCCGCCCAGGAAGCCCGGGCCCGTTGGGAACGCATGTGTCAGATCCGTCAGGACAAGTTCGATCTGGTCCTGCCCGAAGCGATGCGCGAGAACGACATCGACATGTGGATCGTCATGATGCGTGAAGGGAATCTCGATCCCCTCTACGAGGACCTGGGACGGGGGTATGTGGGTGGCGAAGCCTACTGGATCTTCACGGATTGGGGCGGCGAGCGGATCGAGCGGGTGACCATGGGCGTCGGCGGATACATGCTGGCCCAGTGCCCCGCGTACGACCGGGTGGGGCTGCCCACGGACCTCAGGGCCTTCGTGGCGGAGCGAGATCCCCAGCGCATCGGCGTGAACATGTCGAGCGCCATCGGCGGCGCGGATGGGCTGTCCCACACCATGTACCAGGACCTGGTGGCGACGCTGGGCGACCCGTGGGCCGATCGACTCGTGTCGGCGGAGAAGCTGGTATCGGATTTTCGGTCCCGTCGCGTAGCCACCGAGATCGCGGCGTTCGCCGAAGCCGGCGAAATGTCCCGGGAGATTGCCGAGCGGGCGTTCTCCAACGAGGTCATCACGCCCGGTATCACGACGCTGGAGGACGTGGCCTGGTGGATGCAGGACCAGCTCCTGGCCAGGGGCCTGCAATCGTCTTTCGACATGCCCAGCGTGTACATCACCGGACCCCGGGGAATCGAAGCCACCAGCACCGATCGGATCATCCAACGGGGCGACCTGCTGATGCTGGATTGGGGCGTGGGGTTCCTCAACTTCTTCACCGATATGAAGCGGATCGCGTACGTGCTGCCGGAGGGCGAGACCCAGCCACCGGCAGGGATCCAGAACGCCTTCGACGAGGGACTTCGGGTCCGGGACATCGTGCGCCGCACGATCAAGGCGGGCCGAACCGCCGCCGAGACGCTGGACCTGCTCCACGAAGCGGTGGAGGCCGAGGGCTTCCGGGTCCAGGAGGTCTTCAATCAGGTGACCGACGACGATGTCTCCGAGGTGATGATCGGGTCCCACTCCGTGGGCAACCTGGGTCACGGCATCGGCCCGTCCATCGCGTTCTTCAACCCCACACGCCTGACCTACGAGATCCGGCCCTCCAACCTGTTCTCCATCGAGTTCTTCGTCTGGGTGCCGGCGCCGGAGTGGGGCGGGGCCAAGGTCCGAATCCCCCTGGAAGACGACGCCGTCGTGACGTCTCGGGGCGTGGAATGGCTGTATCCGGTGAACCCCCGGATCCGGCTCATCAAGTAACAAGGGCTTCGGGGGCAGGGGATGGCCTCGACAGCAGTGCGAGAATTGGCCAGAATTCGATCCCCACTCGCGACTCGCGACACCCGGGCGCCGCGTTCCCACGGCGTCCCACGCTTCCAACGAACGGACGGAGACGGGATGGCCAACAGGACCGCAGCATTCGACACGACGGCGGGCACGTTCCGCATCGAGCTCTTCGAGGACAAAGCACCGGGCACGACCAAGAACTTCATCGACCTGATCGAGAAGGGGTACTACGACGACCTGGTCTTCCACCGGGTCATCAAGGACTTCATGATCCAGGGCGGATGCCCACAGGGGACGGGCATGGGCGGCCCCGGTTACACGATCCCTGACGAGTTCCATCCCGACCTGCGGCATGACGGCCCGGGTGTGCTGTCCATGGCGAACGCCGGCCCCAACACCGGTGGATCGCAGTTCTTCGTGACCCTCGTGCCCACACCCTGGTTGGACGGGAAGCACGCGGTATTCGGCAAGGTGATCGACGGCATGGACGTGATCGAGGCCATCGGCCTCACGGCGACCGGCCCCAGGGATCGTCCCGTCGAAGATCAGAAGATCAACTCCGTCACGCTGAGTGGCGGGGCTGACGCCTGAGATCGCGCCGTCGCTGCGGACACCCCGGACTCACCTCCACGGACGACCCCGGTGACCTGGATTCCGATCACGCCATACGAGCAGGCGGGCAGCACCCTGGAGCGCATCTACGACAAGCTCGGGGGCGGCGAGGTGGACGACATCCTGCGCATCCACTCGCTGAATCCCCTGTCCATGGCGCATCACGCCCAACTCTACGTCCACCTGATGCGAGGGCCCGGGCCACTGACCCGTGCGCAGCGTGAGATGATCGCGGTCACGGTGTCGGCCGAGAACGACTGTTTTTATTGAATCAACCATCACGGGGCGGGCCTCCGTTCGTTGACCGGCGATCCGGGACTGGCGCGTGCGCTGGTGCTGGACTACGCCATGGCGCCCCTGGATCCGGCGGATCGGGCCATGCTGGACTACGCGCTGAAGCTCACCCGTGATCCGGCCTCCATGGAGCCCGCCGACGTCGAGGCGCTCGAGGCGGCGGGGTTCAGCGAGCGGGCGGTCCTCGACGTCTGTCAGATCACGTCCTACTACGCATACGTGAATCGCCTGGCGGACGGCCTGGGGGTCGACCTGGAGCCCTGGTGGGAAGACGAGGATCTGACCATCACCCGAGACGAACTGGATCGACGACGCCGATGATCGGCATCGTGGGTGGCGGGATCACGGGACTGACCATCGCGCACCATCTCCGGCGCCTGGGGGTGGAGCACGTGGTGCTGGAGGCCGAGGCCGAGCCCGGCGGGGTCATTCGCACGGTGCGCCATGCGGGGCGGCCGCTGGAGTGGGGGCCCCAACGCACCCGTTTGACGCCCCAGCTGCAGCGCCTCCTCGACGATCTGGACCTGAACGACAGGGTGATCACGGCCCCGCCGGGCCTGCCGATCTTCGTGTACCGGGGGGGGCGACTCCAACAGGTACCCATCCGTCCCACGAGTGCCCTGACCAGCGACCTCATCTCGTTTCCCGCGAAGCTGCGCCTTCTGTTCGAGCCCCTCACCGGTGGGCCGAAACCCCAGGAGACGGTCGAGGAGTACTTCTGCCGCAAGATGGGCCGTGAGCCCTACGAGGCCATGCTGGGCCCACTCTTCGGCGGTCTGTACGCCACGGATCCGTCCAGGATGCTCGTGCGCCACGCGCTGGACGGCCTGTTGCGACAGGTGGGGGTCAAGCGGAGCCTCCTGCGCTCGTGGCTGAGGGCCCAGGGGGCCGCGGGCAGGAGTCCGGCCTGCTCCTTCGAGGACGGCATGGCCACGTTGCCCCTGGCGCTGGCGGCGGCCAACCAGGACAACGTGCGCCTCTCGAGCCCCGTCCGGCGGGTCTCCCGCGACGCCGCCGGCGGGTTCCGGATCGACACGGACGACGATTCCTTTGCCGTGTCCAACGTGGTCTTCACGAGCTCGGCGGAAGCCACGGCCGACTGCATCCAGGACATCGCCCCCGATTCCGCGGGCCGGCTCCGGGGGCTGACGTACAACCCCTTGGCCATGGTCTATCTCGACGCCGT
>CAJIAX010000171.1_pt1 | contig 15046 bp, 12 predicted proteins | sample 9199251 | NCBI WGS metagenome assembly CAJIAX01 (sample SAMEA7708287, study PRJEB35096) | sediment metagenome | biome: marine neritic benthic zone biome [ENVO:01000025]; feature: sediment [ENVO:00002007]; material: shallow marine sediment [ENVO:03000034] sea grass bed [ENVO_01000059] ... | reverse complement strand
CTTCCACATGGTCGCCAGGTCCGCGACCAGCCACTCCGGCATGAACGGTTCCACGTTTCGGCACCACGCATCCACATCGTCGCCGGCGTACGCGATCTCCTGGCCCAGATGCCGACTCCACGCCTCGGCCACCTGGACTCCCGTCAGGGCCCGGGCGCCGTTGAGCGGTACCTGGGTGCCCTCGTGGCCGTCGTCGACAAGGGCGTTGGCCGCGGCGTCGCCGATGTCCCGGGTGTCGACGCGGGAGACGCCCACCGAGCCCAGGGGCATGCCGTACACCCCGTACTGGCGCATGGCGTCCAGGACAGCCAGGTCGTTCTGGAAGTAGCTGTTGGGCTTGATCACCGTCCAGGGAATCTGAGACCCCTGGATCGCCTCGAAGATGCGCACCTTGGACGCGAAGTGGGGGATGTCGGGGTAGCGCTCGGCGCGAAAGACCGAGTGCAGCACGATACGGGAGACGCCGGCGTTCTCGGCGGCGACCACGGCCCGCATCCCGAGCTCCGTTTCGTCCGGGTGGAGGGGCGTGAGCAGGTAGAGACGGTCCTGGCCTTCGAAGGCGGGGCCCAGGCTGGTCGGGTCTTCCAGGTCGGCGGCCACCCAGCGCACGTTCGCGACGGGGCCGGTCCCCGAGCGGCTGGTGGCCGTGATCGAGGTGACTCCCTTTTCGAGCAGGGCACGAACAACCTCACTGCCGACCATGCCGGTACCGCCGAGAACGAGCACGTTCATGACAAGACCTCCTGAGGAGCCGCGTACGCCAGCGGGGTCGCGCGACGGGTTTCAACCGTGGGGCGGCGATCCGGGAGGGGGGACCGTCGCCGGGTCCTTGGGGATCAGGACGGGATTCTACAGCCGGTGGCGTACGGGCGGAAGAGGGTCGGAGGTCCGCTAGACGCCGCTGGCCCGGTCCGTGAGCACCTCGATCCAGGCTTCGTACGCGGTGCGGTTGTCCCGGCGTTCGTAGCTCGTCTGTACCACCCTGGTGTCGTCCAGACCCGCCATGCGACCCAGGATCAACACCGCTGGGATCGCGTGTCCCGTGTGCCACAGGGCCATTTCGTAGAGGGCGGGCAGGGACTCTTCCCGTAGCAGGTCCAGGAGGCGAGCGTCCCGGGTCTCGGTCAGGCTGACCAGCACGGCAGTCGCTTTGTTCCGGTCGGTCCAGACCGGCGAATCGAGCATCTGCACGAAGGGCCTGGGGTCGACCGTGATCCGCAGCTCGGGGTTGGCGTTCGAGTAGCCCGCGATGATCGCGAGGGTCCGGAGCGCGTAGTTTCGGACCTCTTCGTCCGGATCGGTCGAGGCCATGATCAGATCCGGGACGATGGTCCGCTTGTCGCTGGCGTATCCGATGGCCAGGGCGGCCGCACGGCGTTCCCGGGGGAATCGGGAGTCGCCCAGGGCCTGGCGCAGGACCTCGAGATTGTCGGTGGCCAGGGGAATCAGCTGGAGCTGGTGGACCCGGGCCGCGGGAAACGCGGAGATGGCGTGACCCGCCGAGGCGTCCTCCTCGAAGACCCCGGAACGCGCGGCCCGCTCCAGTTGATTCAGAAGGGCGTCGACCTGCTCGTGGATCTCGTCGGGCACGCGGGCCATGCCCGTGGGGGCGGGCCGGAGGAGCAGGGGCGGGGTGTCCTCTTCGGTGACGCCTACGAACAACGACACACCTTCGGCCGAGCGAATCGTGGAGATCTCCACGTCCACGATGCCGTCCAGCTGTCTCACCCGCGCCGCGGCCGCTTCTTGATCGAAGTCCAGGGGGTCTCCCGGCTGGAGACCAAACGCGGCCCGTACGTCTTCCGGAGTCACGGTCCACGCCCCGAACACGTCTATTGTGTGGATGGTCATGTCCTGAGCCGCCGAACACACCGGCAGGGCCAGGACCAGGGTCATGGCCGCGAGGGAAGCCTTCATGCGCCGCCCTGGGGTCCGTCCGCTTCCATCGGACCCGTGACGACGAACTCTGGAGATCCCCGGTCTTCCGCCGCCGTGCCCCCGTGGTAGAGCGCGGCGTTGAACAGCACCCGGAACGTGCCGATGGGTTGGCCACGCCACTGGGGTCGAAAGCCGATCAGGATGACGTGTCCCTGGCCATGGCGGACGTCCAGGGCGGCTGCCTTGCCGTGGAGATGCTCCTCGCCGAGCAGGTACCCCGACAGGAGTGGTGAGCCGGCGGCCCCGTACGTCGCCAGCGCCCGTCCCTGGAAGCCGTCGGCGGCGTCGAAGACGGGACTCCGCTGCACGAACACCGGAGCCCGTGGGGGCATGCCCGCCATGACCGGGTGGGCTGGATCGGTCTGGACCTGGAGAATCGAGCCCCCGGTGAAGAAGTCGGCCCGCGGCAGCTCCGCCGTAACGTTGACCACGGGCAGACCCAGGTGTTCGATGACCAGGTCGCTGCTGTTGTTCAACGCGATCAGCGTTCCCCCCTCCTGGGCGAACGCATCCAGCGCACGCATGCCTTCGACTCCAAGACCACGCTCGTACTCCGGCGGCACGGAGCCCGGGTCGAAGCCGTTCAGCAGGCTCTGGGGTCGTTCGGAGGGCAGGACGATGACGTCGAAGCGGCTCCGGAGGTCGCCTGCGCGCACGTCCGCGTCTCTCAGGTTCGTGAACTCGAAGCCGTAGCGCTCGAACAGCCAGCGCGTCCACCCTTCGTCGATGCTGGGTTGCCAGGGGCGCACCAATCCGATGCGAGGACGAGCGAGCGGGGTGCCAGCGTCGTCCGTCCGTTGAGCCTGCAACGCCAGGTCCTCCACAAGATCATCCGTGGAGATCCCCCCGATCACGTACCGTCCGTTCGCGTCCATCCCTACCGATCCACCCTGGTCCCACGCCGCGTTGAGGGCGCGGAAGGCGTTGTTCTGGGCCGGGTCGACCGCCAGCAGCGCGCCCTCGCCCGTGACCGCGCCCGGCAGGGGTGTGATGCCTGCTGCGTTGGCGTTCGTGTCGAACCCGGCACCGGGCACGGCGTCGAACGTGGCAGCGTCGTCGGGCGCTTCGTCCCAATCCACCGGTCGGCCCCGGACTACGGCCATCGCGGCTCGAACGCTGGGAGTCAGGGGCGCTCGGCCCTCGACCACGTGGACGCCGGTCTGATACCCGAGGGTCCAACCGGCGGCGTCGTAGGGTTGTTCCGGGGGGCCTTCGGGGTATTCCCGCAGATCCGGGTAGACCTGAACCTCGAGAAGCTGTCGAGCGAGCTCACCGAACTCCTGGTCGGTGGGCACGACCCAGGTGCCCGCCGGGAACGTCTCGGACTGGTACGTCACCGACCGGTCCAGTTGGTGGACCTCGACGCCGTTGAAGGCCAGCCTGCGGAGCAGCTCTACCGGTGCCACGGGATCGGCCTGGCCCTGGGGTACGAAGTACGCGTAGGGCGCCTGGCTCCCGTATTTCTCGATGGTGTTGCGACCGGCCTGATATCGGTTGTAGAGGATCGTCTCCCGGTACTTCGCGGCGTATTCGAGCACGCTGATCGAGGCGACGCGCATGTAGTCCACCGCGTCGCCGAGGCGCCACCACCCACCCTCCCATGGAGAGGTGTAGAGGGCCTCAACCCGGAGGTCCCGCTTGTCCTCGGGGAACTCGTCCACGGTGTAGAACTTGGGCGTCGCGTACCGATACAGGGCGGTCTCGGTCCAGAACGCGGCCTGGTTCTGCATGGCGGGCATGTAGTCGATGTAGCCCGGGTACCAGGCGTCGAAGCCCGTGCCCATGTGGGTGGTTCCCGGCATGCCCCTGGACTCCAGGCCCTGGGCGATGGCCATGCCCAGGCTGTTGAGCAACCGGGTGATCAGGGGGGGCGACCGGGGGGCGATGGGCTCGGCGAACGGGGGCACCCAGATCCGGGTGGGGAAGGGTGCCGACTGGTGGTGCACGTAGATGATCTGGGGCTCCCAGTGACGCCACGTCCGGGAGACTTCTCGCGACTCGATCTGGTTGAGCATGTAGGCGTCGCGGTTGTTGTCGTGACCGATGTACTTCTGGTAAAGGGCCGGCAACGGGGCGACCTCGTAGTCCGTGCCCACATTGGACGCGTACCAATCCACAACCATGGTCTGGCCGTCCGGGTTCAGCGAGGGCCACAGCATGACCACCGCGTTCTCCAGGACCAGGTCTACAGTCGGATCGGCGCCGGCGCCCGAGACGAGGTCGTAAGCGAGGCGAATGGTATGCTGGGCGCCGGCCACCTCGCTGGCGTGAAGTCCGCCGTTGACGTCCACGAAAACCTTGCCCTCCCGGGCCAGACTCCGGGCTTCCTGGTCGTCCAGGTCTCGGGGGTGGGCGAGCCGCTGGGCGATGTCCCGGTACCGCTCGACCTCGGCCAGGTTCTCCGGGGTGGAGATGAGGGCCATGTACCAGTCCCGGCCCTCGGACGTACGACCCACGCGCAGGAGGTTCACATGGTCGCTGGCGGTGTCCAACAGGCGGAAGTACTCGACGGACTGCTCGTACGTGGCCAACTCGAAATCGGCGCCGGGCTCGAAGCCCAGCACCGATTCCGGGGTCGGAAGCTCCTGGGCGGCCAACGGCACCGGGGCCAGGCCAGCGGCAGCGAGGATGACGAGGCTGCACAGCGCGCTCGCCGCGCCGCGCGAGGGGCGATGGCCTCGAGGGCGTGGGCCGGGTGGACCCGGAACAGGATCGTTGGCCTTCATGCCGGAACCTCGTACCCGGCCGCTATGCTCCGCACCGTTCGCCTCAGCATGTCGAGATAGCTCTCCAGATCGTCGTGGGCGATGGGGTTTCCGTGGATGGGGGCCACCCAGCTCACCGGCTGCTCTTCGAACAATCGATCCAGAACCCGCACCATCAGGTCCGGGTCCACGTATCGGAGCCAGACCAGGGTGTCTTCGTGGAAGTCGTGGATGTCCCGCTCCCGGCCCTCTTCCGGCAGGTCTGGCGACAGCAGATCGCACGCCGTGGGAGCGTGATAGTTGCCGAACCCGTCCGCCACGAACATCACTCGGGACACCCGGTCGTAGATCCAGGTCGTGTGGGAACGGTCCGCCAGCGGGGGGTCGAGGAAGGTGAACGACCGGCCCAGGACGTCCAGCGTCTCGCCCATGTGGCTGGGGCGGGCGTACGGCAGCCCCTGGATGCCTGGATCGCCGCAAGACGCGACGATCTCGAAATCGCCCCAGGCATCGCGGAACCGACCGATGTTGGCGGAGTGGGGATAGTCGGAGTGGGACAGAATCAGGGCCTGGATGCCCCGTCCCTCCGTGGCCTCGGTGATTCGGCGAAAGATGCTCTCCCGGTGGTAGAACGAACCGGAGTCCACGACGACGGTCCCGCCGGGGGCGTCGATCAGGTACACGGACACGTGCTCGTGCCGCCCGTCGCCGAGATCGTAACACTCGTGGATCCAGCGGACGTCGTCGGTCAGCCGCACCGGGGCGCTCACAGCACACCCACCCGTCCGGCATCCGCCACTCGTTGCACCACCTCTTTCATCATCTCGTAGTACCGGTCGGGGTCCTTCCGGATCACCAGGCCGTGGGAAGGACCGATGGCGAGGTCCCCGAACGTTCGGGCGAGCCGGGCGATCTCGGCCTGGACCTTGGCCACGTCCACGTACTGGAACCAGAACATGACGCGGCTGTGGAACTCGGTGAGCCGGCCCAGCCCCACGTCCGCCTCAAGCTCGTCCTCGAAGTGGAGGCACTCGCCGCCCATGTGGGGGAAGCCGAGGAAGTCCACCGGCATGAACAGGCCCGACGTGTCCTCCGTCATCCACACGGACATGGCGGCGTCGAGAAACGTGGCTTCGTGGAACGTCACCCGTCTTCCGCCCAGATCCATCATGTCGCCGGGGGACACCTTGAGGGAATCCTCCAGGTGGTACAGCTCGTGGATGTCCCCGACGGCGGGCGCCACCAGACGGCAGTCCGGGTAGCGGCGAAGCACATGGTGCGTGTTGCCCGCGTGGGGCACGTCGGGGTGGGAGACGACCAGGTAGTCCAGCTCCTGTCCGTCGAGGGCCTCTTCCAGGTCGTTCAGCAGCAGCTCGCCCGAAGCCGGCGACAGGGTATCGAACAGGAGCGAGCGGTCCCCCCGGACCAGATACGCGTTCTGGGGAATGTGAAGCGGGCGTCCCGGCTCGTACCAGGTCTCGCCGCGGGCGACCAGCTCGGCAGCGATGCCCTTCCGGTCGGGTCCGCATTCCTGGATCCAGTGGATGCCAGGCGTGATCTCCCGTTGCATGAGTCCTCCGTTCGGGGGGGCCGCGTGTTCACGTCAACCAGAGAGGCCTGGAGGAACCATGGAAGATGCCGACCAGCCCCTGCGCCGGGTTCGAATCCGGCCCGGTGGGCACGGTCCGACCCCGATGACGAGGCGCAGAAGCTACGGAGGGTGGTGTTGGAGGGCCAGAGTCGTCAGCGGGCCATGACGAACATGCGGATCAAGGCCTCGCCATTCGGGAATTGGGACACCGTGCCCATGGCCTTACCGATCACCGCGCCCGGAAGTCGGGTCACGTCGCCGCCCCGCATGGCGACCCCACGCGTTGTGGACGCCACGAGCAGGTCGCCCACCTGGATCGGCCCGCCTTCGCCGTTGACGCGAACGAAGACCTGGCCACTCATGGCCACCGGCAAATCGTTCGAGCCGTCTTCCCGGGTACCGATGGTCAGGCCCGGCCGAAGACCGCCGGCGCCGCTGACCACGCCGATGACCGACGGGTCGTAGGCCCACGTGGAAGGCCCGAGCCTACCGCTGGGGCCCGCGATGGACATAACGGTGCCCGGCGCCACACCGGCTCGCGAGACGAGCTCGAATACCTCGGCGAAGTCGTGGACCATCATGCCGTTGATCTGAATGGCCCCGAAGCCGCCTTGGGACCGGAGCACCACGCCCCCGTCGCCGGATCGGTTGGTGACCCCCATCTCGGCCGACTGGCCGTTCCGGGTCCGGAGGAAGGCCTCCTGGCCCTGGTTCGTCGAGATCGCCACGGTGGACGACTGCCGTCCGGCCTTGACCGAGACCTCGGCCGAGCCTGAGGTGTCTCGAACGCGGACCGACCCCTCCGTGCCGTTGTCCGTGCCCAGGTAGGCCACGGACGCACCGGACTGACCGTAGATCTGGGCATGTCCCCGGCCGGTCTCGTCCTGACCCATGACCGCCACGGTGGCGCCGGACGTGTTCTGGAACGAGAAGCGTCCCGGCGCCAGGCCGACGCGTTCGGGCATGCCCACCGGGCCCCGGGGGCCGGCAGGCCCGGTCGTGGCTGCGATGAAGCTGGGATCGGCCGTGAGGTCTTCCACCAGGCCCGTTCGAACGGCCTGAGAATTGGCGGTCTGCCGGATCTCGGCGGCGGCGGCGTTGATGTCCTTGAACAGAGCCTCCGACGCGTCGGCCCGGGAGCGGACCTGTTCCGCGACGGATTCCGTTCGCGTGCCCAGTCCCGCCAGCAACTCGCTTCGGGCCTCGAGGGCCGCGTCCAGTCGGGCAGCGACCGTGACCCAGCCCCCGACCACGACTGAAACGAGGAGCACCAGACTGAGCGCGCCGATACGCCACCGGGGTGGCGCCCCCACGCTGGCGGCGGCCGCGGCATGGTCGGCCGGGGCCGCCTGGGCTCCGCCGCCTTGCTGGTCGAGTTGCTCTCGAACCCACGCCTCCAGGGCTCGGAGGTCGTCGGCGACGACCAGGTCCGGTGGGAGTTGCAGGTCGGCCGATGGTTGCCCGGAGGTCCCTCCTGACGCCTGAAGGGCGCCCACATGCTCCGCCAACCGCTCCTGGATGCGGGCGTCCATCCGGCCGAGAAGAGCCTCTTCGTCCGCCTTCTCTACCCGTTCCTGGAGTCGCGCGATGACGTCGTCCTCGTCGACGGGGCCCATCTGGGACCGCAACCGCTCGAGCAGGGCCTCCTCGTCGACGCCGGAAAGGCGCTCTTCGAGACGAGCCAGGAGGGCTTCCTCGTCGACGGTGGCCCCGTCGCCGCTGCCGGCGTCGTGCAAGGACACGAACTCCTCGAGCAGGGATTCCTTCAACTCCTCCTGGATCCCCTGCACGGACTCGCGCAGGCCGGCTTCGGCCTTTTCGAGAATCGCTTCGCTCAGCAGTTCCTCGAGAAAACCGAGCTGCTCCTGGGAAAGTCGCCAACCGGTCGCAGAATCGTCGCTCATGCCTTCACCGTCTTCGCACCTCGATACCGTCTCGATCCAAGAGAATCCTGGGTTGTCACCCCCTCCGGGTCCTCGGGAGATCCCTTCTGAATTGTCGGCCCATCCAGGCCAAAGCGTTATGAGGCGACGCCCCATCTGTCGGAGCCGACCGCGGGTCACCATGTTCGAAATGGACGGTCCGGCTCCGGACCGCTTCCGAACGGGCTCTCGCAGGTGGAGACGGCGGTGTCGGACCAGACCCTTTCTCGTTGGCTGACGGTCACGCTGATCGCGGGGCTTACGCTCCAGGCGTGCGGTACGGACTCCGCCTCCGACGGACCTCGCGATGCGGACCTGGCGGGCGGCGCGGTGGCGGCCGTTTCCTCCGCTGCCGGCGACGCCTCGTCTCGGATTCCCCAGGTCACGGCTCGGGGTGTCTCCGACAGCGCGTTCGCGGCCCTGATCGAGGGCCTGTCCGAGCCCGGTGGTTTTTTCGACACCGACAACCTGATCTCGAACGAGCGGTCCTACCTGCACGTGCTCGGCGCGCTGGAACGCATGGGGGTGGAAGGCGGAGCCTTCATCGGCGTGGGGCCCGACCAGAGCTTCTCCTACATCTCCGCGGTTCGGCCAGAGATGGCCTACATCATCGACATCCGCAGGGACAACCTGCTCCAGCACCTTTGGTTCAAGGCGCTGTTCGAGGCTGCGCCCACCCGGATCGAGTATCTGTCACGAATGTTCGGGCGACCTGCACCTCCCGATCCCGCGGCCTGGACCGAAGCCACGCCCGAGGCCCTGGCTTCGTGGGTGGATGAGCAGCCGTACGATCGAGCCTACGAGGCGCAGGTGTGGGAGGAGCTGCTCGACCACGTCGAGGCGCTCGGCGTTCCGCTGACGGCGGACGAGATGGCGAAGATCGGAACCATCTTCCACCAGTTCGCACAGGCCGGCCTCGGACTGCGGTTCACCAGTCACTTCCGTGGACCCAGGCCGGGATACCCGACCTATCGCGACCTCCTCACCGAAACCGACTTCCAGGGTCGGCAGGCCAGCTACCTGGCCACCGAAGCGGCATACGTCACGGTTCGCAACCTCCAGCTGGCCGACCGGGTGGTGCCGGTGGTGGGGGATCTCGCGGGCTCCCACGCCCTGGTGGCCATCGGCGAAGACGCCCGGAGTCGAGGGCTTCAGGTCTCGGCGTTCTACACCTCGAACGTGGAGTTCTATCTGGTGCGGGACGGGATCTTCGGCGACTTCGCCGACAACGTCGCCAGCCTGCCGATGAACGACCGCAGCATGATTATCCGCAGCCTGTTCAACCGGTTCGAGACGCTGCCTCAATCCCGGCCCGGGTATACGAGCACGCAGCTCCTTCAGCCCATGGAAGGCTTCGTCGATGCATGGGAGGCCGGTGGGTTCGCCGGGTATTGGGATCTGGTCACCCGCCACGACGTGCCGTTGAACTGAGCGCGGACCGTCAGGCCGCCTCGACCAGGCGCGTCGGCGGGTTTCAGCTCTCGCTCAGCGCGGCGTGCCGGCGGGGTTTCGGATCGCGTCGAACACGCGAAAGACCAGGTTGATGCCGCTCTGGGCACCGACGTCCGAATCCGAGACCACCCCCTGGAGACCCACCTCCCAACCGGGACGGGGACGAGTGGACAGGGAGACCGCGAAACCGGTGCGGGAGCCGGGCCAACGGTCGTACAGGAGGTTCTGCTCCTCCCGGTTCTCGACGAAGAACGTCCCGGCCACCCGGACCGGGGAGCGCCCCCAGTAGGAGAGTTGGACCTGGTGCCGGGAGCCGTAGCCACCGAGGCTCGACGCCAACAGGACGTCCTCGATCTGGTACGGTCCGTATTCCCGTTGGCGATACCACCGGTGGCTCTCCGCCGGGCAGGAGCCGCACCAACGAGCGGACTCGCCGAATCCCTGGTATTCGTACCGGGCCGATAGCACGCCGGCGGAAAGGTCGATGGGCAACAGGAGACCCGCGATCAGCGCCGGATCCTCCCAGGCCGATGCGGGATCCTCGAACCCCAGGGTCCCATACACGGCCATGGGTTGCCCCCAGGCCGAGAAACGTACCCGCGCCGCGAGCTCGCCCTGGTTGTCCTCGGCGGGATTGTCTCCGCCCTGGAACGGGAAGAGCGAGAGCAGGTCGTCACTCGTGCCCTCCGAGAGCCCGTCCCCGCCGAACCGAACCGTCCGGTACGCGCCCAGCGTCACGGCAGGGTGGGGCTCGATGGACAGGCCGAACGAGCTGAACCACACGCCCGACACGGCGGGTGTGTCGATGTTGGGAGCGATGAAGATGTGGGCCGTCACCCTTCCCAGCGCGGAGATCTCGTACGGTCGAGCCGTGGCCAGCATGACGCCGTCCATGGGATTGCGCCCAGCCAGCAGGATGCGAGAGGTCCCCTGACCGATCTTCGGCGAGATTCGTCCGATCAGGAGTTGGCCGGCTCCGAACGTGGCGGCCATGCCTCCACTGAGGAACTCCGCGGATCCCTCGGTCGCCACGCTCCCCGCCGCCCAGAACGAAATGGCGGTGGACACCGGGACCTCACCCACCCCTTCCAGGTACCCACCCCGCTCGGGCACCAGCGCCACCTGGCTCGTTTCGTACCCCGCCGCTAACCCCAGCCGACCCCACTGGGTGGCAGGAAGGGCCGCCTCGGCCCGGAATGCCTCGGTCCAGGTGGTGACGGCCGAATTCGGTCTCTTCGTGTCCGAGGCGGCGGCATTCATCGCGTCGTAGAGGGGGGCGGCCGGCAGAGGCTCCAGCCACACCGGCCATACCTGGGGTGCCCCACGAGCGTGGAGGATCTCCAGGAAGTCGTAGCTCCAGTGGCCAGCGTGGAGGGGGCGGCCACTGAAACGGGCGTCCTGGGCCTGGAGCCCGGGCGCGGCAAGGAAGGCCACGGTCGCTACCAGCCACGCCACCGGCGCCCCGGCCCGGCTCAGGGCCGAGCGCGGATGGGCAGGGGAGACGGACGATCGAGGTGGTATGGGCATCCCCAAAGAGAAACCGGGCACGGGTCGCAGGAAAGGATCCGGGCCCCGGTTTCAGGGCTCGGAGGGTCCTTCAAGAAGGTCGGTTCGCGGGCACCGAAGTGTTAGGGCACCGGCCGTTCGATCGCTGGTGGCTCAGTCCAGCAGGTTTCGATACCGGGACCTCAGATACCGCTGCTCGTCCAGGATGGTCCCGAAGGGGATCGCCTTGCTGAGCCGGAGTCCTGCCGACTTGCGTTGGACCCAGACCACTTCTCCCTCCACCTCGACGGTGGATCGCCCTCGGAACCGAAGGCTCGCGCTGACGTGGTCGCCCACCGCCAGCTCGACATCGTCTCGGGGGGCGAATCGGATGCCGGTCTCTGAAACGTCGAACACCGACATGCTCTTTCCCGGAACCCCGTCCAGGGTGAGCTCGGGGCGCTCCTGAGTCGGATACTCGACGCGGTAGAATGCCCGCTCGCGATTGTTGCGCATCAGGTCGGCTGCACCGCCATGTTGAGCGTGGTCGAAGCTGGGTTACCTTGGGCCGAAGATGGTTTTACGCCCCAGCACCGGCAAGGAACGATGCCAGAGTTGCCCGAGATCGAGCTCTACCTCAGCGCCCTCGAGCCCCGCATCGTCGGCCAGACATTGGAAAAAGTCCGTATCCGTTCCCCGTCGTTGCTCCGTAGCTTCGACCCCCCCGTCTCGGACGTGGAGGGGAGGAGGGTCGAGGGTCTGAGGCGGATCGGCAAGCGCGTGGTCTGGGACATGGGCGACGAGCTGTTCGTCGTGATCCACCTGATGATCAGCGGGCGATTCCGGTGGAAGGAGCGAGGCGTCGCGATCCCGAAAAAACGGGCCCACGCCGCGTTCGACTTTCCTGACGGTACGCTGCTCCTGACCGAGGCGAGCACCCACAAGCGGGCCTCGCTCCATGTCCTTCGAGGCGAAGCCGCCCTGGCCGAGCACGACCGTGGAGGGGTGGAGCCGCTGGAGGTGTCCCTCGCCGCCTTCCGGGACGCGATTCTCCGGGAGAACCGGACGCTGAAACGGGCCCTGTCCGATCCCCGGATCCTGTCGGGCATCGGCAACGCCCATTCCGATGAGATCCTGCTGTTCGCCGGTCTCAGCCCCGTGCGGCGGACCCACCAGCTGAAGGTCGACGAGATCGAGCGGCTCTACGAGGTGACCCGGCGGTCCCTGGCCGAATGGACGGTCAGGCTCCGGGAAGAGGTGGGTGACGGATTCCCGGAGAAGGTCACGGCGTTCCACCCCGACATGGCCGCCCACGGCAAGTACGGCGAACCCTGTCCGGTGTGCGGGTCACCGATCCAACGCATCGTCTACGCTTCGAGGGAGACCAACTACTGCGCCACCTGCCAGACCGGCGGAAAGGTGCTGGCGGACCGGGGCCTGAGCCGACTGCTCAAGGAGGACTGGCCCCGGACGCTGGAGGAACTCGAGGAGCTGCGGAAGCGCTAGTGGGGCCTCCGTCACCGGGCCGCCGCACGATATCGGCGATGCCCCGGGGTCCCCGTCCGGGCGCACTATCCCACAGAAAACGCCCCTGCCCCTCCCCCTGCCCAGGTAGCGAGCCAAAGAAGCACAGCAACGAAGCCCAACACCGACGCACCCATTCCCCACATGAAGATCGTGTACGCCCTGTGCACGAGGGCGTACTTCCGCTCCAGCACGCTCCCGAGGGAATAGATGTCCCGGATCATGTTGGAGTAGAGCTGTTCGGTGTTGCCCATCAGCTCGTGCATGCCGGTCAGGTAATCCTCCTCCTTCATGTTCACGAAGTTGCCGAAGAAGAGGATGTTCGCCTTGTTCGACCGCACGTCCTCCAGGCTCACGGCGTGGCTGCTGACCCGGGGTCGGGCCGCCAGGATCGCGAAGACCATGCTGATCATGCAGGTCACGAGCAGCGCCGCGGTCGGGACGATCAGCCACGGGTTTGCGTCGAAGCTCGACATCGACGCGATGGTGATCGAGATGATGATCCCGTTGATGGAGAGCATGATGTTGGCCTTGGTGTCGGCCAGGGCGCTCAGCTCCAGGTGGGTGCGGTACGAGGTCCGGAACATGGTCTCGATGCCGCGACTCGTTCCCAGCCCGTCTTTGCCCTTCTTCTTCTTCTTTTTCTTCCCGGCCTTGCCGGCGACCGGCTCGGCGTCCGAGAGCTCCGCACCGTGCTCGGCGTCCGAGAGCTCCACACCGTGCTCGGCGTCCGAGAGCTCCACACCGTGCTCGGCGTCCGAGAGCTCCACACCGTGCTCGGCGTCCGAGCCCTCCTGTGCGAGGGCCTCGTCCGTCGCTGCCTCGACCACGCTGGTTTCCAGGTCTCGTTCGGTCATGTCGGTTCCCCGACTTCGCGTAAGAAGGTGTTGGCCTGTTCCGTCTGCGCGCCGCGCTCGATCAGATACTCCCGTGTGGCCAGCTGGGCCCGCACTCCATCGTCCGGCCCACTGATCTCGGGCTTGTTGGACACGCCCGCGTCGAGCACCCGCGCCTTCCGGGTATCGGCACACTGGAGATCCATGACCTCGCGCAACTCGTGGCGCAGGCGCTCATCGTACACCGGAAATGTCACTTCCACCCGCCGGTTCGGGTTGCGCTGCATCCAATCGGCCGATGCTAGAAGGTATTCTTCGTCGCCTCCATTGCGGAAGACGTAGACTCTGGCGTGCTCCAGGTAGCGGTCGACGATCGACGTGGCCTCCACGTTGCTGCTCCGTCCGGACGCCTCCGGAATCAGCCGGCATCCGTCAGGAGCCATCCAGGTCCTTGGGGCGAACGAACCGCCGCAGGATTCCCTTGCCCGGCGACGCGTCGTCCCAGGACGCCACGTCCAGGTCGATCACCGCCAGGGAGCAGGTGGGGAACTTGGTCTGCATTCTGGCCAGCTCCCGGTCCGGCCCCGATCCCGCCAGGGCCAGGGCCAGGTCCTCGGTACCCGGATTGTGGGCCACGATCATGACCGAGTCTGCGGTTCGCCCGTTCAATCTCACCTCTTCGAGCATGCGACCGGGCCCGGCCCCGTACAGCAGGTCCGTTTCGACGACCTGCGGCTTCGGGTCGAACATCGTGCCCACCAGTGCCCACGTCTCCTGGGCTCTCCGAGCTGTCGAGCACAACACGAGCTCGGGGACCAGCCCCTGGGAGGCCATGTAGGCGCCCATGGCCGGGGCGGCTCGCCGACCGCGGTTGGCCAGGGGCCGATCGAAGTCACGGAGACCGGGATCGTCCCAGCTCGATTTGGCGTGCCGCAAGAGCAACAGGGTCTTCATCAGAATGCGAATCCCGAGACGAAATACCAAAGGGTCCGCTCCGACCCTGCGGCGACGGAGAGATTGAGATTGAAAACGTCCATGAGCGTGATCCAGGCTCCACCGCCGTATGCGGCGTGAACCGTGTTGGAGGATTCGTCTTCGATGAACACCCGCCCGAAGTCGGCGAGTCCGTACACACCCACGTCACCGGGCACGAGGATCTTCAGCCGAGTCAGCTTGAAGCGGACCTCGGTGTTCGCGAAAAGAGAAGACCTTCCCGCGAACCGTTGGTTCCGGTAGCCCCGCAGGCTCGTGGGACCACCCAGGTACGCGGCCTCCTGATAAGGGAAGTCGCCCCAGACGTGTTCTCCGCCGACCCGAGCGGCCAACGTGGGTCCGAGGCGTCCCGGGATCGTGGCGAACCCGGCTGCGAAACCCCGGAGGCCGCCGAACTCCTCTTCCACGTCCAGGGCACGGGCGAAGACGCGGCCTTCGACCCGGATCAGGGCCCCATGCTGGGTCGTGATCAGCTGGTCTCGGGTGTCCAGGTCGAAGGAGGCCGCCAGGCCGACTTCGCTGAAGTCCTGGAACCCGTACGGCTGCAGCTCTTCGATCAAGGTCTCCCCGGTGTCGAACGGCGCGAAGTTCTTCAGGACG
>CAJIAX010000195.1_pt1 | contig 15362 bp, 13 predicted proteins | sample 9199251 | NCBI WGS metagenome assembly CAJIAX01 (sample SAMEA7708287, study PRJEB35096) | sediment metagenome | biome: marine neritic benthic zone biome [ENVO:01000025]; feature: sediment [ENVO:00002007]; material: shallow marine sediment [ENVO:03000034] sea grass bed [ENVO_01000059] ... | reverse complement strand
GGTCTACATCCCGGCCATCGACCTGGCAGGTGGGTTCGGCACCGAAACGGTGGACGAAGCCACCTGGGAGAGCCCGGATTGGGGCTTCGACGCCGGGGTCGACCCCTTGAAAACCGATGTACCCGTCGACGCTGGGACGACCACGCTGAAGGCCTGGAACCCCGTGACCCAGGAGCTGGCGTGGGAGGTTCCGAACCCGGGTCTCTGGAACGGGGGCACGTTGACCACGGCCGGCAACCTCGTCTTCCAGGGACAGGCAGACGGCAGGCTGATGGCGTATCGGGCCAGCGACGGTGAACACCTCTGGAGCTACGAGCTGGGGCTGGGCATCTCGGCGCCCCCGATCAGCTACGCGGTGGACGGGCGTCAGTACGTGGCGGTGCTCGTGGGTTGGGGCGGCTCCATCCCGGCCCTCCTGGGCTCAGCTGCCGCCCAACACGGATGGGCGTACAAGGCCCAGACGCGCCGGCTGGTGGCGTTCGCGGTCGGCGGTGACGTGCCCGTTCCGGACCAGCCGGGTCCCGTCTTCGCCGAGCCACTGGTCGACGAGGACTTCGTCGTGGACGAGACCCTGGCGGAAGACGGCAGCGAGCTCTACGTGCGCCAATGCTGGCTCTGCCACGGTGCGGCCGTCATCGCCTCGGGCAAGGCCCCGGACCTCCGGGCTTCGCCCATCGTGCTGCTGGAGGAAGCCTTCCGCGAGGTAGTGCAGGGCGGGGCACTACTCAGCAGCGGCATGCCCCGCTTCCGCCACCTGACCGACGAGCAGGTGCAGGCGATCCGGCACTACATCCGTAGCCAGGTGCCTATGCCCGAGGAGCCGGCGATCATTACGCAGTAAGGGATCGAGGCGTGCCCCAGGGGTGGCCGGAGTCGGGTGCCATCCGGGGCGCTCGACCCGGGCCGTCCGGGGCGGGTGGGGCCCCGGTTCCGGTGGCCAGTGTCGGGTACCGGCTCAGCCCGTCGGCGCGAGTTCCAGCAGCGATTCGTACACCACACCCTGCAGCATCTGGTTGATGGGTACCGCCCCGAAGGGCATGTACTGGGTCCACGCCATGCCGACGATGTCGTTGACCGGATCGATCCAGAAGTAGGTGTTGGCCACGCCGGCCCACCAGTATGCGCCGGTGGTGGTCGAGACGCCGAAGCCCAGGCCGTATCCAGCGTCGGGGCCGCCGATGGCCACGGGGATCATTTCCTCGGGTAGGTGGTTCCTGGACATGTCGCGGACGGTCTCGGCCTTCAGCACGCGGACGCCGTCCAGCTCCCCTTCGTTCACCAGCATCTGGGCGAAGCGCAGGTAGTCCATCGGGGTGGACGTGAGCCCACCACCCCCCGAGAACCAGGCCGGCGGCTGGGTAAACGGTCCCCCCAGGGGCACCGGAATCTCCACGAGGCCGTCGGGACCGGGTCCGTAGATCGCCGCGAGGCGTTCCAGTCGTTCATCCGGCACGTGGAACGCGGTTTCGGACATGCCCAGCGGCTCGAAGATCTTCGTCCTGAAATAGACGTCCAGCGTCATACCCGAGGTCACCTCGATCACCCGCCCGAGCACGTCCAGCGAGATGCTGTAGACCCAGGCCGTCCCAGGATCCGACAGCAGGGGCAAACGGGCTGCCTGGGCCGCCCAGCCCTCCAGGTCGCGCCCTGGCGTCTGTTCCAGCACGTCGGTGGCCAGGTACATGGAGTCCACGGCCGAGGTACCGAACAACCCGTACGTCAGGCCCGCTCGGTGGGTGAGCAGATCTCCCACCGTAATGGCCCGGCTGGGAGCCCGGTTGCCAGCGGCTTCGTGCACCTGAATTTCGCCGAACTCCGGGATGTACTCGGCGACCGCGTCGTCCAGGGCCAGGTCTCCGGATTCGACGAGCGTCATGGCGGCGACGGCGGTGATCGGCTTGGTCATGGAATAGATCCGGAACACGTCGTTCGGCTCCAGCGGGTCCTCGCCAAGTACCCGCCACCCCGTCGCCTCCCAGTGGGCGATCTTGCCGTCCCGGGCCACCAGCGTCATGACGCCGGCGGTCGTGCCTTCGTCGACCAGCGTTTGCATGGTGGGCGCGATACGCGCCAACGCCTCCGACGAGAGCCCGACGTCTTCCGGCATGACGGTGGGGATGACCGTCGCCGCAACGACGATGTCGGTATCGGGGCCGTCATCGGCGGGCGGCGCCCCACACCCGGCGAATACAGCCAAGAAGAGCGCGAGGACCCACCGGGCCGCTGCGCCCCCGATCCACCCTTGCCCGGGAACGAGGGACGACCTGGCCGCAGAGGGAAGCGTCGAAGTGCGCTGGAGGCGTAGCATGGCGTCGCTCATCCGTTGGGGAGTCGGATCGTTTTCTGGACGGGGCCAACATCGGCAATGGACGCCCGGCACGCCACCGAACGACGGCCGTTCTCTCGCGTCGGCCCGCAGAGTTGCGCTACGTTGGCGTCCATGATTCAACGACGTGTTGCCCTGCTCGCGACAGCGGTCCTGATCGCCGGTTGCACATCCGAGCCCGCCACCGAGCCGTACACGGCGGTGGCCGATGTCCAGCAATTGATGCTCTCGGTGCTGGAGCCCGCCGCCGAGGTCTACTGGGACGCGGTGGGCACGATCATCGACCGATACGGAACGATCGAAATCCGGCCCGAGACGGACGCCGAGTGGGAAGCCGTGACCAACGCCGCCTACGTCATGGCGGAGACGGGCAACCTGCTGATGATGCCGGAACGGGCGCTGGACGACGGGTCCTGGGTGGCAATGTCACGGGCGATGGTGGAAATCGGCAGGGAAGCGATTGCCGCCGCCGAGGCCCGAAACACCGAGGCCGTCTTCACCGTGGGCGGTGACGTGTACCAGGTCTGTACCGACTGCCACGCGACGTACGCGCTGGAGACCCTGCGTCCCAACGATGAACGGACCGAGAGTGGGTCCTAGGGTCCCGGGCGCGGCGGGACGGCGCCGGTGATCCATCGTCTGCTCGAGTGGCTGGGGGCCACGCCCTGGAGCGTCGCCCTGCTCGAATCCCTGTGGGTCTGGCCCCTGGTGGAATCGACGCACGTGCTCAGTCTGGGTCTCTTCGTGGGTACCGCCGCCGTCATGGACCTCCGCCTGCTGGGCAAGACGCTGATCGACGTACCCGTATCCAGGATCACGGGACGGATGCTGCCGTGGACCCGTGCCGGCTTCTTGATCATGGTCGTCACGGGCCTGCTCATCTTCTACTCGAACCCGGTGCGCTACTACACCAACCTCTTCTTCCGCATCAAGCTGGTGCTGCTGGTGGTGGCGGGTCTCAACGCCTGGCTGTTCCACGTCCGCATCCACCGCAGCGTGGACGAGTGGGACCTGGACCGGGTGCCGCCGAGGGCCGCTCGCAAGGCGGCGGCGATCTCGCTGTTCGCCTGGGCCGGCATCGTGATCACGGGGCGCCTGATCGCCTACAACTGGTTCGACTGCGACATCCAGCCTCAGCCGGAGTGGGTCAACGTCCTGTCCGGGTGTCTGCTGCCACCGGGGGGCCCATAGTGCTCTTCCCCCTGTTCGAATGGTTGGAGGGCACCGCGTTGGGTACGGTCGTCCGCGAGTCTCTCTGGCTGTTTCCCGTGATCGAAGCCGTGCACCTGCTCGGCTTGTGCCTGCTGGGGGGGGCGCTGTTGATCGTGGACCTGCGACTTCTGGGGCTGGGCCTCAAGGGGCAGCCCGTGTCGGAGCTCGCCCGGTCCATGCGGCCCTGGCTGATCGCCGCGATCCTCCTTCTGGTGCTCACCGGCGGGCTGCTGGCCCTGTCCGAGGCGATCAAGCTGTACTTCAGCCGCTCGTTCTGGGTGAAGATCACCGTGCTTCCGTTGGCCCTGGTCTACACCTTCGGCGTGCGGGATCGATTGATCCGGCGGGACGCCGTCGGCTCTTCGGGCAAGGCTCGAATCCTCGGCCTTGCCTCGATGGTTCTCTGGCTGACCGTGGCCGCGGCGGGCCGTTGGATCGGGTACTCCTGAATCCTGCGGACCCTGCGCCGGTCCCCTTTGACTGTGTGGAAGCGAGCCCGGGTGTCGGCGCCCTAGCAGCGACCCTTTTCCTGGCGCTGACGCATGCGCTCGACATCGTCCGGCGCGCCGGTTCCCGACGAACCCATGAACATCTTCGTACCGTCGGTGAAGGTCACGTCTCGGCCGTTGGCTCGCTTCAGGGAGTGGTCCTTCGACATGTAGCCGTCGACGATCAGCTCGGTGCCCGGCGTCAGGCAGTCTCGTTTCAGGCCACGACGCAGCAGCACGTTGGGCGTGCCCCCTTCCACCATCCAGACCTCGCTCGTGCCGTCCTCCTGGGGCACGTCGAGATGGATCCACGTGTGGGGATTCACCCACTCCAGCTTGACCACCGCGCCCTGGAGGCGAATCGGGGCGTCTTTGTCGAATTCGGCTCCGAAGGCGTGATGCGCCACCACGGGGGCGGCGGCGAGTGCCAGGACCAGGGTAGCGCCGAGGAGGGCGGCCGTCGTGTTACGCATGGGGATCTCCGGTTCTACGGGTTGGCGGCGGTCTGTTCCTGCGAGCGTGCGCCTCGGAGCACGTTCTCCATGGCGTAGTTCCCTTCGTGACAGGCGTACTCGTACAACAGGCCGTCGAGCGCGTTGAAGGGAATCTCGCCCCCGGTGGGCTCGTCGAACAGGTTGGGGTCTTCGACGGTGAATTCGTAGTTGATCGTGTGTTCGCTCACCCGGGTAAACCGCTCGACCACCCGGATGTCCTCCGAGGGTGTGAATGCGGCCTGGGAGATCGCGAACAGTCTCTGCTCGGGGTGGATGTTGGTCGTCTCGACAACGAGCGTATCGCCCTCCCAGTGGCCCCAGGAGTCCCCCATCCACGGACGGATGTGGGCCGGCAGGGGCTGTCCTTCGCCCATGCGGATGATGCGCACGTCGTGGACCATCTCGGTCATGATCATCACGTGACCGGGGGTCTGCACGATCGTGTAGTTGTTGTTGTAGAAGTAGTTCGGGGTCATGGGCGGTCCGGCGTTCGACCCGAACGACATGATGCACCGTTCCGCCATGGGGCGGTTCTCGGGATTGTCGTACTGGCCGAACTGGGCCACGAAGGCCCTTCGTTCGGCCATGCGCCGCTGGCCCTCTTCGTTGAACGCTGGACGCCTTCCGTCGTCGGGCATCGTGATCAACGAGCTCCGGGGCTCGCCGTTGTACACGGCGATGTTGTCACCGGCGTCGATGAAGAACTGGTTGTAGCCGCCCGTGCCTCCGGAGGCGCCGTCGAACAGAGGGTCACCCGTGAACACCCCACCGGCCGGGGGTGCTCCCCGGTTCGGGTCGCTGTCCTGCGATTCGGCTCGGATGAAGTCCTGGCGACCCTCCTCCAGCGCGGCCACCTGCTCCGGCGTGAGAACCGGGCCAACGCCGCCAGGGCGCTCGATCGGCGTCATGGTGGCATTGCTCCAGTTGCCCTGGAGGTCGGGGCTTCCGTCCGCGAGGCGGGGCAGGGTCCAGGCGTCCTGGGCGGGTGCCGACGAGGCCAGCGTGGTCAGCATGGCGCCGACGCCGGCCGCGACCACCGCAGCGGCGATCATGGCGCCCCCGCGGATCGCTCCCGTGGAGCTTCGGATCCCGGTCAGGGGCCATCGACCCGCAGCCGGGGTCCGTCGTCGCGCCGAAACTCGGACATCGCCCCTCTCGATCTGATTCATGTCGTCTCTACCTGATCGGGTTCTTGCGGAGATGTCCATACATGAGCTCCTCGACGAACTCGACGCACTTGAACTGCCCGAGACGGGCGTTCGGGTCGATGTTGCGGTACAGGGGCATGCGAATCGTCCACGATCTGGAGAACGTCTCCGGGTCGTCGATGGTCGCTTCGTACATGATGTGGTCCGGACCGATCATCTCGTAGCGTTCGGTTACGGTCATGGCCATGCCGTGGTGGTTCCCCGCCCGGTCGAACCAGGTCTGTTCGATGAGCCCCGTGACCGTGATTTCCAGAACATCGCCGTCCCAGCGGCCGACTGACTGCCCCATCCACGAATCCACCTGCGCCGGGCCTGGGTCCTCCAGGTAGATGTCCCGCGTTGCGCCTGCGAACTCGTACGCGAAGAAGATCTTGGCGTCGCTCTGGAAGATCTGGAACGGGAACGGCATGTACGTGGCCCGGGGCACTCCGGGCAGGTAGCACTTGATCTCCGGGTCTCGTTCGAGCCAGTTCTCCCGGTTTTCGTTCCGCACTTCCAGTGCTTCGGGCAGGTACGGGATCTCGCCGCCTACCACGACCCCGTAGCCCGATGGCACCGCGCCGACGGCGCCCAGGGCCAACACGTCGTTGGCCGGGACGGGCACGACTGGACCCGGCTGCATGGCCAGGGCGGGGCGCGCCACGTGGGCCTCGATGTCCCAGTGGGCATTGCCCAGTGCTTGCCAGAGGCCGTTCATGTCCGGCCGACCGTCGGGCGTCCTGGGAATCTCGGCGCTCTGGGCGCCACCGGGGTCCGCCGCGCACGCAGTGGTGGCGAGGGCGGCGAAGATCACGGCCGCGACGGCACGGGCGGTGGATCGGGCCCTGGAGTCGGCTGCCCTGGAGCTCCCGTGCCGGCACCGAATCGAAATCCGACCCAACCGGGTGGGGTCGTTGGACATCGAGTCACGTCCTCCTGTAGCGGTGGGGGACCTGCGAGGCGGTGCGGACGTCGGCGACCGGACCGTCGTGTCCGAATGTGGCGAGCCGCTCATCGATTCGCCACGCCGAAGGCCAGAAGGACGTTGCCGGGCATCTGGCCGAACGTGCCATACCCGCTGTTGACGAACAATCGACCGTCCGCCACTACCGGTCCCGGTCCGTCGATGGCCCCGCCCCGTCCGGGGACGCCGTTGGCGGTCTCGAACTCGCGAACCGTGTCGTACTGCCACAGGACCGTCCCGTCCTCCGTAGAGTGCGCCCGGATGACGCCGTCCAAGCCTCCTGCGAAGACGACACCCTCGATGACCGTAGGCGCCGCCGAGTTCGCGGCGAAACATCCGGGCGTGTCGCCGCAGGCGCCTTCCGGCGCGAGGGCGCTCCAGACCACGTCGCCGCTGAGGACGTCCAGGGCAAAGAGACCCGGCGCCGGTTCCTGGTCCGGGTGAACGTCCACGATCACGGCGCCGCGGTCCGAATTGGCCGCGTACGCAAGGCTACCGTCACTGGCCATGCCCCAGTGAATGCCTCCGAGAGCGCCGCCCTTACCGACGGTCGTGGACCAGAGCACCCGGCCCTCGGCGTCCGGGTCGAGAGCCCAGACCGTGCCCGACTTCTGCCCGGCGATCAGGACGTCCGCTCCGTCCTCCGTCGTCACCAACATCGGAGCCATGCCGAAGTCCACGTCCGGCCCTGGTGGCGCCGGGCAGTTTTCCCGATTGGTGGGCGTGGTGCAGGCCATGTTGAACGCGTCTTCGGCCGTGGCCTGGAACGACCAGACCAGCTCCCCCGTCTCGACGTCGACGGCGAGGATGGCGTCGCTGGCCGGTGACGCCGGTCTCGTGTAGCTCTCGCCCGTGCCGACGTAGACCAGGCCTCGCTCGGCGTCCACCGTCGGACTGGACCAGACGGGGGCGCCGGACGGAGCCCAGAGCTGTGTGCCGGCCGGATTGGTGCCGGCTTCGACCGGGTTGTCTTCGATGACCCGGTGGTACCAGACCACGTCGCCCGTCCGCTGGTCCAGAGCCGCCACGGCCCCGGAGGCGGTGCAGCATTCGTATTCCGGGTTGCCGGCCACCACGACCTCCATGGACGAGATCGGTACGATCAGCTTGCCGTCGTGCAGCACCGGGCTGCCGGTATTGCTCGAAGCCGGGTGCCATCCGACGAGTGTCTTCCAGAGTACCGAGCCCTCCGCCACGTCGAGGGCGTACGCGTTCGTGCGGAAATCCATGAAGTAGGCCACTGACCGGCCGTCGACCTCGTCGACCAGGACGGCGCCCCGGATACCGGAGTCGGCCTCGAACACCCAGCGCACGCACCCTGAGGACGCGTCCAGGGCGATGACCTCGCCGAGTTGGCTGCCCACCAGCACCACGTCGCCGATCACGGTCGGTTTCGAACGTGCTTCGTAGGCGTCGGGGAACGCGAACGCCCACTGGAGCTCCAGCTCGGGCACATCGGCGGCCGTCAATCCCGCCCGTGCGGCTCCCTGGAAGCCGGTGCCCTCCAGGTTGCCGCCGAACCCCATCCACGAGACGGCCCCCATGTCCAGTGGCCCGGCGCCCGCGTCGCTGCAGAAGCCGGATTCGGGCATCGACGTCTCAGTGTAGCTCCGCCGGGCGATGTACTCGGCAACGGCGATCCGCTCCTCCTGGCTCAGCTCGGCGCCCTCGGCCCGCATGGGTCCGTCCACCAGGGCCGCCACGATGGCCCGGGGAGACATGGCGGCCAGCATGAACGGGTCCGGTGCCCGCTCGCTCTCGTCGCCACCGTGACAATCCACACAGTACTCGGCCGCCACCAGGGCCCCCGGATGGTCCTCCTGAGCGACCGCGGCTGTCGGGAGCAGCGGGACGAATCCGAAGACAACGAGGGTGGTACAGAGCAAACGCGCGGACATGGAATCTCCTGTTTTCACGGGCGCGCAGGGGGTCAACCGAACCCGTGGACTCTACGGTCCCGACACGGGCGGCGCACCTTCCTGGAGGCTCCCCAACGTGTCATCGGTGTAGGACCTGATTCGTTCGTCCATCGACGGATCGCCGATCTCGGCGGGCGCAGCGGGCCTGATGAAGGGTGAGAATCGAGCCATGAGAACGTTTCCGATAGAGATCAAACCGGGACATCGACAGATGCTTCGTCCCCTGGTCCTGGTAGCCGTGGCTCTCGCCGCGTGCTCGGACCCGGCGGCCCCCGGACAAGACCAGGATCCCCCGCCGCAGATCGAGTTGCCGCGAGCCCTGACCGCTGTCGAGACCCAGATCATCGATCGGGCCAACGCATTCGGCTTCCATCTGGCCAGAGAGGTCGTTGCCACGGACGATCGCCCCAACCTGATCCTGTCGCCGCTGAGCGCGTCCATGGCGCTTGGCATGACCATGAACGGCGCCGACGGCAGCACCTTCGATGCTATGCGGGACGCCCTGGCCTTCGACGGGCTCGCACCGGACGAGATCAACGACGGGTACCGGGGCCTGCTCGACCTGCTCGTGGACCTGGATCCGGCCGTGGAAGTGGCCCTGGCCAACGCGGTGTGGGCCAACGAAGACGTCACGTTCCACGACGACTTCTTCGAGGCCTTACAGTCCAGCTTCGACGCCACCGTGGAGTCCAGCGACTTCGCCGACGCGGCGACGTTGGAGGCGATCAACGGATGGGCATCGGAGAACACCAACGGCAAGATACCCACGATTCTGGACAGTCTGGACCCGGCTCTGGTGATGCTTCTTCTGAATGCCATCTGGTTCGACGGGCAGTGGACGACCCAGTTCGATCCGGACGAGACGGCGCCCGCTCCGTTCCTTCGGCCCGACGGGTCGTCGGTCCAGGTGGACATGATGCGTATCGCGGACGTGGAGTTTCCGCTCGGTGGGGGCCCGGATTGGGCAGCGGTGGAGTTGCCGTACGGGGGACAGGCCTGGTCACTGGTGCTGGTGGTGCCCCAGGGTCAGCGCTCTGCCCGGGACCTGTTCGCTCAGATGGACGAGAGCTTGTGGTCCGACATCACGGGGAGCCTGAACCCGGTCACCGTGGACGGCCTCTGGGTGCCGAAGTTCACGCTGACCTACGACACGTTCCTGAACCAGGCGCTGGAAGGAATGGGCATGGAAGAAGCGTTTCGGCCCGGCGCCGACTTCACGCGGATGTCCCCTATCGGCGACCGGCTCTGCATCGACTTCGTACGCCAGAAGACGTTCATCGAGCTGGACGAGGTCGGAACCCGGGCCGCCGCCGTCACCGCGGTGGGTATCGGCCCCACGTCCTTCATCGGACTGAACGTGGATCGTCCGTTCGTGTTCGCGCTGCGGGAGCGGTTGTCGGGGACGGTCCTGTTCCTGGGCCTGGTGGAAGACCCGACGGCGGATCCGGAACCGCCGGAGCCCTACACGAGCCACTGCGGGGGGTAGGCTGGCACCGTTTGACCGCTGACTGGATGGCTACGACGATCGACGCCTCGGTGGTACGCCCGGCGTCCGACGTGCAGCCCTGGCGCGCCTCGTTCGTGCAGGCCCGGCGCCCCCGGTTCGTGCAGGCCTAGCGCGCCTCGTTCCGGTAGACCACGCCGCCTTTCATCACGAAGACGACCCGGCGCAGCGCCGTGATGTCTTCCGCCGGGTTCCCTTCCACGGCGATGAGGTCGGCCTGGAATCCAGGCGCCAGGGTGCCGATCCGGTCTTCCAGCCCCAGGGACTCGGCTGCCAGGGACGTGGCCGAAACCACGGCTTCGCCCGCGTCCTGTCCGCCCGTCTGCACCCGGTAGATCAGCTCTTCGAAGTTGCGTCCGTGGCTTCCTGCCAGGGCGTCGGTGCCGAACACGATCTTCAGGTTGTCGGTGGCCAGGGCCTGGGCGAAGACGCCCCGCATGCCTTCCAGCAGGTCTTCCATGAAGGCGAATCCCTCTTCGGTGTAGTTGCCGATGCCCAGGAAGCGGTCCTTGTTGTCCAGGTAGTTTTGGATGACCAGGGAGGTGTGGGGATCGTAGAACACCCCCGCTTCGGCCATGGCCGCCAGCGCCCCGGCGTCTGCCAGACCACCATGCTCGAGCGTGGTGCAGTCCGCCCGGGCGGTGCGCAGCGCCGCCTCCGCGGCATGGGCGTGGACGACGGAGCGGACCCCGAGGCGCCGGGCCTCGTCGCAGGCGGCCGACAGCTGCTCCTGATCCAGGGTGGGCACGCCGCCTTCCCGAATGCTTGCCGAGGCGAAGATCTTCACCGCGTCGGCTCCGGAATCGATGCGCTCACGCACCGCCGCTCGGAGTTCGTCCGGTGAGCCGCTGGTGATCCATTCGTAAGTAGTGAGCAGTCGTGGACCGGGAAGCACGCCCCGGGCAATGGCGTCACGGACGGGGCCGTCGACCCGGGCACCCATGCTCTGGACGGTCGTGACACCGGACAGGAGCGTGACGTAGGCGTTCTCCGCGACGTAGAGGGCCAAGGTCTCGGCGGACTCGGGATTGTCGTCCCGGGCGCGGTGCACCCGGCCGTCCGGGTCGAAATGAGACGCGATGTGGACGTGGGTATCGATGCCGCCTGGCATCACCGTGAGCCCCGTGAGGTCGTAACCCCCGGAGTCCCGGATCCCATCGGTGACGGACTCGATTTCGGATCCCCGAACCACGATGGTGGTGGGTCCCAGCCCGGCTCCGGTGCCGTCCAGCACCTGGCCCGCACGGATCACGACCGGTTCCTGGGCCTCGGCGGGGACCTCCGCCACCACAAGCGTCACCGCCAACAGGGTCAAGGTCGACAGGGCCGGCACCGAGGGGAGGGGAACTCGGGTCGGACGAAGGCCCCGTGACGAGGGCGGACGAGTGCGGGCGGACGTCGCGGTCATGGCGGTCCTGGGCTTGAGGAACGGGTCCTCCGACCAACATGCGCGAGCCCCCACCCGCACTCAAGCGAGCGGCCGACCGTCGAGCGGTCGGGTGGGCTTCTACGTCAGGCCGCGTTGGGCCGCGCCGTGCTTTCCTGGACCGGCAGCCTGGACGTCTCGACCCGTGCCACCGGTTCCGCTCTCCCGCTCACCGGGTGGCAATAGAGCAGCGCCCCGGCAGGGGGACGCAACCGGTCCGGGCTCACCGGTGCCGTAAGCGTGCTTCTGCGTTGAACCGTTCCCGTACCCATCGTCCGCCTCCTTCTCGAATGCAAGCCAGGGCGGAGGAGTCCGGGCGACCCGACCCGTCGCGCAAACCGGATCTTCATCGTCACCAGGTCCGCGTCGCGGAGCCCTCCACCTTACGTAGCGTCAAAGCTGGATCGAGCGCGCTAACCTCGTGTCGCGCTCATATGGGAAACGCGTGAGGACCTCGATGTTAGGACAGACCGCACGGATGGGAACCTTGCTGCGATGTCGGCATAGTATTGCTACACAGTATTACTACATAGGGGGTACGATGCCTCGGAACAGAGCGCTGGGCGCGGCCACGGTGGCCATCCTGAAAGCCCTTCAGGAGGGGCATCGGTTCGGATTGGACATGATGGAAGCCACGGGGCTACCCAGCGGCACGGTCTACCCGACGCTGGCGCGACTGGAAGCCCGGAAATTCGTACAGAGCCAGTGGGAGGAGGCGGCCGAAGCACGTGAGGCCGGCCGTCCCCGACGGCGCTACTACGAGATCACGCCGGCCGGCGCGGATGCGCTGAGCACCGCGCTTGAGCGCCTGGGCGTCCTCGCCGGCTCGCTGCAGCCCCGGACGGCGGAATAGCTCCGATGTCCAGGTGGTTGTTGCGGGTCTGGAGCCGGGACGTCCCGCTGCTCGAGCGGCGGCGTTGGGTGGAGGAGTGGGAAGCCGAGCTCCAGGAGCTCGAAAGAAGACTGAGCACCGAGGCGTCGGTCGTCCGGTGGTGGACCAAGACACGATTCGCTTTTGGCGCGCGCTCCCACGCGCGTGCGCTGGCGAGTCTGGACGGTGGGGGAACGAGGAGAATGACGATGACGACGATGGGACGGGACCTCCGGTTCGCGCTGCGGTCCTTCCGCCGCACACCCGGCTTCACGGTGGTGGCGATTCTCACGCTGGCGCTGGGCATCGGCGCCACCACGACCATGTTCAGCGTGCTCGACGGGGTCCTTCTCCGTCCGTTGCCGTACGACGCGCCCGACGAGCTGGTGATGGTGGGCTCCTCGTCCCAACGCTTTCCCGGACTGGCGCCGGTAGCGCCGGCCGACTTCCGGGACTGGCGGGAACAGAACACCACGTTCGCCGAGATGGTGGCCACCGAGGCCTGGACGGTGGACCTGACCGATGGGGACGCGCCTCTCCGGGTGTCCAGCGCCGCGGTGACGGCGAACTTCTTCGAGTTGCTGGGCGTTCAGCCCATGCTGGGCCGGACGATTCAGCCTGGCGATGACGTCCAGGGCGCAGAGCCCGTCGTGGTGATCAGCCACGGGTTGTGGGAGCGACGGTACGGGTCGGACCCGGGCATCGTGGGGACCAGGATCCAGGCTGCGGACCATACGTTCACGGTCGTGGGCGTCATGTCCGAGTCCTTCGTCCACCCCGAGGCCTTCTGGTCCGACGACGTGGAGCTCTGGCTGCCTTCCGCCATGACCACGTCCGACATGGAGACACGGAACGGGCGGTTCCTCCAGGTGATCGGCAGGCTCGAGACCAGCACCACCCTGTTCCAGGCCCGCCAGGAGATGTCGGCGATCTCAGGGGCGCTCACCGAACAGTATCCACGGACCAATACGAACCGCGAGACGCTGATCGAGCCCCTCCAGTCCGAGACGATCGGCGACGTACGCCAGGCGCTCCTGCTGCTCATGGGCGCCGTGGGCATGCTGCTGCTCATCGCCTGCGTGAACGTGGCCAACCTTTTCATGGCGCGAGCCGCCGAGCGAAGCCGGGAGATCGCCGTTCGAGCCGCCCTGGGGGCGGGTTCGGCGAGGATCCGGTCCCAACTCCTCACCGAAGGTGTCGCTCTTTCGTTGGCCGGCGGCCTGGCCGGAGTAGGACTGGCCTTTGCCGGAGTCGGCGCGTTCCGGTGGATCAACCCCACGGGCATCCCCCGGATCGAAGCGGTCACGGTGGACGGCCGCATCCTGGTCTTCGCCCTCGTGGTGTCCGTGCTGACGGGCATCGCCTTCGCGCTGTTTCCCGCGTTGCGCCTGGCGGGCTCACGATCGTTCGACGCCCTCAAGGACGGTGGACGGGGCGGGAGCGATGGGGTGGCGCGGACCCGCTTCAGGCATGGGCTGGTGGCTCTGGAGCTGAGCCTCGCGGTGGTCCTGCTGGTGGGCGCGGGACTGTTCGCGAACAGCTTCCTGCGCCTGCGGAGCGTGGACCCGGGCTTCGACACCGCGGGGGCCGTGACCATGGCGGTGAACCTCAACGCCGGGTACGCCACAACGGAGCAACAGAGCACCTTCTACCGTCAGATGACAGAGCGGTTCGAGGCCATTCCCGGTACCGAAGCCGTGGGTTTCACGACCGCACTGCCCCTCGGCGACGACCGGTGGATCACGGGGATTCGGCTCGAGGACCGGGAGTGGGACCCGGCCAATCCCGACGTCACGGAATACTCGGTCACGAGTCCGGGCTTCTTCTCTACGATGGGCATCGACGTGGTGGCCGGCCGAGAGTTCGACAGCGGCGACGCCGAGGGCAGCGACCTGGTCGTGCTGGTCAATGAGGCGTTCGTGCGGCGGTACTGGCCCGGAGAGGATCCCCTGGGGCAACGCATCGGCACCGGCCGCCAGGAGACCACGTGGAACACCGTGGTCGGGGTTGTGGCGGACATCAATCGCCAGGGCCTCGACCAGCCGGCTACGCCCGAGATGTACAGGTCCAGCCTCCAGCGGGGCATCAGCTCGGCGTACGTGGTGCTCCGGACCGAGCAGGACGTGGGTCAGACGGTCTCGGCCATGCGCCAGGCGGTGTGGGAGCTCGACGGATCCCTGCCGCTCGAGTTCAGCACGATGGAGAACTACGTCGTGCGGTCGGTGAATCAGCCTCAGTTCTACGCCCAGCTGTTCGTCGCGTTTGCGGCGGTGGCCCTCCTGCTGGCTGGTGTGGGGGTGTATGGAACCATGTCCTACACCGTTGGGCAGCGGACCCACGAAATGGGCATCCGCATGGCCCTGGGAGCCCAGTCCGAACAGGTGTTGCGTCTGGTCGCCCGGCAGGGCATGGCCGTGGCCGGCCTCGGCCTGGCCGTGGGGCTCATCGCTGCGCTGGCCAGCGCACGGATCATGGAGAGCTTCCTGTTCGGAATCAGCGCCCGGGATCCCATGACCTACGCCCTGGGCGCGCTGTTCCTGGGGGCCGTGGCCATGCTGGCGTGTTATTTGCCCGCCCGGCGGGCGGGTCGGGCCGATCCGATGCGGGCGTTGCGGGCGGAGTAGCTAGAACGGGAGGGCTCCTCGGGCGCCGGCTCGGCGCGAGCCCCACGCGTCCAAGAGGCTGGTGTTCGCACCCGTCAGGGGTGCACCATGTCCGGTACGGCACCTCCACCGCGCAGGTACAGGGAAAGCGGGCCTGCGTCGCGGAGCGGCGCTGGCCTTCTGCGCCCGGTCCGGTGGGGTACCCCCTGGGACTTCGCACTCGAGACCCGAGAGTCGAACATGAGCACCGTGTACGTCCCGAAGTTGGATCGCGATGTCCTGCGAGAGGCCATCGTCGAGGAGTACGAGGCCGTTGCCTGCACGCCCGAGCAGGGATTCCACTTCAATACCGGCCGCCCCCACGCCCT
>CAJIAX010000175.1_pt1 | contig 15511 bp, 11 predicted proteins | sample 9199251 | NCBI WGS metagenome assembly CAJIAX01 (sample SAMEA7708287, study PRJEB35096) | sediment metagenome | biome: marine neritic benthic zone biome [ENVO:01000025]; feature: sediment [ENVO:00002007]; material: shallow marine sediment [ENVO:03000034] sea grass bed [ENVO_01000059] ... | reverse complement strand
GGGCCGCGATCGGTGGGGCGGTCCGTTCTCCTACCGCAGCGCCGCTACCCAGGAGCCGTTCTCGAACCAGTAGGCCTCGAGCTCGCCGAGGGCGCCCGAAAGGGTCAGCCCCTGCAGGTAGTTCTCGATCATGTTGAGCAGCAGCGCGTCCCCGGCCGGTACCGCCATGCCGATGGGCTCCACCGTCAGCGGCGTGACCAAGGTGGCCAGCCCGGCGTTGGGGTTCCGGAGCGCGGCCAGGGCCAGCACGGGGAAATCGGCGACCATGGCGTCCACCTGGTCGTTCACGACCATGCCCACCGCTTCGTCGTAGTCCTCGGTCCAGGTGCTCTGAGCGTCGGGGAAGACGGTCTCCACGAACGTCTGGCTGGTGGAGTTCTGGAGCGCGACCATGCGCACGCTCGACTGGTCGATGTCGCCCGCTTCCTCGGCCGCCGCAATGGTGGCCGACTTGGTGAGCACGGACTTGCCCGACAGCAGATACGGTCCGACGAACGCCACCCGGCGATTCCGCTGGGGCGTGATCGTCATGCCCGACATGATCGCGTCGATCTCGCCGTTTTCGAGGGCGTCCATGAGCTGACCGAAGGGGCGCTCCACGAACTGGACCTCCACGTCCATCACCTCGGCCAGGGCCCGCGCGAGCTCGATCTCGTAGCCCATGAGCTCGCCCTGGCGGTCTTTGGCGGTGAAGGGGGGTTGGGTGCCGCTGGTGCCGACCCGGAACACGCCGCTCTGGACGATCCGGTCCAGGACCTCCTGGGCGGAAGCGGGCGGAGCGAACAAAAGGGCGACCGCCGCCATGCAGGCGACGATGAGTGTGCGACGACGCATGTAAGGAACCTCTGTGTTGGCCGGTGGGGACGGGCCGGGCGTGTCTGATCCTGCGAAGGGCCGGAATGAAATCAATCTGTGTGGCTGGCGCCAGCCTGCGGGCCATCTTGCCTCGGTTCCGCCCGGAATCCCGGGGTGCGAACTGGCGCTTCCCGGACGTTCGAGAGCCGCGACGCCCGCTTGGGCGCCGCGACTCTCCAGCCTGTCGACTCGCTGGACAGGCTGCCGATCGGAAGAGGTGGGTGGGTGGTGAGAGTCTCTTCCGAGCCGGATCTGGTGACCCCGTTCGCAGGGGCCGCGCTCCCTATCCCAGTGGCGTGATGGTCACGGTCACGAACCCGTTCGTGGCCGGATAGGCGTACCCGTCGTCCACGACCTGGACGTTGCCACCCTCGGTGGCGCCGGTGTCCGGTCCGGCCTGACGGGGAGCCTGATCGATCCCGATCCCGGGTTCCTGGTTCACCTCGGTGCCGGCGTCCCAGAGAAGCAGCTGTGCGGTGATATCGCCGGAGATGGGGGTCTCGCCGTTGAACAGTGCCAGGCCCGCGTCATCCGGAGCGTAGAACAGATCGTTCGACTGGACGAACATCGTGGCGAACGAAAGCAGGTCTCCGGGCAGGGCTTCGAAGGTGAAGGTGTAGCTGTCGCCCGGGAACGCGGGTCCGGGGCCGGTGGCGCCCGACGGCGTGTTGAACACGCCAGACTCACTCACGGCGGAGAGCCCCGCCACGTTGCCGGCCAAGCCGCTCGGGTCGCCGTCCTCGGCCAGGGCTTCCATTCCGAGCCCGGGGTCCGCCGCGCCGTCCGTGAAGAGTTGGACGTCGGAGCTGTGCACCGCGAACACGCCCGGCGCGATGGGGCCGGTCAGGCCCGTGCGGGCGGCGAGGGCGTCGGCCAGGTCGCTGACCCCACCGTCCTCGGCCAGCGCCTCGAGGCCTTCGCCTCGGTCGGGGCTGCCCTCGGTGAACAGGGCGTCGGTGCCCGAACCAACCGTCCACACGCCGGGGGCGATGACGTTGGGCACCATGCCTCCGTCGGACGTTGCGATGTCCATGCCGGTGCCGATGTTGTCGATCCGGAGCGTGAACATGCCGTCACCCAGGGACGTGACGGTCACCCGGATGAGGTCGGAGACCGGCGGGATGTTGGCGAACGCATCGTCCGCCAAGCGGACAGTGTCGTTGGCGTCGTCCGCACCGGTGTCGGGTCCAGCCTGCCGGGGTGCCTGGTCGGCGCCCAGGCCGGGCTCCTGATCGACCTCGGTACCAGCGTCCCAGAGTTGGACCTGGTCGGTGACGTCGCCGCTGATGGGCTGACCGTTCTCGAACAGGGCAATGCCGTCCCCGTCGGGAGCGAAGAAGAGGTCGTTCGACTGCACGAACATGGTCGCGAACGTGAGAACCCCGCCGGGCGGAGCGCTGAAGGTCGCCTCATAGGCGCCACCTGGGGTGACCGGCCCCGGTGCCTCCGCACCGACGGGTGTGTTGAAAACGCCTGAACCGATGAAATCGTAGACAGGCGAGATGTTCGTGATGGTGACCTGGAAAGACGTGGGGGTCGGGTCCGGCGTTGGTTGGGTCGGGTCGTCGTCGTCGGAACAGCCCACGCCCAGCGCGATGGCAGGGATGAGCGCAGCTTTCAGTAGCGTATGCATGGGTCCTGGCTCCTTCCGTTTCATTCGAGGCCCGTTCGGGCGTCGTTTCAATGCCCAAGCGGGCGTCATGATGGAACGGAGTGCAGGGGGTGGGCCGGGGACGCCGCGGATGGGGTCTCTGTCGCCCAAGTGGTTGTGGAAAAACGAACTACGAGATGCGGCGGCGCCGTCTGGGCCGCCCGGCGACGCGTTTCACAGAACAGGAACGGAACGGCGGATCGGACGCGATGAAACGCAATCCCGGCCGGGGACACCGCGTCGGGGGAACGGGAGGAAGGCCCTGAGAGGGTGGCTCAGGGAGAGTTGCCGTAGCCCCTGAGCTCGTCGTATCGCTCGATCTGGCTCGCAGTGAGCACGGCCCGGGTCTCGATGTGCGCGTTCAGGTGAATCGCCTGCAACTCGCCCCGGAGCGTCCCCAGGTCGGAGGGGATGCGCCCCACCGTCGCTTCGTCGGCATTGGCGTCGGCGAAAGCCTGGGCGAGGTGGCGCTCGACCTCGAGCACCTCTTCACCCTTCGCGATGGCTTGCTGGAGCATGCGTTCGCGGATCGCCTCGAGATTCTCACGCTGCTCGGGAGACAGATCCAACCCCTCGGCCAGCTCGAGGGCGTGCTTCGGGCCGGGGTACCGATTGAGCTCGGCCGGGCGCGCCAACCCCATGCCGTCCCCCTCCTGGAGCTGTCGGACCTCCTCTTCGGTCAACGTCGGCACGTCGGCGCTGTGACCCGTGGCGTACGGCGAAGCCGCGTGGTCGTGCTGTGCCTGGAGAGGGCCGGCGGATAGGACCAGCAGTGTCAGGACCGCAGGGAAGAGCTTCATGGGAACCCTCGTGGAGAATGACGGGCCGTCTCATGCCGGCACTGGCAAACGTCCTGGTCGGAGAGGCTCATGCAAGACCTGTCCAAACCTCGGGACTGTCGTGCTTTGGAGCGCCGTGCGGCCCGCGGTGGTTGCCTCGGGGAAATCTCCCTCATGCCAACACGGAGCCTGACCGACTGACGGACCGGTTGCGATTGCCGACCTTGGTGACAAAGGAGGAGGCGTGCAATGCGAACGCAACTGTTGGGCGCCGGCGTGATCGCGCTTGCCGTGATGACCGTTGGTGCCTGTTCGGATGACCCCACTGCGCCGGACACCGTGCCCGCGGCGCTGCTGGATGTGGTTCCGCCGGGCGGGGCTACCGATGTGGATCCCAACGAGCCCGTGGTGATCCGGTTCGACCATCCGATCGGATACGGCATGGCCGAGTACGCGGAGATCCGCGAGGGGGACATGGACGGCCCGATCGTGCCGGGGGACTGGGAGTTCTCCGACGACCGCACGACGCTCACGTTTACACCCCACGCGCCGCTCGAGCCCATGACCGTCTACACCGTTCACCTGGGCGGCGGGATGTTGGACCAGCATGGGCAACACCTGAACTTCGAACGGCACGGGTTCGAATACGGCGGGGAGTGGTGCACGGAGGAACAGCACGGCATGGGTCCGATGGGCCCAGGCCACGGGATGCACCGGCACGAAAACGATTGGCGACATCCGAACGGCAGCTATGGCATGTTCTTCACGTTCACGACGGCGGCGTAGGCGGGGCAATCCCGTCCTTCTGCGCCCTATGGATCCATGGGGGAGGTTCGCACCAATAGCGCCGTCACGAGCAGCACCAGTTGGGCTGCAAGGAGTTCCATCGCGGCGGCCCGCCGCAGGGTATCCGTACCTCCGGCCTCGTGAAGCCGGGGGGTCAGCTTCTTCCAGTTCAACGCGCCCAGGCCGAGGACGAGTCCCACGAGCACGAGCTTCAGGATCAGCAGCCGCCCGTACCCGGTAGAGACGAGCGCGCCGATGCTGGGAAGATGCGCCCATGCGGCGAACACGCCCGTCGTGGCCAACGCCGCCACACAGACCATGGCGAGGGGAGAAAAGACCGGCACCAGGGCCGGCAGCAGACTGGACGTCTTGGTTGGGTCGGCCCGGCGCCACCCAGCTTCCAGGTAGAGAATCAGGCCGAGGCCACCTACCCAACCACCCGCACCCCAGACGTGCAGTGCGTCCGCCGCTACCGCGAGCGACGTCAGTCCCTCGGTTGCCGCCGCGTGCCCGGTCAACCCTGGAAAGAACCCGAGCATGAGCGTCGCCCCGGTGGCCGCGATCCACCCGCCAATGCGGCCAGCCCGCGCTGCCCGAAACCCCGCAACCGCAACCAGGGAAACGAGAACCGCAACGATCCAGGTCTGGCCCCAACGGGTGCTCAGCAAGACGCCGGCGTCCTCCGTCCACGGCACGAACGGATCACGGAACTCCCTCAGTTGACGCCAGAAATACAAGCCCAGAGCGAGCGTCACACCGATCGCGGACGTCAGCCCCAGACCGGCGGCCCGCTCACTGAGCGCGGACCGGGTCGTTCCGTCCCAGGTTGATCCGGCATGCCGGATCAACCACCAATGGCCCACCGCGGCGCCCGTCGAACCGACGAGCGCCGCGAAAAGGAGCCACCCCGTGAGGGGACTCAGGACGGCATCCATTCGCCTAGGAGCCCATCACCATGAACTCGAAGGTACCCTGTACCACGTGACCGTCGGCGCCCATGCCTCGCCAGGCGACCGTGTACATCCCGTTCGGCAGCGTGTCGTCGACCGCGATGCTGAACGACATGGGTTCATCAGCGTCCTGGGTCACTTCGCCTGTCTCGACCAGATCGCCGTCTGCGTCCATGAGACGAATTCGGGTGGAGCCGTCCTGGGGCTCCTGGGTGAACCAGAGGCGAATCTCCGAAGGAGACGCAACATGAGCGTCGGCCGCCGGAGCGGATTTGCTCAGGTCGAAGTGGAGAGGCCCCGCGGCGCTCGGCGGGGTGAAGGCCGCCAGCGCGGAGACGAGCGTCAGGGAGAACAAGAGGTTCTTCAGCATGAGTCGCTGCTCTGTAATGAGTGGAAGATGAATCGAACGATCAATTGCTGCGTCGGGACGACCAGTGAATCGCTGAGATCCTCCAACCGTCGTCGGTGTTAACGAGCACCATCAACTCGGCGCCAGTTGCGTTGATTTCCCTTTCCCGATACGTGCCCTGGGTTTCGCTGGTCGACCAGGCCCACGCCACGTCCTGGTGTCCGGTTACGTGGATCTCGCTCCGGCTCCGGGGCACGGCCTGGGCGAACGCCATGTCGCCCGGCAGGTGATGATCCGCGTACTCGGCTTTGGTCTCGAGGCCGCCGGACTCCAGGATGATGGCGTCGTCGGAAAGCAGGTTCAGAGCCGCGTCACCGTTTCCGCTCGCCAGGGCTCGGTGGTACGCGTCCACGACGGCCGCGATAGCCTCGGCGTCCGGGTGGGCTTCGGCGGAATGCTCTGCGTGCCCGTGATCCTGGGCTGCGGCGTCCACGGCTGAGCCCAGGATCAGGGCCAGCATGAGCAAGGCTCGTGCAGTGAAGTGAACAATCTTCATCGTCATACGCTTTCGCTGAAAGGGACTTTGCAGTCATGCGTTCGGCTCAGTCGTCGGACTTCGACCGATCCGAGGTGTGAAGGTGAACGACCGTCATTGGGAATCGTCTCGAGGGTCTTTGAGCGTTCAAGTGGGGCTCCGTTCAGGCGCCCGCAGGAGCCGGGCGTTGATCGCGACCACCACCGTCGACAGCGACATGAGCGCGGCACCCGCGGCCGGCGACAACAGAATTCCTTGCCCGTAGAGCACTCCTGCGGCCAGGGGGATCGCGATGAGGTTGTAGCCGGTCGCCCACCACAGGTTCTGGATCATCTTCCGGTACGTCGCACGGGCGAGTTGGATCAAGGCGGGCACGTCCCGCGGGTCAGACCGCACCAGGACGATGTCGGCCGACTCGACGGCCACGTCCGTGCCCGCGCCGATCGCGATCCCCACGTCGGCTTCCACGAGCGCGGGGGCGTCGTTCACGCCGTCTCCCGTCATCGCCACCCGGGTGCGTTCCCGAATACTCCGCACGGTCTCGGCCTTTTCGTGGGGCAACACCTGTGCGAAGACCTCGTCGAGCCCCAGTTCCCGTGCTACCGCCTCGGCGACGGGACGGGCGTCACCGGTCAGCATCAGGGCCCTAACCCCCATGGCGTGAAGGGCATCGACGGCCGGCTTCGATTCGGGACGGATCACGTCGGCGAGGGCCAGCGCGCCGACGGGGGCGCCGTCGACGAGCACGAACACGACCGTCTTGGCGTCGGCCCGCAAGTCCATCACTTGTGGCGCGTCGACCTCGATGCCCTCTTCGTCCAGGAAGCCGGGGCTCACCACCGATACGCGGATGCCCTCCACCCTGGCTTCCACCCCTTTGCCCGGAATCGCCCGGGCGCCTTCGGGCGCCGGCACCTCGATACCGCGGCTCGAGGCCTCCGCCACGACGCCCTGAGCGATCGGGTGCTCGGAGTGGGACTCCACGGAAGCGGCGAGTCGGAGCAGGTCGTCTCCAGAAAGGTCGCCGAGGGCAACGACGTCCGTCACGCCGAACCGACCTTCGGTGAGGGTCCCCGTCTTGTCGAAGACCACCGCCTCGAGGTCCCTCGATCGCTCGAACGCGGACCGGTCGCGGATCAAGAGGCCTTCGCGAGCAGAGATGGAGGTCGAGACCGCGACGACGAGGGGCACCGCGAGTCCGAGCGCATGGGGGCACGTGATCACCATGACGGTGACCATGCGCTCCACGGCGAAGACCAGTGGTTGCCCGGCGAAGATCCATGCGACGAACGTGATCGTACCCACCGAAATCGCGATGACGGTCAGCCAAAGCGCCGCCCGGTTCGCCAGATCCTGAGTCTGCGACCGGGACTCCTGGGCCTCTTTGACCATGGCCACCACCTGGCTCAGGTAGGTGTCCGAGCCCGTCTTCCTCACCACCACTGTCAGAGCCGATTCGCCATTGACGGATGCGCCGATGACTTCGGCCCCGACCTCTTTGAGCACGGGTACGCTCTCACCGGTGAGCATCGCCTCGTTGACCGAGCCCGTCCCGTCCAGCACCTCTCCGTCTACGGGGATCTTCTCGCCCGGACGCACGAGAACCCGGTCTCCGGGCACCAACGTCGCGATCGGCACGTTTTCGACCGAGCCATCTGCAGACAACCGGTGTGCGTCCGTCGGCATTAGCCGCACCAGCTCCTCCAGCGCTCGGGATGCACCCATCACCGACCGCATCTCGATCCAGTGGCCCAGGAGCATCACGTCGATGAGGGTGGCCAGCTCCCAGAAGAAGGTCTTGCCTTCCATCCCGAACGCCACGGCGCTCGAGTAGACGTAGGCTACCGAGATGGCCAGCGCGATCAGCGTCATCATCCCCGGCTGGCGCTTCTTGAGCTCTTCGATCAGGCCCGTGAGGAATGGCCAGCCACCGTACAGGTAGACCACAGTCGCCAACGCCCATTGGAGCGCGCGGTCTCCTCGGAACGCGATGTCCAGCCCCAGCCACTGCTGAATGAGGGGCGCGAGGGCCAGGATCGGCACCGTGAGTGCCAGGGACACCCAGAAGCGTCGTCGGAAATCGGCCACCATGTGGGCATGGTGGTCGTGATGGCCGGCGTGGTGACCCCGTCCCGGGTCATGGCCGTCCATCGCACCGTGGCCATCGTATCCGCCATGGGTGGGCCGGTGCCCCTCCCGACCACCGTGATGCGAGCCGGATTCTGCCTCTCGATTATGTCGCACCGACCACCTCTGCTTCCGGTGCGTGGGGCACGTCCATCCGCCGGATTTCGCGGCGCACTTGCCACCGGCGCCAGACCAGGTAGACCGAGGGAATGACGACGAGGGTCAGCACCGTAGAGCTGACCATGCCTCCCACCATCGGCGCCGCGATCCGCTTCATCACGTCGGCCCCGGTGCCGTGCCCCCACAGAATGGGCGCCAGCCCGACCATGATGGTCAGCACCGTCATGGCCTTCGGCCGGAGCCGGTCCAGAGCCCCTTCCGTCACCGCCGCAGCGACGTCGTCCCTGTTGAGCATCTCGTCCCTTTCCCGGCGGGCGTGGAATGCCTCGTCCAGGTACACGAGCATTATGACTCCGGTCTCCGCGGCCACCCCCGCCAGGGCGATGAAACCCACCCAGACCGCGACGCTGGTGTTGTAGCCCAGGTACCAGAGGAACCACACGCCGCCCACCAGCGAGAAGGGCAGGGTGAGCATGACGATCAGGGACTCGCCGACGGCCCGGAAGTTCAGGAACAGCAATAAGAAGATGATGACCAGGGTCACGGGCACGACGATCTGCATGCGCTGCTGAACCCGCTGCATGAACTCGTACTGGCCTGACCAGGTCATGGTGTAGCCGGGCGGAAGCGCGAGTTGCGACTCGACCGCCTCCTGGGCTCTTGCGACATAACCGCCGAGGTCTCCCCCTTCGATGTCCACGAACACGGTGGTCACCGGGAATGCGCCCTCGGTCTTCACGGCCATGGGTCCCTGGAGCACCTCGACCCTGGCCACCTGCCCGAGGGGGATCTGAGCTCCGCTCGGCGCGGGAATCAGCACGTCGCGAATCTTCTGGACGTCGTCCCGGAGCTCCCGGGGGTAGCGAACGTTGACACCGTATCGTTCCCGACCCTCCACCGTGACGGCTGCGTTCACGCCGCCGACCGTCGCCATCATCGCGGCGTGGATGTCGCCCACGTTGAGGCCGTACCGTGCCGCCTCGGGCCGGTCGATGTCGATATCCACGTAGTATCCCGACACTCCGCGCTCCGCGAAGGCGCTCCGGGTTCCCGGGACTCCCTGGAGAATGCCCTCCACCTCTTCGCCCAGGTTCTGGAGAACGTCGAGCTCGGGCCCGAAGATCTTCACGCCTACCGGGGTGCGGATACCCGTTGCGAGCATGTCGATCCGCCCCTTGATGGGCATGGTCCACGCGTTGGTGACGCCGGGTAGCCGCACCGCGTCGTCCATCTCACGAATCAAGTCGTCGTACGTCACCCCCTCCCGCCACTCCTCTTCCGGCCGGAGGATCACCGTGGTCTCGAACATGTCCAGCGGCGCCGGATCGGTGGCGGTTTGGGCTCGCCCGGTCTTGCCCAGGACCGACTCGACCTCGGGGATAGAGGCCAGAACCGAGTCCTGGTACTGCATGATCTGCCTGGCCTGGGCGATGGAGACGCCGGGCACCGTGGTGGGCATGAAGAGGATCGAGCCCTCCTGCAGCGGGGGCATGAACTCGCTGCCCAACTGCCGGAAGGGGATCACGGTGGCCGCGAGCACGACGACGGACACCGCGATCACCGTCCAGGGAAACCGAGTAGCCAGACCGATGACCGGACGGTAGAGCCATTGAAGTCCGACACTGATCGGATTCTTCGACTCCGGCCGGATCTTGCCCCGGATCAGGTACAACATGAGCACCGGAACCAGCGTGATCGAGAGCAACGCCGACGCCGCCATGGCGAACGTCTTGGTGTAGGCCAGCGGCTTGAACAGCCGGCCCTCCTGGGCTTCCAGGGTGAAGACCGGCAGGAAGCTGAACGTGATGATCAGCAGGGAGAAGAACAGGGGCGGCCCGACCTGGACCGCGCTCTCTCGCACGATGTCCCACCGGGACGTGCCTTCGTCGGCACGCTCCAGGTGCTTGTGCATGTTTTCCACCATGACGATGGCCGCGTCGACCATGGCGCCGATGGCGATGGCGATTCCGCCGAGGCTCATGATGTTGGCCCCGACCCCGAGCGCCCGCATGACCAGGAACGAGGCCAGGATCCCCAGCGGTAGCGTGATGATGGCCACCAGCGACGACCTGACGTGGAGCAGGAAGAGCATGATCACGAGGGCGACGACCAGCGACTCCTCGAGCAGCTTTTCCCGGAGGGTGCCGATGGCTCGTTCGATCAGGTCGCTGCGGTCGTACGCGGTCCGGAGGCGGACGCCCGCCGGCAGTCCGTCCTCGATCTCGGCGATGCGCTCCTTCACGGCCTGGATGGTGCCGTAGGCGTCGGATCCGAACCGCATGACGACGATGCCGGCCACGACCTCGCCCCGACCGTTCAGGTCGGCGGCACCACGCCGGGGGGCCGGCCCGATGGACACGGTGGCCACATCAGCGACCCGAATCGGCGTTCCGTTCTCGGTGGAGCCCACGGCTACGTCGCGGATGTCCTCCACGCCCCCCAGGTACCCGAGGCCGCGGATCATGTACTCGCGACCGCCCATCTCCAGCACCCGGGCGCCGATGTCGATGTTGTGGGAGCCGATGGCTTCTACCACCCGGGTGACCGGAATGCCGAAGGCCCGGAGACGCTCCGGGTTGACCTCTACCTGGTACTGCTTCTCGAAGCCTCCCAGACTGGCCACCTCCGAGACACCCGGCACCGCCGTGAGCTGGTATCGCAGGTACCAGTCCTGGAGGGTGCGAAGCTCGGCCAGGTCCAGGCTGTCCGACTCGAGCACGTACTCGAAGACCCAGCCCACACCCGTCGCGTCGGGTCCCAGCGTCGGCTCCACTCCACCCGGAAGCTGGGGTCGGATTCCGTTGAGGTACTCGAGCACCCGTGAGCGGGCCCAGTAGATGTCAGTACCGTCCTCGAAGATCACGTAGACCAGGGAAAGGCCGAAGAAGCTGAAGCCCCGCACGACCTCGGCTCCCGGGACCTTCAGCATCTCGGTCGTAATCGGGTAGGTGACCTGGTCTTCGACGATCTGGGGCGCCTGCTCCCGGAAGTCGGTCTGGATGATGACCTGGACATCCGAGAGATCCGGGATCGCGTCCAGCGGAGTGGTGCGCATCGCCCAGATCCCTCCCAGGAGGAGGGCTACCGAACCCAGCCCGACCAGGACCGGGTTCCGGAGCGACCAGTCGATGACGCGGGTGATCATGACCGGTCGTCTCCGGGAAGGCGCAATTCACCATCGAACGACGTATCCGGCGCCATGTCGTGTCCTTCGTGGCCCGACGCGGCGGGCATTTCGTGGCCGTCGTGCTGCCCTGAGGTGTCCGGGGGCATGACGTGACCCTCGTGGGAATCCGCTTCCGGGGCGTCGGCGCCCTCGGGCTCGATCACCGAGCCGTGCTGCATCCCGGGCATGCTGCCGCCGGAGCTGCCCAGCCGGGACTCCGCGTCCACGAGGAAGTTGGCCGATTGCACGATGACCTCGCCCACGGCCAGGCCGCCGAGGATCTGGACGTAGTCCCCCGCACCCGCGCCCAGGACCACCTCCCGGGGCTGCAGCATGCCATCGTCGTCCCGGACGAAGACAAGATTGCGTTCCCCCGTCACCACCACCGCCTCCATGGGCACCGCCAGCACGTCCTCGCCGATGGACGTGTCGAAAAAGATGGTGGCGAACATGCCGGGTTTCAGGGCCAGGTCGCCGTTGGGCAGGGTGACCCGCACACGGTTCGTGCGACTGCCGACGTCCACGGTCGGATACACGAAGCTGACCTGTCCCATCCGGTGTTCGCCCGGATAGGCTGAGACCTCGATGTGGGCTTGAGACCCGGTCCCGATGAGCTGGAGATCCTGTTCGAAGACGTCGCCCTCGACCCACACCTCCGACAGATCCGCGATTCTGTACAGAAGTTGGCCCGGGCTCACCCGCTGGCCCGAGTTGACGGCCTTCTCCATCACGATGCCCGTCACGGGCGAGACCAGCGTGAGGGTGCGGCTGACCTCGCCGGACTCCTTCAGTGCCTCTACCTGATCCCGGGTGATGTCCCAGAAGGCGAGTCGTCGCTCGGCTGCCTCCAACAGGGCCTGGGCGCTGGCGTAGGCTTCTTCAGCGCTCGGGTCCACCCGTGCCGCCAGGCGCATCGCGGTAAGCAGCTCTTCCTGTGCCGCGACCAGGTCCGGGCTGTACAGCCGCAGCAACGGTGTGCCCCCGCGCACCGCCTCTCCCGTCGTGCTGACGAACAGCTCCTCCACGAAGCCGTCGACCTTCGGGGTGACGTCCGCGACGCGATCCTCGCTAGCTTCGATGCGTCCAACGGTTCGGATCGTTCGTTCCAGATCCATGGTGCCCACGGCGGCGTAGACCACGCCCAGGGCGCGCTCCTGCTCCACGGTCAGTTGAACCGGCTCCCTGAGCGACGGGGCACCCCCCATGTGCTGGCTGTGGTCCATTTCCGCCATGTCGTCGCCCGCGGAATCGGCTCCGGCCGCCGTGCCGTCGCCCTCCGAACCGCATCCGGATAGCCAGGCGGACAGCACCAACAGGGGCAGAATCGGCGTCCTCTTGTTCGGCGTCATGATGGGTCACTCCCGTTCGAGCCGGTCAGCGAAGCGATGCCCGCGACGGCTTCCTGGTATTCGGCGGCGAGGCGCACCTGCTCCACCTCGAACTGGTTTACGGTCATCTGGTTGGTCAGCAGCGTCATGTAGTCGACGTTGCCGACCTGATAGGCGGTCAACGCGGCTTCGACGGACGCACGGGCCTGGGGCAAGAGCGAAGTCGTGTACAGCTGGTTGAGCGTCCTCGCCCGTTGGGCCTGAGCACGAAGCTCGGCCAGCCGCGCGAAGGTCTCGTTGTGCAGGTCCAGCTCCCGGGCGTCCTCGACCGACATGAGCACCCGCCGCTCTTCCTTCTCCCGGCCCTGCTTCGAACCTGAGAAGATGGGCAGGCTCACGCCGATCATGAGGGACGCCAGATCGACGAACTCGGGCCGCTGACCGTAGGCGAGTTGAAGGACGAAGTCCGGGTAGGCATCCCGTTCCGCTTGGCGGTACGCTGCCTCGGCCGCCTGGGCCCGCCTACGTGCCGCCGCGAAGGCGGGCCTGTAGACGGCTGCCGTGTCCATCAGCGCTTCGACAGATGGCAGCTCGGCGCCCGGGCCGGGGAGCTCGAGGGCGGGCACAGCGATCGACGCCGGCCGACCCATCAACCCATTCAGCCGGGCGGCCATGGCGACCCGGTCCTGGGCCGATACCTCGATGTCCGCTGTCATGCGCGCCACCGCGACCTGGGCCTGTAGCACGTCTTGCTGAAGCCCCTCGCCCACGGCGTAGCGGGCCTCGCTGACCTCGCGAAAGTCCCGTAGCAGATCCCGAGTCGTCTCCATGATCGCGATGGACCGATCCAGATAGGCAAGCCGGTAGTAGACCGCCGTCGCCCGGGCGACCAGGCCGGATTCGAGCTCCACCGCATCGAGGGAGTCGGCCGAGGCAAGGTAGCCGAGGCTCTCCTCGGCGAAGCCCCTGGATCCGGGCCATGGAATGGCCTGGGTCAGCTGGAGCACGTTCATGGTCATCTGAACGTCGGTCCGTCCCAGATCGTCCACCGGGCGGTTCATCAGTCCCAGCGACAATACCGGGTCGGGAAGAGCCCCGGCCGGTTGGACCCGTTCCTGGGCCGCGTCGGCGCTCAGCCGAGCCGCTGCAAGGGTCGGGTTGGTCGTCTGTACCGCCTCCACCACCTCGGCCACTCGCAGCGTGTCTGCGCCTTGATCCGCCGTTTGGGTGCTCTGTGCGATTGGGGCACCGAGCGCCAGAACCAGTGAAGAGACAGCACCGAAAACGGGTGCCACGTCCTGTCCTCCGAAGTTGAAACCGTTGATCCGGGTGATCCGCAGGGATCACCTCGCGTCCCGCTCCAGCATCGGAACGAGGCGCACTACTCCTGTGGGGGAGAGTGGATCAGGCTTTCGGAGGTGGCGTGAGGTGGGAGGGCGGAGCGAGGTGAAGTTGCCATCCCGGCCGGCTCGCCGACTCGGCGTGCACGACGGGGGTGAAGCCGGCGACCAGCGTCTTCATGCCCGGAAGCGTGGCCGTACAGTGCCCGGCCATGTCACACGGGGGAGCATCAGTCGGATGGTGCTGCGTCGATCCGTGGCCGACCGATCCGGCATTGGCTGCGACCGTGGCCTGCGTCGAGCCGGTGTGATGCATGTGATGTGACTCGACTGGATCCGCCTGCTCGACGGGGACGACGTCACCCGTGCCCATGTCCGCGCAGGGCTCCGGCGTCCAGCCAACCGCTGCCAGCAGCAGTCCCAGCATGGGCAAAGCGATGCCCCTGCGAACCGATCTGCGCAAGCGAAAGGAAGTCACGTCAAGTCCAACCCTGGCGGACGAAATCGTCGTCTCGGGGACCGGCCAAGCCTCCGAGAGGCGGCCGCACGACCCCGCAACATACTCCCCTAGGGTATCCAAAACGGTGTGGTGGGTCAACGAAAGCTCGCCCGCCGCAGACCCTCGTCCTACAATCGAAATCCGAGCAATCGCCGCTCCAATGGTCCTGCTTCGCAACGGAGACAACCGATGTCGATTCCCCTCTCCAGCCCTGCCCGTATCGGGCTGCGCGTTCATGCGGTTCGCTGGCATCTGGCCCTGGTCGCAGGGGCCCTCGCGATGTCTGCGGCGGGTGTTTTGCCCGCCGCCGCCCAGGACGTCACTCCCCTGTCCCTGGACCACTACCTGGACTGGGAGTGGGTCGCCGATCCCCAGATCTCGCCGGACGGATCCCAGGTCGTGTACACCCGTCAGTGGGTGGACGCGGTCAACGACCGCAGGGCCTCGTCGATCTGGATCATGGACGCCGATGGTGGACGGAATCGGGCCCTGCTCGAAGGGTCGTCGCCTCGCTGGTCGCCGGACGGTACCCGCATCGCCTACGTGGCCGAGGGCGAGCCCCAGGGATCCCAGGTCTGGGTCCGGTGGATGGACGCCGAAGGGGCCACGACCCAGATCACCCGCCTGGAGCGCGCGCCCTCCAGCATCGAATGGTCTCCCAACAGCGAGTGGATCGCGTTCAGCAGCCAGGTGGACGACGAGGCCGAGTTCGAGGGCGTGGACCTGCCCAAGCGCCCCGACGGAGCCGAGTGGACGGAAGGCCCCAAGATCGTCGAGCGGGCCAGCTACAAGCGGGACCGACGGGGCTACACGGACACCAGCTGGACCCACGCGTTCGTCGTGCCGGCCGACGGAGGCACGCCGCGGCAGGTCACCGACGGGGATTGGAATCACTCCGGCCCCCGCTGGAGCCCTGACGGCACCGAGATCTACGTGTCGTCGCTCCGGGTGGAGAGGCCGTCCGACCCCGACAACTGGTACGAGTCCGAGGTCTACGCCTTCGATGTGGCCACCGGAGCGGTCCGC
>CAJIAX010000023.1_pt1 | contig 15581 bp, 10 predicted proteins | sample 9199251 | NCBI WGS metagenome assembly CAJIAX01 (sample SAMEA7708287, study PRJEB35096) | sediment metagenome | biome: marine neritic benthic zone biome [ENVO:01000025]; feature: sediment [ENVO:00002007]; material: shallow marine sediment [ENVO:03000034] sea grass bed [ENVO_01000059] ... | reverse complement strand
GTCATCTGGGCGGTGGCATACTCCTGATCGTCCATGCCTCCGTCCACCCAGACGATGGCCCGTCCTTCGGCCGCGAGCTCCCGGGCCTCGCCGGCTCCGATCCGGGCACGGGAGAGCCGCTCGCTGATGGAGCGCCACCGCTCCAGGCGTTCCAGGTTCTCGGCACTCGAAATGAACAGCAGCAGCATGGGATGGCCCTTGGCCGAGCGACCGAACTCGATCAGCTGGGCCCGGTCGCTGGAATCCGCCAGATCCCGGAAGTAGTCCTGCATCTGCTCGTAATCGGCCACCTCGTAGTCCGCGCCGGGCGGGAAGCCGAAAGCGTCTTCCGGCGAGGGGACCTGGGACTCCAGGGGCGCGGGCAGCGCCAGCAGCATCGCGATGAGCAGGAGAGAACGGCACATGAGAGGCAGCTCCGTGGTTGCGGCCCGCCTCGTTCCGGAGATGGAACGAGGCCTCGAACGGCGGCTACTCGGGCGTCTGCCTCCAGGGCGCGGCGCGTCCCCGTGAGACCGGGGTGTGTCGGCGCGGCGCCGAGGGGGTCGGGTCCTTGGAAGGCCCACCTGATGGTGTCCAAAGATGCCAGGAGACGGGCTCCCGGCACAAGGAACCGGACCTAGTCGCTCCGCATCGCGACCATCGGATCCACCCGGGTGGCCCGCCGGGCAGGAAGGTAGCTGGCGAACAGCCCCGTGATCGCCAGCACGCCCACCACGCTCAGGAACACCTTGGGATCCCGGGGACTCACGCCGTAGAGCTGGGACGCGCTGACCCCGGCGCCCAGCAGGGCCGCGAGGACACCCATGATCAGGCCCACGCCCGTGAGCCGTGCCCCCTCTCGCATGACCATGCCCCGGACGTCGGAGCTGCTGGCGCCGAGCGCCATGCGGATTCCCACTTCCGAGCGGCGCTGTTCGACGGCATAGGCCAGCACGCCGTACACCCCGATCGACGCCAGGGCCAGCGCCACGAGGCCGAAGATGGACAACAACAGCATGCTGAATCGGTCCCGGGACATGGCCGTGTCCACCACGTCCTGGAGGGTGCGCACGCCGGCCAGGGGCATGGAGGGATCGAGCTCCGCCAGGGCCTGGCGTGCCACGGGTACCATGGCCGTGGGATCGCCCGAGGTCTGGATGATCACGTTCATCCGCCGCATCGGCGCCTGGAGGTAGTTGTGGTAGATGCTCGGCTGGGAATTGCTGCGTAGTCCGTCGTACTTCACGTCGGCCACCACACCCACGATCTCCGACTCGTCGACCAGGATCGCGCCCAGGGGCCCGAACCGGTACCCGTTGTGGCTGAGACGCTGCCCGACCGGATCCTGATCCGGCCAGAACCGCTGGGCCATCGCTTCGTTGATGATCGCGACGCCGGCGCCGTCTTCCACGTCCAACTCGGTGAAGGCCCGGCCGCGAATCAGGGGTGTGCCCATGGCGTTGAAGAAGCCCGGGGTGACCTGGCGAAAGTTTGCCCGAAGCTCCTCGTCGTCCTGACTCGGTCGGTCCACGATGCCGAAGGGGCTGTTGTAGTCGACCCGTTCACCCAGGGGCATGGAGGAGCTGGCGCCCACGCTCACCACTCCTGGCGCGTTCTCCACCCTCTGGATAAACGCCTGGTAGAAGCTGGAGACGTCCTGGTCGGTCTCGGCCTGGTCCACGTTCAGGTCGAGCTCGAAGGTGAGCACGCCCCCGGTGCGGAAACCCGTGTCGATGGCCCGAAGCGACGCGAACGACCGGAGCAGCAGCCCCGCGCCGATCACGAGCACGGCGGCCAGGGCGATCTGCCCGACCACGAACGCGGACTGCAGACGGACCTTCGAGGCGCTGCGCGTGCCCCTCGAGCCGTCGCGGATCGTGCCCGCCATGTCGCCCCGCAGGATCCTCACGATCGGCGCGAGGCCGAAGAGGACGCCTGTGATCAGCGTCGCGCCCAGTGCCGCCACGAGCACCGTGCCGTCGAGGGAGATCTCCGCGCTCCGGGGCAGGGAAGCCGGAGCCACCGTGCCCAGGGCCCGAATCCCGACCCAGGCCAGCCCCAGCCCCAGCACGGCGCCCATGCCGGCCAGGACCAGGCTCTCAACCATCAGTTGTTTGGCGATGCGCATCCGGCCCGCTCCGAAGGCGGTTCGGACCGCGATCTCACGACTGCGGACCTCGGCCCGGGACAGGAGCAGATTCGCCACGTTGGCGCATGCGATCAGCAGGATGAAGGCGGTGGCGCCCAGGAGGATCCAGAGCGCGGTGCGGGTGTCGCCCACCACGTGATCCGTCAGGCGCTCCATGGTCACGCCCCATCCGGCGTCGGCCTGATGGGTTTCGCCGAGCCGGGTGGCGATGGTCGTCATGTCCGTGCGGGCTCGCTCGAGGGGGACGCCGTCATCGAGCCGACCGACCGCGCTCATCCACCGGGCGTAGCGGCTCTGGATGGACATGGGCCATGTCATGTTGACCCACAGGTCCGCCTGTTCCGGGTAGGTGTGCTCGCCCCGGAGCACGCCGATCACCTCGACCGGATCACCATCGATGTTCACGGTCTGGCCGACGATGGAGGGGTCGGCCCCCAATCGCTGTTCCCAGAGGCCCTGGGACAGGACGGCGACCAGTTGGGAGCCCGGGCCCTCGTCCGGACCGAAGGTGCGTCCCATCAGAGGCGTGCCGCCGATGACGTCGAAGAAGTGCTCGGTGGTGTACACCGACGTCACCCGGGCCGGGGTCCCGTCGGCCTGGGTGATCGCTTCCGGCGTGGGCCAGAAGGCCGCCATGCCCTCGAACGTGGTGTTCATCTCGCGCCAGTCACCGAAGTCCTGGGGCGACACGAAATATGCTTCCTGGCCTTCGTCTCGGTTCTCCGTCCACAGGAGGACGATTTCGTCGGGCTGATCGAACGGAAGGGGCTCCATGAGGACGGCGTCGACCACGCTGTAGATCGCGGTGACGGCCCCGATGCCCAGGGCGAGGGTCAGGATGGCGATGCCGCTGAAGAGCGGGCTCTTGAGAATGATCCGAAGCGCGTATTTGAGGTCCTGCACCATGTCCTCCACCGTCTGGATTCCACCCCGCCGCCCGCCATGGGGGCCTCGGGCTCCACTCCACCGTCGTCGTTCGGCCTTGCGTCGGGCCCGGCGATCGGCCCGTTCGCCGATGGCGCCCGCGATGAGTCCCCCGGTCTCACGCAGCACGAAGGCGAGCCACGTCCGCCGGCCGGTTCGCCGGGCGGCCTCGGCCCCTTCGCGGTACATCGCCTCCATCCCGGGCTCCAGGGCTTGCCGGGCCGGGGCGGGATACAGGCTCAGCGCCCACCGAAAGACCCGCAGGTCCCAGGTCGGGCTTGGCGTTGGGTCCCTCACCTGTGCTTCATCCGTCTTCGATCCCAGCCCGTCGTTCTGCCCCCCACGGAGGGCGTGTCCTTCACACCGACCGCGGCAGTAGCTCGATCTCTTCCGCCTCGGTCACGATCGCCTTCAGACGCCGCAGCTCGGCCTCCAGCACCAGGCGACCCAGCGGCGTCAGTCCGAAGTACTGGCGCCTCGAATCCGTGGACTCGCCGTCCGGTGCCGAAGTGGGCGCCACGAGGGCGTCGTCCTTTAGACGCCGCAATGCCAGATATAGGCCACCTGTGGTCGGTTTCATCTTCCCACCCGTCCGTTGCTCGGCGTCCTTGCCGACGGCGTAGCCGTGGGACGGCCCACTCCCGAGGGCGAGAAGGACATGGAGGGCCATGTGGCTCAGAGGAAGGAAGCTCTCCGGCTCTCGTTGCGGGGTCATGCGGGTCCAGGCTCCGGAAAAGATCGATGATTCTCAACTATATGACACACTAATACAGTCCGAGGTTGCACCGAGCAAGGGTGAACGCGGACGCCCCGGCCGTGATGGCCCGGGGCGTCCGCGTTCCGACGGGCTATGCGGAAGATGCCGCGTGTGCCCCCCGTCTGATTTCGCCTAGTTCAGGAGGTAGCGCAGGCCCAACTGGATCCGCCAGCGGGAGAGCTCGGTCGGGTTGTCGATGAACGTCTCCTGGATCCCGTTGAAGTTGAAGTAGGGCTCTCCATCTTCGTCGGTCCGGGTCACCGCCAGCGGCGAGAGGGCGGCGGCGTTCGGGGTCTTCCGTACACCCCAGTTGGAGCTGAGCAGGTTCATGAAGTTCAGCACGTCGACGCTGACCTGGATGGTGTTCGTGTTGGCACCGGTTCCCCAGACGAAGTCCTGGAGCACCCGCAGGTCCAGCGTGTGGTACCACTCACCCAGCAGGCCCATGCGCTCCGCGATGGTGCCGCGGTTCTTGCTCAGGTACTTGTCCTGCTCGATGAACGAGTTGAACTCCTGCCACTGCTGGGCGGCAGAGGTCGTGGAGCCGTCCTCGTTCGTCCGGGGATCGAAGCGGATCTCGCTCTCGTTTCGCGGAATGTAGATCAGGTCGTTTCCGCCCTGGCCGTCGCCGTTCACGTCACCTGCGTAGGTGAACGAGAACCGGTTGCCGCCACCGGCGAAGAACACGCCACCCTCCGCGGCCTCGAAGTACAGCCCGAAGGTGGTCCGGAGCCTTTCGTTCCACGTCACCGGGTAGGAGCCCGCGGCAGTGATCCGGTTTCGGGGACCGAACTCGGAGTAGCTGAGCTCGGGCAGGTTGGGGTTGCCACGCACCGGCTGGCTCTGCCAGAGCACGCTGGCGATCTCGGTGGACTTCAGGTTGTTCCTGGCGTCGTTGTAGGCGTAGGCGATCATGCCCTGGAGACCCGACTGCCAGGTCTTCCGGAGCTGGGCCGTGACGTTCAGGTTCCAGCCCTCGTCCGTGTTGTCGATCACGTAGATGCCCGCGCCCCCGTCGGGGTTCAGCTCGTTGTTGCCGGCGCCTCCGTAGTAGGGCCGCCCGTCGGCCAGAGTACCCACCGGGGGCACCAGGTCGGAGTTCCGCATGAAGATCGCGTTGATGTCCTTGCCGTAGATGACCTCGAACGTCCCGATCAGGCCCTGGCCGAGCTGCTGGTCGATGGCCAGATCCGTGGTCCACACCTGGGGGAACTTGAACTCCGTGGCCATGGCGTTCAGGTCGAACGACTGCTGGAGCACCGACTCGTTCCGCGTCGGTTCCGGCGGGGCGTCAGGGAAGAGGTTCGGGTTCGCGCCGGGGTTGGAGATCGCGTTGCCGTACCACACGAAGGGGATCCGGCCGGTGAAGATCCCGGATCCACCCCGGAGCTGGGTGCGCCGGTCGCCGGTCACGTCCCAGTTGAATCCGACTCGGGGCGAGAACAGCGGCGTGGTCGCGGGCAGCTGGCTCTGGTCCACGGTCTCGGGATTCCCGAACTGGTCCAGGGCCGTGAGGCTACGAGAGAAGGGGTTGTCCACCGGCTCGGTCGAGTAGACCGGCACGTCCATCCGCAGCCCGAAGGTCAGCCGGAAGTCGTCCGACATCTGGAACTCGTCCTGGGCGTACAGCGAGAACTGTAGGGCGTCGATGATCTCGCCCTTGAAGGGTCCGCTGCCCACGTACCCGCCGAAGTCGATTGGACCGCCTTCACGGTTCGGGTCCGTCGCGTCCATGAACTCGTCGATGGACGAGAACGTCGAGCCCACGCCCTCGATCGCCGCCGGCAGGAAAAACACCCCGTTCCGGAAGATGTTGAACGAGTTGAAGAAGTTCCACCGTTCGAAGTTCCCACCCACCGTGATGGAGTGGCGACCCGTGAAGTAGGTGAAGTTGTTCGTGATCTGGATGATGTCCGTCTCGAGCTGGTTGTGGATCGAGAACGGCTCGTGCCCGGCGGTGGTGTACGTGATGCCGCCTTCGGCGATTTCGATGGTGGGGAAGGGCACGCTGAAGGGCGTCCGCTCGTCCCGCATGCTGTTCCAGCTGGCGAAGAACCGATTGGACCAGCTCGACCCCCGGCTGTTCAGCTCCGCAGCCAACGAGTTCAGCTTGTTCTCGATCCGATAGCCGGCGTTCTTGAAGGGCAGGCTGGTGGAGTTGGGGCCCCGACCGCTGTTGTTCGCGCTCAGCACGAAGGGGTGAGGCGGCAGGTCGTGGAGGCCGTCCAGATAGTTCCAACGGAACGTCAGGTTGTTGTTGTCGTTGACGTTCCAGTCCAGCTTCACGAGCGCCTTGTTGTTGTCCGTCTCGTGCACGAAGCCCTCGTACGGGCCCGTCTCGTATCCGTAGACGTCCCGCAGTCGCTGGCTGATCATGTCCATGACCTCGCCGTCCACGCGCGACTCCCCGAAGCCGGGCACGCCGCCCGAGCTGGCCACGAAGTTCGAGCCCGGGTCGTCCCGGCGCTCCAACTCGGCGTTGGCGAACAGGAAGAGCTTGTTCTCTACCAGCGGGCCACCAAACGAGACGCCAGTCTGGTTGAAGCTCAGGTCCGGGTTCGCCACGACCTGGTTGCCGCTGACGGAGTTGCCGAGCAGGGACTCGTTTCGGAAGAACGTGTAGAATGTGCCCTTCCAGGTATTCGTGCCGGACTTGGTCACAGTGTTCACGTTCGCGCCCGTGAAACCGCCCTCACGGATGTCGAAGGGGGCGACGGACACCTGGACCTGCTCCACCGCGTCGAACGGGATCGGCTCGGCGAACGCCTGCCCACCCGGGGCCGGATCGTCGAGGCCGAACGCGTTGTTGAAGTAGGATCCGTCGACGGAAATGTTGTTGTAGAGCCAGTTCCGGCCCGCGAAGCTGTAGTTCCCGTCGTTGCGCGGATCCGTTTTGATCAGGTCCCTGGTCGTACGCTTGATCGACGGAATGGCCAGGACCTGGTCCTGGGTGATCGTCGTGGCAGCACCGGTGCGGTCCGGATTCATGGTCTCGTCCATCTCGGACGTGACCGTGACGCCCTCGACCTGGACCGCCTGCACCGGGAGGACGAACTCCAGGTTCGCGGCCTGCCCCAACTGCAGCACGACATTGCTCTGGGTCTGACCCTCGTATCCGAGCATCTGGACCCGGACCGTGTACGGCCCTCCAATACGCATGTTCGGGATGTCGAAGACGCCACCGCCTCGCACGACCGCGGTGTACCGTGTGCCGCTGGGCTGATGGACGGCGAAGACTTCGGCGCCGACAAGGATCTGACCGTCGCTACCTACGGCCGTGCCGGTCAGGCTGGAGGTGGTCACTCCCTGGGCCACGAGGCCCGCCGGCAGCAAAAGCGTCGCAAGCAGAAGTGACCCCACCGAGGGGAGGAGTTTGGATCGAGTGCGTCTGGGCACGAGGATCCTCCTGGTGAAGATTTGTCTGGGGGACTGTCGCGAGGCCTCGTCACCGAAACCTCACGTCTGGACGTAGAAGAAGCCGGTGCGGGTACTCCCCGGGACACGCTTCAGGTCAGGGGAGGACCCGGCGCCCGGCTCCTTCGACGCCGCCTAGACTACATATGCGTTTCAATCCGGACAAGCTGCCGTAACGGCGGAAAGGATGGAGTACTGGGGGGGGGCGGTCGGAGGGGGAGGCGGGGTCATGGTCGCCGCCGAGTCTCGCGTGGAACCCAGGGGAAAAGGGGGAGCGGCTCAAGGCCGGAACGGCACGCTCTGCAGGGGCGCCGGACCCTCGGACACGTCCGTGAACTGCCCGCGGTAGAGTCTACCCAGGTCCACGAGATCCCCCAGGGTGACCATGTCGGCTCTGGCCGCCATGTGCATGATTCGGTCCTGGGCGCCGTGACCGAGCCCAAGAACATGGCCCACCTCGTGAAGCGCGGTGCGGCTCCGGATGCCTCGGGGAATCGGCTGACCGTGCCGGTCGATGCGCGAAAAACGAATCACTGCGGTCTCGATGGTCTTGCCGTGGCCGCGGATCGTAGTCTGCCCGAGCCGGGGGGAGCGGTCCAGAGGATGGGGACTCTCCATGACCAGCACGTTCGCGTCGGAGATGCTCTCGGCGGGAACGACGGTGAGCGGGATACGGGCGTCGGCCCAGGACTCGAAGGCCGCCCAGACCATGTCCTGGAAATCCTGGCCCGCGTCCTCGAACCAGACCTGGATCACCGACCCGGGCCTCCAGGTCGCGGGCCACGTCACAGGCGCGTTGGACAGTGCGCGGTCTTCGGTGGTCAGGGAGGCGGAACCCGACGACGCCGCGGCGTGAGGCGACTGGGCGAGCACCGGCGGGCCTCCGAACGTCATGACGCCGACGAGGGCCATGGCCCCGAACCACCGTGCTGCCGCGTCTGCTCTCATGACCCACCGCTTTCGATCGGACACCGGGTTGCGCAGGCCACGTCTGGCCTCCGGATCTCTTCCTATATCGTCACGAAACGGGTGCCGTTTCAAGACATTTGCGTAACAGTTTCCGTAACAATTTAGGCTGACCTAACTCTCGGCGTGTGCCCGGAGCGGTCCAGCCTTGCACTCCGATTCTTCCCGGTGATGTCCCATAACAGTTTGTGAGAAAGGGAGCTACACCAATCAGGTGCGCATTCCGGCCTGGGCCGAAACCCGCTTCGAGCGGTGGGTGCAGCCGACGTACGTCGTGTGCCCCCGAGCCAGGGTCCGGGACGGGAGGATCCGCCGACACGTCGCCCGTGGGATGGTGCCAACGCCTGTTTACCGGCATCGACCTGGGCCTGTGGGGACCCGGAGGGAATTGGGTCGAGCTTCAGTCGCCGGGGCGATCCAGGTCCGCCCGTGCCGCCGCCCGGCGAGCCTGGTCCGGGTCGGCATGCGCAGCGTGGCACTCGAGCCAGAGCACGTGCTCGGCTGGCAGCCTATGCTCTCGGGCACCGGCTACGACCAGGTCCCGGTACCAGGCGAAAGGAAGCAGGTCGGGACGAATGAACGACGGGCGGGCCAGGTACGCGTGGACCTCGACCGCGTGACCCCACCGGGTGATCGCCGGCATGAGGTTGCGATCGTACCCGCCTTCGATGGCGTCCAGTGCCTCCAGCTCCTGCCGCTCGATGCGGTACACGACACCGAACACCCGATCCGTGGCGTCGCCGGTGCCGAGGATGTTGGCCTTGGCGGAGCCGTCGGCCCCGAGCTTGTGGAACGCCATGCGGTGGCCTCGGATCTCGCCCGGCGCGATGGAGAACGCGGAGGGCGTCCGGGCCCGGAGCCGTCGACCGAGCATGTTGGATCCGTAGAGGAACACGAAGGCGCCGTCCGGGTCCGCGGGATGAAGGCTCGACCCCGAGCTCATGGCCTTCGGCGGTGATAGGTGCCGCCCATCGCCCGTTCGCCGTCCTGATAGAGCGTCCACACGTACGTGTCCGGACCCGTGAACTCGAAGGTCTCGCGGTACGTGGCGCCCATCTCGCCGTACGACACCAGGTCGCTGACCAGCGTGTTCCCCTCGAATCGGGTCGTGTAGTCGAAGAAGTGCACGGGCATCTCCACGGCGACGTGGTAGCCCCGGACGGCTTCTTCGCCCGGGTGCCAGAACCAGACACCTTCGCTCACCAGCGTCGGCGTTTCGTCGAGGACGAAGTAGGCCCTCGACTTGACCATCTGCTGGCCGACCGCCCACTCGAATTCCTGATAGCTGTCGTCGCCGAGCCACCACTGGCCCCCGATCAGGGACTCGAATCCGAGCAGGTTTCCGGTGGGCGCCTGCGCGGCGAGTCCGGACGCGAGCAGGAAGGCCGAAACGAAGGCGGTCGCGACACGACGAGCGAAGCGAGCGCCGGCCCGGGGGCTCCCGGACTCGGGGGAGGGGAACGCGTCTTTCCGCATCTGATCTCCAGTCGGGTGAAGGAACGGGCCGGGCTCGCCCGCTTCCCTGGGAGTACCCCGAGCCACGGTACCGTTCCTGCACGAGAGGACCTCCGGAGACGAGTCCAGCGGGCCACGCGCTCGCGAAGACCCGCCATTCACCAAGCTGGAGAATCCGATGCGTGCGTTGCTGATCATCGCCCTGTCCCTTCTGGCCGTTGCCCTGGTCCCGAGTTCCATTGCGGGCCAGGCACCCGAGACGGACGGGGTCTGGTACGGCGTGGGAGTGGGATATGGCATGACCATGCTGAACTGCGGGATCTGCACGGACCAGATCCGCACCGGTCCGTCCGCTCAGTTGAAGGCGGGCGGCAAGGTGAGCCAGTCCGTGCTGCTGGGCGTAGAGACCACGGGATGGATGAAACGACTGGAAGAGGTCAACCAGTTCGTATTCTCAATCCATGCAACGGGTTACCTCTACGCCGGCGGCACACCCGGCCTGTTCCTCAAGGGCGGTGTCGGCCCCACCTGGTTCAACGCGAACGAGGTGGACGGCGACGGGGACCTGGGTTCGATGGGCTGGTCGATCCAGTTCGGCATCGGGTACGAAGCCCGCCTGAATCGGACCATGACGTTGAGCCCCTACGTGAACGTGGTCGGGTCCGGGTTCGGCGAGCTGTCGATCGACGACGAAGTGGCGTCTGATCAGTTCGGTGTCGCTCAGGCCCAGATCGGACTGTCCTTCACCCACTACTAGAAGACCGGGTCCGTTTCGGACGCTTCCGGTCCTCTCCGCACAGGTCCGCTGTGGCTTCGACGCCGCGGCAACATCTATCCGGTCGCGGCAAAGAGTATCGCGTGTTAGGCGGGGGTGTGGCGCGCTCTCAGCGACTGTTGCATGAGGGTGTAAGTGCAGTGGAAAGAATGATTTGAGAGGATCGTGACCCTCCCTCGGCCGAGGGCGCGGACTTTGCGTCCCGCCCGGAGCGAGGACAGGGCGCGGCTCCGGGGCTCTTCCCGGCGCCGCATGGACCTCGCCCACGTCTCCGCGACTCTACCACCGAAGCGAAACGCCGTTCAGGAGGCCCCAATGCTGTTCCGTTCTCTCATGGATGCCCGTCGTTCCGCCCCGCTTGGGGCTGGGTTGGCGATGCTGGTGCTCGTAGCCTGCTCCGACGACGGCCCGCTCCTGCCCCAGGCCCCGCCCGCTACAGCCGGCGTCAGTGTGGCGTACGGCCGCTGGTCCCCGGGGCCCGACGACACCTGCACGAAGGAGATCCACGACGGGTACTCGGTCGCGGGACCCGATGGGAAGGTCTATCCGACCTGGCACCCGCCGGTGGATCCGATGACGGGCTGCTCTTTCGGCCATGAGCACGGCCGCGACCCGAGAGAGTCGAATCTGTTCGACGAGGTGGGTTGGATTCCCTTCGGCTACGCCAACGAGCAGCTCGACCTGTACGATCCGCTCACGCCCAGGCACGAGGATCACGTGGGTCACAAGGTGGACTGGGAAAACGACTTCACCCTGAAGTTCAATGGTGCCGGCAACGCGATCTTCGACATCCGCTGCGACGCGCTCGTGAAGCTGCACCAGGGCACGCATTCCAAGGACGCGTTCACGAACAACCTCCACGAGCTCGCCTACCACATCTCGTGCTCGGACGGTACCCGCATGCACCTGCAGTTCATGGCCGCCATCGGCAAAGCCGGTGAATTCGTCAGCTCGTGCAACCGGGATCGGCACGTCCAGGTGGGCACCGCCACGCCACCGAATTCACCCGACGGGAGCGGCAAGCGCGCCATTCCCGACGCCGGTTGTGTCATGGCGCACCTGATGGTGCCCGAGGGGGGACGGTCGAACTTCAACTCGGGGCTCAGAGAGAGCTGGGAGGTTTCCCAGAGGATTCGCACGGTTGACGGGAAGACCCTGGCGTCCATCAACCCGTACTTCCAGGTCATGCGGCCGAGCCGCTTCTACGACGCCGACGCATCCGGCCTGGTCGGCCGTCCCATCGAGCTGTGCTACGGAATCGACGACGTCCTGGCCGCCCGCGGCGAAGACTGTGACGAGTCGACCGGTCGGGGACACTTCGAGGGCGTCACCTACGACGATCCACGCTCGCATTTCGACGGCGTGAGGAGATTCGTGGACATCAACTCGAACAGGATCCAGAACGCCGATGGCCCCGACGTCTGGTACACGGACCCCTTCGGGCACAACGCCCGGACCGAGTCGTTCCTCGGTTCGATCCGACAGGTGATCGGGAAGATCGACAACAGTGCCTACGGCGGCAGCGGTCCCGTGATCGGCAAGTCGAGGGACTACGGCGGGCCGGGCGTGCACGCGCCGAATTGAGGGATCACCCCCCGCCGGGGTAGGTGGGCGCGGCCACGGACGCCACGCTGACGCGCATGTCGCCCTCGAGCTCGGTTTGATGCAACAAGAAGGTCGCCATTTCCTGGGCGCTTTCCTCCGAGAGGGAGTGGTCCCCGGCGACCAGGATGGTGGCAAGGGCCTGGGTGTCGTCGGTGACGGATTCCCCACGGCCGATGAAGAAGGGCAGGGGCACGCAGCTGGTGAGCCGGAGGAAGCGGATCCGGGGATCCTCGGGCCGAGCCATGACGGCCGCGTCCAGCTGCTTGAGACCGTCCTTGACGTGACCGAGCTTGTGGAACGGCCAGTTGGCGTGTTTGGCGCGTACGACTTCGTAGGCGCCGGCGTAGGCCGTCAGGATCGCGGCCGTGGCCAGGTCGTCCGTGGGCTGCAGGTCCCGGACGCGTTCGATCTCGGCGTCGCCCTGGTCCAGGTAAGACCGGTCTTCGACCCCCAGGACGTAGAGTAGGCCGAGCTTCTCGATCCGAAGGTCCAGCGCCTGGGGCTGGTGTTCGATCCGATGGTTCAACTCGGGCAGCGCCACCCGCGCGGCCTCCACCGAAGCGGCGATCGCCGCTTCGGTGGAGGCCGCCTGGGGTGGAGCTTCCTGGATCGCGATGGGCTGGTATAGCGCCAGCGCGGTGATCAGCGCCGCTGCGTTCAAGCGGCTCTCCACACCTTCATGTAGTGACGTCCGGTGTCGATCTCGATCAGGATTCGGCCCTGTCCATTGTGGCCAGAGGAAGCCAATGCGGCGCGGTCACCGCGGTCGGGCCCCACTCCGGGGCCTGACGCAGGTCCCACAGGGCACGGGCACCGAGGACGAGTTTCCGGACCCGCCCCGTGCGAGCACGCAGCCTCAGGTTGTCGTACCCGTTGCTCCGGATGGCCTCGTGGATGCCCTGGTACACGTGGGCGGCCACGGCCACCGGCTTCTGGAAGAACGGCGGTAACCCGGGGATGGCCTCGAAGGCCAGTGCGTACTCCCGGTCGGCATGCTCCATGAGTTCCTCGAGCAGGTCCTTGTATGCGGGGATCGATACACCGGATCGGCTCATGGTTTCCAGATCCCGGACGCTCAGGCCGTGTCCGGCAAGCACGTCTTCGGGAAGATAGACGCGCCCCATTCGCAGGTCGTCGCCTACGTCCCGGAGGATGTTCGTCAGCTGCATGGCGTGACCGAGGGAGAAGGCCCGGGCCAGCAGCCAGGGATCGTGCCGGTCGAAGAGCTCGGTCAGCCACCCCCCGACCACCGACGCCACCCGGTACGTGTAGGTGCGGAGTTCGGCCATGTTGGCGTAGGGCCGGGGCTCCAGATCCATACGCACGCCTTCGATCAACTCGGCCGCGTAGTGGAACGGCACGCCTCGCTGGGCCATGGAGTGGGCGACACGGTCGGCCAACGGCACGTCCGTCTTCTGCCCCTCGTATGCGGCCGCGAACAGGGCCATCCACGCGTCCAGCTCATCGTCCAGCAGCGGTTTGTCGCTGGCGGGGCGCTCGTCCACCAGGTCGTCCGTGAAGCGGCAGAAGGCGTAGACTTCCGTCACCAGGTCCCGGGGTCCGGGCGGAAACAGCCGGGAGGCGAACGTGAACGAGCGGCTGTTCTCCGAGAAGTAGCGCCTCCACTCCTGGGCGTCCCCGATGGCCCGAGCCCGGGCGGCGACGCGTGCTTCGGGGGTGGCGCCCGCTGACGGAGACTGCCGGATCGTCAGCGGCGTGACGGCCGCTCGCTTCGAGACGGGGCGCGCCGAGGCCAGCAGCACCGCTGACTCCGTCGTGCAGGCGCTCGCGACGTGGCGTGCCCAACTCCTGAGAAGGTCCCCAAGCTGAAGGCCCCCGTGGGTCGAGCCAACGAGATCCGCCGCGAGATGCTCCGCCTCTCTGCGGAATCGAAGCATTGCCCGGTTCATGGGCGGCACGCCTTCTTCGGATGTGAACAGCGCCCTGATCAGGTCGTCCTCGGATCGGTCGAAGCACGGTGCCGCGAGCCCGTGGAGAGGCCAGGTCCAGGTGCGACCCCGGTAGTCCTGGAACGGGGTCTTGCCGGTTTCGGCGGATGGGCAGAGGTCCAGGAAATCGTCGAGCATCTGGTATAGAATCCCGATGCGCTCGCCCAGACCACGAACATCGGCCACCTCGGCATCTCCGAGGATCGCCTGGCCGGCCGCGAAGGCACATCCGAACAGACGCCCCGTCTTGCCGGTTACGATGTCCCGATACTCGGTCATCGTCAGGGGTTGTCCGCGTCGCTTCGCCTGCCGGATCTCGCCGGCGACGGTCCGCTCCACCGCTTCGGCGAAGAGCATGACGAACGTGGCCGACCCGGTGAGGGCGGCCGCGCGGTATGCGCTGGTGAGCAGGTGATCGCCGACGACGATCGCCTGCCCGATGCCGTTCTTGGCCACCTCCGTCGGTTCGCCGCGCCGGACGGCGGCCTCGTCGATGACGTCGTCGTGCACCAACGACGCTTCGTGGGCCATCTGAACGGCCAGCGCTCCGAGCCAGAACCGCTCGTCGACCCGGTCGAGCAGGTGCGCCGGGACCCCCAGATACGCGATTCGGGGACGCAGCAGCTTGCCGCCCACCGTCGGTCGGGGCATTCCGAGAGAGGCCAGGTGATCTGCGGCGTCCGACAGACCGTCACGAACGATGGCGTCGACGAGTCCTGCGGTCGGGCCTGGTTCGACGGAGGGGCGTGTGAGGAGCGTCGTGGCTGGTGTCATCAAAGCACCCGGTCCCTTCGGGGGTCGCACATCTTCGGAGATCCCAAGATCGGTCCGTGTTCATGTTTTGTCAATATTTTGATGCACATTATCTGGACACAAGTAAAACGAGGCCCGATAACAAAGGTCCGAGCACCGGTTTGCCGTGTCGAACTCCTGTGCGCCCAGAGGGGAGGGGACACCCCCATACTGCCAATCAGCGGTGTGACGGCACCATGCGCAAGCCGCCGGCGGGCCGGAGTGTGACGCCGGCTTCCGACTCCGGCGTCGCCGCGGGCGGTGAAAACGCAAAGGTGGCGCCGAGCGTGGCGAGCGCCACGACGCCCTCCATCATCGCGAAGTGGTTACCGATGCAAAGATGGGGTCCGCCGCCGAAAGGGAAGTACGAGAAGCGGGAAGGCCCCGCGTCGTCGTCGAACCTGTCGGGGTCGAAGTCGTCCGGGTCGGGCCAGAGCCGGGGCAGTCGCTGGGTGACGAAGGGACTGGTCACCACCAGGGAGCCGGCCGGGACGGGTTGGCCACAAATCACATCGTCGGAGATGGCGCGCCGCGTTGCGATCCAGGCCGGTGGGTAGAGACGGAGCGTCTCCTCGAACGTGCGGCGGAGGTACGGGGAACCAGGCCCTCCCCCCGAGTCTGGATGTCCCGACCGGGCGACCCGGTCGCCGACCTCGGGGTGCGTGGCCAGGAGCAGCCAGGTCCAGGTCAATGCACTGGCCACCGTCTCGTGGCCCGCGATGACGAACGTGACGAGCTCGTCCCGGAGCTGGAGGTCCGAGAGCGGCGGCGAGGCGGCGGGCTTCACCAGAAGGGCCAACAGGTCTCCCGTGTCCT
>CAJIAX010000320.1_pt1 | contig 15609 bp, 9 predicted proteins | sample 9199251 | NCBI WGS metagenome assembly CAJIAX01 (sample SAMEA7708287, study PRJEB35096) | sediment metagenome | biome: marine neritic benthic zone biome [ENVO:01000025]; feature: sediment [ENVO:00002007]; material: shallow marine sediment [ENVO:03000034] sea grass bed [ENVO_01000059] ... | reverse complement strand
CCGAGCGAATCAGCGGATTGAAGATTCCCCACAACTACCTGAACAAGGTCTTCATCGGCCACCTCCACTCGGACCACTTCGGCGACCTGGACGCGCTCTGGGTCGGTGGCGTCGTGGCCAACCGCGTCGTGCCGCTACGGGTCTGGGGTCCGAGCAGCGAAACCCCGGAATACGGCACCGCTTACGCCCTCGAGCACCTCGAGGAAAGCTTGAAGTGGGATGTGGATACACGTTTCGGGAATACGGATACGCGCGGCCTGTACATGGACGTGACCGAGTTCGACTACCGGGCGGTCAACGAGATTATCTACCAGGAGAACGGCGTCACCATCCGCACCATCCCGGCCATTCACATCTACGACGGGCCGGTCAGCTTCATCCTCGAGTGGAACGGCCTGAAATTCGCCTATTCGAGTGATACGTTCCCGAACCAGTGGTGGATCGAGCACACCCAGGGCGTCGACATCGCCATCCACGAGGCGTTCATCACGCCCCAGAGCCTGGTGGAGAAGCAGAACTTCACCCCGGGCGCCGCCCTGAACGTGGGCACCCAGATCCACACGTCCCCGGCCCAGTTCGGAAAAGTCATGGCCGAGACCCAGCCCCGCATGGCCGTGGCATACCACTTCTTCAACGACTTCGACACGTCGCCCATGGTGCTTCGGGACATCCGCCGCACCTACGATGGCCCCCTGGCGCTGGCCATCGACTACATGGTGTTCAACGTCACCCGGGACGACGTTCGCGTCCGGATGGCAGCCATCGACGAGGACATCTGGCCCCAGCCGTCCACGATCCCCCTCGTGCCGCCCGATCCATCCATCCTGCGGACCGAGTTCAGCGACTTCATCCTGGGCGGTCGCGTGGTGCACCGGGACGTGCTCGAGGAGATCTACGCCGAGATCAACGAGATGTACGGGACGGACTACCAGGTGCCGCCGGGAGACTAGGCGGTGGCGTGGGGGCTACGCCGCTGGCAAGCTGAGCGGCCGTGCGGCAGTCGAGTGAACAGAGCTGAGCGCACCTACGAGAACACTGAAATGGAGTGCGAATGATCCGGCCTCATCGATCCAGAGGGCTAGTGAGAGTCATGCTGGGCGCTTCGCTTGCGTGTGGCGCGATCTTGGTCGCCGGAGCCTGCGCGCCCGAAGCACCGACGGGTGAATCGTCGGAGGCTGCGACCTCTGCTCAGGGCGCCGAAGGCCCCCTGCGGTACCGCTTCGTCCGGGGCCCAGGCGTCACCCTCGGCGGGAACCCGCTGCCGCTGAGCGGGACGGTCATGGCCGATCCCTCGGCGACCTTGGTGCGGGACGGGGCGACCGCCCGGACCTATCCCGAGTTCTACATTCCGGGTCAGGAGCCCCTGGCCGAGGACGAGATGCGGATCTCGATCTGCGGATCGGGCAACCCGCCGGTCCGTCAGGGGCAGGGGGCCACGTGCATCCTGGTCGAGCTCGGAAGCGGCGACAACTTCGTGTTCGACGTGGGCGGCGGGACCGTGCCGAACCTGTGGGCCCTGGGTCCGGCGCCCACACGCCTCGACAAGCTGTTCTTGACCCATCTGCACCTGGACCACGTCGGCGGCATGTTGAGCATGTTCGACGCCATGGGCTGGTCCCGAAACACGCCGCTGCACGTTTGGGGTTCGTCGGGACACTCGCCCGATCTCGGAACCGCGGCGATGGTAGAGCACCTGCAGCAGGCGGCTCGGTGGCACATGGAGAGCAAGCGGGGCATCGTCGCCAGTGGTGGCATGGAGATGGTCGCCCACGAGTTCGACTATGGCGCATTCAGCCCCGAGAACCCGCGCCAACTCGTCTACGAAGAGAACGGCGTGCGGATCTACGCCTTCCCGATCCTTCACCTGCTGGTGGGCTCGGTGGGGTACCGGCTCGAGTGGAACGGGTTGTCGATCGCCTTCACCGGAGACAGCGAGCCCACGACCCAGGAAGCCGAGCAGGCGGCGGGCGTGGACGTGTTCATCCACGAGGCGTTCATCCCGCCGGAGCCGTTCGCAGAGAAAAACAACATGCCATTGGGGGTGGCGGAGGCCATCGTCTACCAGGCACACACCCCACCAGACATGCTGGGCCGCGTCTTCGACATCGCGCAGCCGGCTCTCGGCGTGGGCACCCATTACTTCCAGGACGACGACCTGATCGACGTGTTCTTCGACGGCATCCGGTCCACCTATGACGGCCCGGTGGCCCTGACGCAGGACCTGATGGTCTTCAACGTGTCGCCGGAGTCCATCGTCATGCGCATGGCCAAGACGGAACGGCTGTGGTGGGCGCCGGCCGACTCGGAGGCCGAGGGTGGCGATACGATCGAAGAGGGGTACGTCAGCCCAGCACGGACTCCGGACTGGATCGTGGCCACGAAGATCGAGGGAGGCTGATCGTACGGCCGTTCTCGGTCAGGCCGGACCGGGAGCGGGAGCCGGGGCCACCGGGGCAGGGGCTTCACCCGCCCCGGGAATCCCCGTGGCGAGCAACACGGTAAGGAACGTGACTACGGCGGAGAGCGCGAACACGCCGGCCCCGACCCATCCGTGAAGGAGCCCGCCGAGCAGCATTCCCACGATGCTGGCAACCGCGCCCGCGGAGCTGGCCAGGCCCTGGACCGCGCCCTGTCTGGACCGGTCCGTGGACATGGACAGGATCGACTGCAGCGAAGGCCACATAAGGCCATTGCCCAGGGCAAGCACGGCCATGCCACCGTAGATCATCCAACGATCCCCGGACAGGAAGAACAGGAAGCTCAGGCCCAGTACGAGGCCTCCGACGAGCACCAGGGTCCGATTCTCCAAGCGCTGGGACGCCCATCCCAGCACGGGCCCCTGGCTCAGCGCCATCATGAGGCCCATCGCAGAGAAGAAGATGCCGGTGTCGGCCAGCGTCCAGTCGAGCACCACCGCCGCATGCACCGGGAACGCGACGTAGAACAGATTGAACGCCAGGAAAACCAGGAACTGGAGGGTCAGCAACCGGCGCACGCCCGGTAGCCGAAGCACGTCCCCGGTCGAGGGTCGGGAACCCGCACCGGCGAGCCGATAGCACTCCTTCTGCTCCTGACCCATGACCCTCCGTACGTTCGCCGCTTCCGGGTCCGCCTGGATGGAACACGGATCGACGTCCTCGAGCCCGAACCAGATCAGCAGGGTGGCGACGACCGAGATGCCCAGGGCAGCGGCGACGGGCCACACCTCGCCGAGCCCGGCCGCGCCCAGCAGACCGGCGATCGCGGGCCCGAGGACGAAGCCCAGGTTCGCCGCCACCGCCATGCGGCCGAAGCTCCGACTCCGTTCGGCCTCCGTCGTTATGTCGGCCAGGTACGCATTCGCCACGGAGACATTGCCCCCCGTGGCGCCGTCCAGGGCCCGAGCGAAGAACAGCACCACCAGCGGCAGCGTAAGGGTGAACGCTCCAGTGAATCCGGTATCCACCTGCAGCAGCGGGGTGACGGGCAGGTAGAGCGCTCCCAGGAAGATGGTCCACGAGAGGAGCGTACCCAGTTGACTCAACAGCAGGATCCGCCGCCTCCCGAAGCGGTCGGACCAACGACCCAGCAGCGGCGCACCCACGAGTTGGAATGCCGAGTACGTGGCACCGATCAGGCCGTAGACGAAGGCGTTGCCGCCGAGCCGGGTCACGAGGAAGACGAGGAACGGCAACACGATCGAGAATCCCAGCGTCCCGACGAAGTTGACGGCCAGGATGGGTCGGAGGCTGGGTCGGTTCGTCTCGGGAGCCGGAGTCATGCCCCGAATGTAGTGCGCAAGCCGCGGACGGTGGGTAGAATCCGGCATGCCTCCTCTTCGCCAACATCCGACGACCTACGTACCGCGCGGACTCCTCGCCGCCGCGCTGTGCGTCGCTGCCGTCCTCGCGCCGACCACCCTACACTCCGACGCGATCGTCATCACCCGGGCCATGCTCGCGTCCACGATCGCAGAGGTGTCCGTGGAGGCGGATTCCGTGGTGATCGACCTGGAGATCGGGGCGGATCAACTGGGCACGTTCCGAAACCTGCTGCCCGAAGAGATCCATGAACGCCTCGGGTTCGGCACCACACCCTGGGCGGACCGGTTGGCCACCTTCGTTACCGAGGACCTGGTCCTGCGGGAGTCCGGCGACCGACCCCTGGCCGGCCGGCTCACAGAGATCGAGCTGCGCAACCGGATTCGGAGGGACGAGATCACGGGCGAGCCCCTCCCGGTGCCCGCCGACGAGGAAGAGCAGGTCATTTTCGCGCGGCTCGTGTACCCGACGAGCGGAACCCCTTCGGTACTTCGTTTCACACCGCCCGGCGTAGAGGGAGAGACCGACGTCGGCGACATCGGCTTCATCGTGTACCACCACGAGCTGCCGGTGAACGACTTTCGGTACCTGAGCGTTACGGAGACCCTCAACCTGGACTGGGAGGACCCCTGGTTCTCCCGATTCGAGAACCGCAACCTCTGGCGTCAGTACGACGCGCCCATCTCGGCCTTCCTCTACGTGGAGTCGTTCGAGGTCCGGAAGGAAATCGTGTTCCGGCCGAGGGACCTGGAGCAGTGGGTGGACCTGGGGCTTGGAGATTCGGACACCATCCGGGTGGCCAACCAGCCCGAATTGATGGACCGGATCGTGGCGTTCCTGGCGGACAAGAACGCGGTGACCATCGACGGCGTGCCCAGGGAGGGGCAGCTGGACCGGATCCATTTCATTTACCGGACCCTGCGCACGAGCGGGGTGGTGGACCCGCCCCGGGACCAGGACGTGATCTCGGGCACCATCGGCGTGATCTGGGTCTATCCCGTGGAAGGGTTACCGGACCAGGTCACCATGGAGTGGGACCTGTTCAGCGAGCGCATGCCCCGGGTCCCGTCGGCGGCCACGGACGAAGCCGGCGGGTTGCCATACTACCTCAGCCCCGACGACCGGGTGCTGACCTGGACCAACTACCTGACCAACCCGACGATTCCAGGGATGGTCGAGGTAGCGGCCCCGCCTCGACCGAGCCCGCTGCGCATGGGGCTGGCGGCGTTGTTGGTGCTCGGCTTCGTCGGAGGTGGTGCGGTGATCGTGCTCCGCCTGATCCGGGACCAGTTCGTTCCGCTGGCGGCCGTCGCGGTGGTGGTGCTGTTCGGCGCGGGGTCCGCGGCGGTGGTGCCGGGACTGATCGGTCAGCCCAGCCTCTCGGAGGAAGCCACGGCCGACGTTCTCGGCGGGATCCTGATGAATGTCTACCGCTCCTTCGACTTCCGCGAAGAAGAGCGGATCTACGACATGCTGGCGAACAGCGCGTCCGGTGAGCTGCTGACCGACATATACCTCGAGACCCGACGGGGCCTGGAGCTGGAGAATCAAGGCGGGGCCAGGGCCAAGGTCCAGGAGGTGGACGTCCTGGAGGCGAGCTACGCGTCCACGGGGGACGGTGCGTTCCGATCTACCGCCACGTGGAACGTGGCCGGCTCGGTGGGGCACTGGGGGCACACCCACGTGCGGATCAACCAATACGTGGCCGAGTTCGAGGTGCAAGAGGTAGACGGGGTGTGGAAGATCACGTCCCTCCGCATCCTCGACGAGCAGCGCATGCCCGGATCCACGGTCTGATCCATGCTCGTGGACGCGACCCCAGAAGAGGCCCGCGTCGCCTTTGGTGAGCTGGGGAAGACAGTGGTGACGTTCGCCGGATTCTCGGGCCTCGGGTACGACGACGAAGAGGTGCTTCTCGCAACGGTCCGGTCGGTGTTGGCGCAATTCGACCCGGCCGGCACGGTGATCAACGCGGGCGGTACGGCGGACGGCGTAGGGGCCGCGTACCCTCTCGCCGCCGGGCTGGGATTCGAGACCATCGGCGTCGTTTCAGCGGTGGCTCGAGAACAGGGAGCGGAATTCTCGCCGTCGGTGGACAGGGTCTTCGTGATTCCCGACGAGACGTGGGGCGGGTTCGTCGAGGGTACCGACCGCTTGTCTCCCACGTCTCGCACCATGGTCGATGTCTCGGACGTGTATGTCGCCATCGGCGGCGGAAAGATCACCCGGGACGAGATGGAAACGGCACGGCTCGAGGGCAGAGACGTCCGGTTCTTCCCGGCCGACATGAACCATCAGCGGGCCATCGAACGAGCGGCCAGGAAAGGAGCGGCCCCGCCCACGGACTTCCGGGGCGAGGCACACTCGCTGTTCGAAGCGATCTGACGGCTCCCGACGGCGGCCCTCCTGGTTCGGAGGGGCGCCACCCGAGCGGGGCGCCACCCGAACGGGGCGCTACCCGGCCACGGGAGCCAGGTCCCCGAAGCCGTCCGGCGCCTCTGGAACGCCCGCCTCGGCATCCGCGGTCGCCCGGGCCGGCGCCAGGCGGTAAAGCACCGGCACCACCACCAGCGTCAACACCGTCGACACCAGCAGACCGCCGATGATCACCCACCCCAGCGGGCTCCACATCTGGGATCCCGTGAGCGTCAGGGGCAGGAGCCCCCCGATCGTGGTGAGTGTGGTCAGGACGATGGGCGTGAATCGCACCTTACCGGCGGCGAGCACGGCCTCTCGCTTCGTCGCCCCATCGTCCACCATCCGGTTCGCGTACTCCACCAGAATGATCGAGTTGTTGATGACGATGCCCACCAGGCTCGTCGTTCCGATGAAGGCGGTGAACGAGAACGTGTAGCCGGTGAGGAGCAATCCCAGGACCGCGCCCACGAAAGACAGCGGAACGGACACGAAGATGATCAGGGGCTGGACGAACGACCGGAACTGGAGCACCAGCACCGCGAAGATCCCCAGGATGGCGAACACCAGTGCCTGTGCCATCCGAGCGAAGCCCTCCTGCTGCTCTTCGAACTGCCCGCTCGCGAACCAGCCGTAGCCCTCGGGCCAGTCCTCCGACGCAAGGCGTTCCGACACGGCGTTGGTGATGTCGAAGACGGACGCGTCACCCGACGGGTACGCGGTGATCGTCGCGACTCGCTCGGCGTTGTACCGATCCACCCGTCCCAGCCCGGGCACCAGTTGCAGACCTGCCACGTGGGTCAGGGGCACCTGGGCGCCGGACGGCCCGGCGACGTTGATCCGCTCCAGGTCCGTGGGATTGGGTCGCCCGCTGGCCAGGGGCAGCCGCAGCACCACCTCGTACTCCTCGCCCTCGGGATCCCGGTAGGTCGACACGGGGAGCCCCGCCAGGCTGGCCCGGACCGTTCGGTCGATGGTGGCCAGGTCCAGGCCCAACAGGCTGGCTTTGTCCCGATCGACCCGGACCTGGAGGTCCGTCTTCCGGTCGCCCAGGGGGTTACGAACGTTCTCCGTGCCTTCGGTGGCCAGGAGCAGATTCTCGATCCTGGCGGCGAGCACGTCCAGCGTATCGAGGTCGGGACCGATGACCTTGAACGCGATGGGGGCTTCGACCGGCGGTCCGTTCTCGAACTCGGTGATCGTGACCCGGGCACCGGGCACGCGGGTGAATGCCCTCTTGAGGTTCGCCACCACCCGTTCGGCCGCGGCGTAACCGTCCAGCTCGACGAATATCTGACCGATGTTCGTCTTCTCGCGCCGGGGCGGGATGTTGTAATAGACCTGTGGGTTGTCCCGGCCCACGTTAGCGGCGTACCGGCGCACCGCCGGCTGGGTGGCCACCAGGGCCTCCACGCTGCGCACGATGTCGTCGGTCGCGTTCAAGCTGGTGCCCTCGGGAGCCTCGATGTCCACCAGGAACTGGGGCTTCTCCGCCTTGGGAAACAGCGACACGCCGACCAGCGGGAATAGCAGAAAGCTCAGGGCCAGCGTGGCTCCTGCCAGGCCGAGCACCCTGAACGGGCGGTCCAGGGACCATCCCAGGAGACGGGCGTACGGACCGTCCGAGGCGTCGCCCAGGATCCGCTGAAGCCGGGTCCCGCTCCGGACGCTCGCCGTAGCGGGTTCAGTCTCTTCCTCGACCGCTCCCCGCTTCAGCAGCCAGCTGGCCAGGAGCGGCGTGAACGTCAGCGAGATCGCCAACGACGCCGCCAGCGCGTACACCACGGTCACGGGCAGGCTGCGGATGTAGGAACCCGTACCCGACGGAATCGCCATCATGGGCACGAACGCCAGGATGGTCGTGACGGTGCCTGCCGTGCTGGGCCAGGCCACCTCGGCCGTGCCTCGGATGGCCGCCTCTTTCGGCGACGCTCCAGCCCGGAGGAATCGTCCGATGTTCTCGGCCACCACGATGGCGTCGTCCACCAGGAGCCCCAGGGCAATCACCAGGCCCACGATGGTCATCTGCTGAAGCCCGAAGCCGGTCAGGTCCACGCCCGCCAGGGCAAACAGGATCGCCATGGGGATCGTGATCACGACCAGCACCGCCGGTCGCCAACCCAGGAAGACCAGCATGATCAGGCCCACGAGCGCGATGCCCTGGACCAGGCTGTCGAAGAACCCGCCGATCCGCTGGCCCACGCTCTCGGACTGATCGAAGACCGTCTCCATTGCGACGCCGGCCGGGAGGGCGGCCTCGACGGCGGGAAGCGTGGCGTGTACCGCGTCCAGCACCTGGAAGATGTTGGTGCCGCCCCGCTGGATCACGGTGACGAAGACGGCCGGCTGCCCGTTGAAGCGCCCCCGGTGGTCCTCGTCCTCGAAGTCCATGTCCACCCGGGCCACGTCGCCCACCCGAAGCAGTCTTTCGCCCGGTACGCCGGGGATGATGGCGTCCCGAATCTGGTTCAGCGATTCGAAGTCGCCGCTGGTGCGGACGTTGTACCGACGCACGCCGGCGTCGACTTCGCCGCCGGGGATGTCCAACCCGGCCGTCTGGATCGCGGCCGCCACCTGGTCCAGCGAGATGCCCAGCTCCCGAAGCCGCTCGTGGAGCAGGCTGACCCGGACCTCGGGGTCGGGGTAGGCCCAGGTCTCCACACGCTTCACGCCCGGCACTCGGTCGAGGATCCGTTCCGCGTCCTCGGCGGCACGGCCCAGTAGGCCGTACTGCGGAGTCGGCGACACCAGGGCCAGCTGGAGCACGGTGACGTCCTCCAGGGACGGCTTGACCACGTCCAGGGTCTGCAGCTCTGCCGGCATCTCGTCCCGAATGCCGTCCACCTTGGTCTGGACGTCGTCGTAGGCGTCGTCCGGATCCACCCCCGTCAGCATCTCGGCGCTGATGACGGCCACGCCGTCTTCGATGGTGGACTCGAGCACCTCGAGGTCGTCCAGTTCCCGGATCTCTTCCTCGATGGGGTCGACCACCAGCGCTTCGATCACCTCGGGGTCCGCGCCGGGAAACGCCGCCACGACGGTGACCATGGGCAGATCGAAGATGGGGTCCTCGCTCCGAGGCATGCTGCGGAAGCTCATGGCGCCGAGGACCGTGAACAGCAGGACCAGGATCAGCGTGAACTGGCGGTTCGCGACGGCATCGTCGACGATCTTCATCGGTCTACTCCTCCGGTTCTCGGATCACCGCCCCTGGGCGGTGGCTGAGGACGGATAGTCGATGGGCAGCACCTGCATTCCGTCGCGCAGGAATGCCGCTCCGGTCGTGACCACCGTCACGCCTTCGGCCAGGCTCGCGTCGACGGCCACCGTTTCGGCTGACAGGTGCAGGACTCGCACGGGCACGGCGCGGACGGTGGTGCCCTCGAGCACGAAGACCGACGCGTCACGTCCGTCGGCGTCGACCAGGGCCTCGTGGGGGAGGTGGACGCTGGCCTGAGCCTCCGAGGGCTCCAACGTGACCCGGCCCACGAAACCCGAGCGGAGGCGGGGATCGATCTCGGCCAGCTCGACCTCGACTTCGAACGTGCCGGCGCCGGGATCCGCGGCCTGCGCCACCTCGATCACCGATCCAGGGAAGGCGGCTCCGTCCAGGGCGTCGAACTCGACCGTGGCCGGCGTACCGGGCTCGATTCGGACGACCTGGTAGTCCGGCAGGCTGACCCGGACCACCCAACCCTGGACGCCCGAGCCATAGAGGAACGCAGACGCCCCGGCACCGATCCATTCGGCCTCGTCGACGAAACGGCGCAGGACCCGGCCGTCTTCCGGGGCCACGATCTCGGCGTACCGGCGGTTGAAGGCCGCGACGTCCAGGGCGGCCGTCGCCTGGTTGAGCCGGTCCTGTGCTTCTTCGAGCTGGGCCAGTGTCACAACCGTGTCGGCGTACAGCCGCTCCATGCGCGCCAACGCTCGGGCGGCCTGATCCGTTTCGATCCGGGCCTGCGTGACGCCTGCGTCAGCCTCTTCCATCTGCAGCCGGGCCAATACCTGACCCTCGCGCACGCGGTCGCCCTCTTCGGCAAGGATCCGGTCCACGAAACCACCGATCTTGAAGGCCAGGCTCACTTCGGCTTTGGAAGAGAGGGTGCCGGTTGTCGACACGGGACGGGTCCGGGTCTCCCATTGCACCTGCGTGGTGCGGACGGGTGTGGCGGGGTCCGCGCTGGGTGGGGCGGCGCTGGAGGCCTCCACGTCCGCCCCGCAGCCCGTCACGGTCGCGGTCGCGGCGATCAGCGAGGCGGTGGCGATCCAGGTCCACGTACGGGTCATCATCGGTCTTGCTCCGCGTCTATGTCGGAAGTCCAGGGTCCGGCGGCGAAATCCAGCTCGGCCAGGCGGATCATGAATTGGTTTTGGGTGATGCTGAGGTTGAGCTCCGCGCGGGTCAGGGCCGCTCGGGCGTCGAGGAACTCCAGGGGCGTGGCCAGGCCTTCATCTCGGCGTCGGCTCACCAACCGGAAGGTCCGGGTGGCTTCCTCCACCCGCTGCTCGGCGGTGTCCAGGGACGACAAGGCGACTCCGGCGTTCCGGGCGGCGGTTTCCACCTCGAGACGGATCTGCCGCTCCAGCTCCTCTTTCCTCACGCGCAGGCGTCCGGCTTCGGCGGAGGCCCGTTGGGCCCGGGCCCGGTTGCCGCCGCCGCTGAAGACGTCCCACTGGAGGATCACCGAGCCCATCAGGTAGCGCTGCTCCGCGCCGAAGCCGTAGTCGACGCCCTGGATGCCGCCGTCCAGTGCCAGTACCACCGAGGGTAGGGCAGAGCCCCGGGCGGCGGACACGCCGTATTCCGCGGCTTCCGCCGCTGCCTCGAGCTGCCGCATCTCGTCCCGCGTGTCCACCGCGACCGCGGTCAGCGAATCGATGAACCCTTCGAAGTTGGAGGCCGGCCCCGCGGCCGTGCGGCGTACGCGTCGGTTCCTCCACATGGGCTGGGCGATGAGGGCACGGTCGATGTCGATCGCGGCCCGGGGATCACGGTTCAGAAAAAAGTTGAAGTTGGAGCGGGCAAGTTCTGCATTGACTTGTGCCTGAGCCTGCTGTTGCTCGACCGTGAGCCGCTCTGCCCGTGCCCGGTACACCCGGTCCGGAGTCGCCAGCGACGCGTCGACCAGGCGCTCGCTCACCCGCTCGTTCTCGGCCACGTGTGCGTAGGCGTCTTCCAGGATCTCCACCGATCGCTGGGCGTTCACGTACCGGAAGTAGGCCACCTTGATGTCGCGAATCGTCGCCCGCCGGAAGGCGGCCTGTCCGGCCACTTCCGAGGCCTCGGCCGACCGGCTGCTCTTCAGGTCGTTCCACGCCCTCGGATTGAACAGGGTCTGGGTCACCCGGAGCCGTGTGTCCTGCTCCGTGCCCCGGAGAAACCGGATCTCCTCGTTGGGGATCGTGGGGAACCCGCCCACCTGCCCCTGCTGCGCCGCGAAGTCGTTGAGCGTGTTGTAGACCGGGTTCAGCAGATCGCCGACCGGGATGTCGAAGCTCCGGCCGCCGTCGGCCTTGCTGAACCGGGCGTCGAAGGTGAAGCCGGGAAGGAAGGCCGACCGGGCTTCGTCAACGCGGGCCGTCGCCTGGTCGACCACGAACCCCGTCTGGCGGAGGGCCAGATTAGCCCGGAGCCCCTCGTCCACGTACCGGTCGAGAATGGCACCGGGTGTGGGGGCCACGTCGTCCTCGCAGGGGATGGAGTCCGCCGGAAGCGGCTCCTGGGCGTCTGTTGACTGCGGGGTCATCCCGGCCAGGGACGCCAGGGTCAGCCAGAGCATCACAGTCGGTGCCGGTGGGATCAGGGCACCGAGGGTCCGAGTCGTCCACCTCACGTTCATCGGTCTTCGTCCACGCTCGAAGGTGTGCATTCCTCCGGGAACACCACGTGGAGCTCGACCATGGAAAGGCCCAGGTCACGGATCCGGTCCAGCACGCCGTGGACCTCGGCCTGGTCCATCGCAACGCCCCTCAGGGCGGTGGTGCCGTCGGCGCCGGGCTCCAGCTCGAGGGACGAGAACGTCTCTTTCCATCGATCGCCCAACCGACCCTTGACCACCACTCGGTACCGTGCCGCCATGTCGTCTGCTCCGTTCGGGTGTCCCGCTCGACGAATGAACGATACGGAGGAACCCGACCCGGCTCAGTGAACGAAGGTTTATTCGAGGGTTTACTCTCTGCCGGCGGTGCGCAGCAGGCCCAGATCCCGGGCCCGCCGCAGCGCTTCGGTACGACGGGCGGCACCCAGCTTCTGGTAGATGTTGTGGGAGTGCTTCTTGACCGTGCCCACGGACAGGTAGAGGCGGGTCGCGATGGACTGATTCGAGAGCCCTTCGTTCATGAGCAGCAGTACCTCGAGCTCCCGGGCGGACAGCTGGACCTCGAGTCCTGTCTCGTCTGGCATGCCTTCCGCCTCGAACGCGCCCAGGAGTCGAGCCAGGAACTCGGGCCTGGCCGAAGGAGCGCCACCCCGTTTCGCCGCGATTCGGCCGATCAACTCGCCCATGGCCGGACCCTCGTCGACGAAGACCCGGACGAACCCCTCCGCCTCGGCCATGGCCAGCGCTCTGCGGGCGGCAGACCGGGCCGCTTCCTCGTCTCGGACGTCGAGGTGGGCCCGGGCTCTCAGGACCTCGGCCTCGAGCACCCATCCCTCTGCCGAGGCGGCTCGTGCCTGTTTCGTCGCTGCGTCCAACAGGGCGAGGGCGTCCCCAGGCTGGTCCAGGGCCAGCCTCACCCGCGCCCGGGTCAGGAGGGTTCGGGTCCGCCATACGGACGGCACGCCGACGGTGGCCTCCCACTCCGCGGCCGCCGCGAGCTTGCCTCGGGCCAGCAGAATGCGCACCGCGTCCGTATCGGCCAGAGCGCGGGTTGCGGCGAGGACCTTCCCCTGCTCGTAAAGGAGCATGACGGTGGCGTGGTACTCGGCGGCCTCGTCAGGCCGTCCCCGAGCCAGCGCCACCCGGGCCAGGGCCGACAGGACGTGGGCCTCGACGGTCGCGAACCGGCTGGCCCGGGCCAGGTCCAGGCTCTCGAGCAGTCCTTCGGACAACCCATCCACCTGATTCCGAGCGGTTTTGACCTCTGCGGCTCGGCCCCGTACGTGGCCCATCATGAGCCGGCGGTCTTCGGGTAGGCGATTGTCCCACTCGCGCTCGGCCTCCTCACAAAAGGCGAGGGCGTCGGACAGCCGTCCCTGTGCGATCATCGCCCACGCCGCCCACGATACGCTCAAGAGACCCGAGATGGAGTTCCCCATCTCCTGGGCGTAGCCCCAGGCTCGCCGCCCGGCCTTCACGGAGTCAGACAGCTGCTCGCGGGCGAGGAGCAGGCCGGCGCGGACCTGCTCGACCACCGCCATCATGAAGAAGGCCCAGCCCTCGAAGACCTCCCGGGCCTCTTCGACCAGCGTCCAGGCCTCCACGTCGTCCTGTTCGCCGGCCACGAGAAGCGCACCGAGCAGGGCCAGGTGTCCCGAGGTGCCCTTGTCCTCGGGCGCTTCCGCGGTCCAGCCGTCCGCGACCGCGCCCCTCGCCAGCTCGAGCCATCGCCTGGCCTCGGCCGGGTCACCCGTCAGGAGCGACACGTAGGCCATGGGGATGAACAGGCGCTGCCCTCCCTCCATGTCCTCAACGGGGATCCGGCTCTGCCATGCCTTCACCCGCCCCAATTCCCCTTTGCCGATGATCTGGGTGAAGTACTCGCCCAGCAGGTCCATGGCCCGGTTCGGGTCCCGGGCTTCGAGGGCGTAGTCGATGGCCTCTTCAGGGTATCCGTTCTGAGCGCACCAGGTGCTGGCGGCGAGCCGCAGCGCATCCAGGTCCAACTCCTCTGCCGCTCGCACCCGGAGCAGATCCGCGAACAGGTGGTGGTAGCGGAACCACTCCCTGCGGCTGTCGAGAGGAACCACGAACAGCCCCTGTTTCTCGAGCCGGTCCAATTGCGGCGGTCGTGCGTCCGGATCCGCCGCCGCCGCCACCGCTGCTGCCAGAGGGCCGTTGAACCGGTGGAGGATCGACGTGGCCAGAAGAAACGCCTGTAGGTCCGGTGGCTGACGCTCCAGGACCTCGTCCACCAGATAGTCCATGACGAAGCGGTCGTCGCCGGCGAACTCCCGCACGAACTGGTCGTACCGGTCCGGCGTCGTGTGATCCAGGGATAGGGCCACGAGCTGCACGCTGGCGGCCCAGCCTTCCGTCTTACCCTGGAGATCCCGGAGCGCGGTCGGGGTCAGGTCCAGTCCCATCACCTCGGTCAGGTACGTCCGAGCCTCTTCGTCGGTGAAGCGAAGGTCGTCCTGACGGATCTCTGTGAGGGTCCCTCTTGCCCGCCAGCGAGCCAGGGGAAGGGAAGGGTCGCTCCGACTGGTCATGACCACATGGAAACCACCGGGTGCGTTCTCCAGCAGCAGCTCCAGGCCGCCGGCGACATCGCCGCCTCGGGTCAGGTGGAAGTCGTCCAGGACGAGGACGAGGGGAGTCGCCTGAGGGCTGGCGTCTGCATCGGCCAGCTCGTTCAGCAGGGAGACGACGACCGAGTCGACCGCCGGCTGAGGCGCAGCCAGGAGGAGCGCCGCTTCTTGACCCACCTCCCGATCCGCCTCGCCCAGGGCCGCCATGGTATAGGTCCAGAAGCGGACTGGGTCGGCGTCCGCTTCCTCCAGCGAAAGCCACGCCGCGTCGAGATCCCTGGACTTCAGCCAATCGGCGACGAGGCGGGTCTTGCCGAACCCGGCCGGGGCAGCGACGAGGGTCGGGCCGCGCCCCAGCCCCTGGTCGAGACGTTCGAACAGCCGTTCCCGGGGCACGGCCTGCGTGCCCGGCTTGGGGGGAAAGAGCTTGGTTCTGAGAAGGGGCGGCGGCACGGTTCGATCAGGGCCTCAGCGCTGCCGTTCCCGCCTTGGCGATCTGGGCGTCCTGGAACGAAGCCACGCCACTGACGCCGATGCCCCCGAGGGTAGCCCCTTCCAGCTGGACGGGCACGCCGCCTTCGAGGGCGATGATTCCGTCTACGCTGAGCAAGGTCGTGGCTCCGTCCGCTATGGCGTCGGCGAGTGCTTTGGTTTCCCTGCGGAAGCGGGCAGCGGTGGAAGCTTTCGCCATGGCGATATCGATGCTCCCGACCTGTACTCCGTCCATGCGCCGCAAGACGATGAGGTCGCCGGACGCGTCTACGATGGCGATGGCGACTTCCCAGTCGTTGGCCTCGGCCTCGGCGACGGCGGCGTCGGCCATGGCCATGGCGGCCTCCAGTGTCAGGGCGGGCACGTCCCGGAGCGGGGCGTCGACCGGCCCGAATGCGGTCAGGGTGGCGAACAGCGCCGCACATCCTGCGGTGATGAGGGGTCTATTCATGATCGTCTCCCTGAAGGTGGGGTCCGTCGGGTGCGCTG
>CAJIAX010000342.1_pt1 | contig 15767 bp, 14 predicted proteins | sample 9199251 | NCBI WGS metagenome assembly CAJIAX01 (sample SAMEA7708287, study PRJEB35096) | sediment metagenome | biome: marine neritic benthic zone biome [ENVO:01000025]; feature: sediment [ENVO:00002007]; material: shallow marine sediment [ENVO:03000034] sea grass bed [ENVO_01000059] ... | reverse complement strand
CTGATGCTGTTGGGGATGGGCCTTTTCAAGCTCGGGGTCTTCAGTGCTGAACGCTCGAACCGATTCTACTGGACCCTCGTCGCGCTGGCCGTAGCCGTGGGGCTTCCAATCATCCAGGTCGGAGTCGCTCGAAACTTCGCGATCGACTGGGCTGCTCCGCAGTTCTTTTTCATCGGCCTGCAACCGAACTACTGGGCGAGCCTGCTCGTGAGCTTGGGCTGGGTGAGCGTGATCATGCTGATCTGTCAGGCAGGTGCGCTCGCTGGGCTCACCCGACGTTTGGCCGCCGTCGGCCAGACGGCCTTCACCAACTACATCCTGCAAAGCCTGATCTGCACATTGGTCTTCTATGGCCATGGCCTCGGTCTCTTTGGCCAGGTCGAGCGTACCGCCCAGGCGGGCATCGTGCTCGCGATCTGGGCCTTCCAGCTGCTCGTGTCGCCGATCTGGCTGAAGTACTACGCGTTCGGGCCGCTGGAGTGGCTGTGGCGGTCGCTCGTGTATATGCAGCGACAGCCTTTTCGCCGAGCAGCCTCGGGATAAGGCGCGAAGAGCCGACTACGATGCCATGATGGCACCTCGAACCCCGAGTGACTGATCAGGAGGCAGTCGGGCGATCGCTCACGCTTTCCCACGGTGGGTTCGGAACCGACAGGAAGGCCTCGGCCTCCTTCACCGGCACGGCACGAGAGAATAGGAAACCCTGGCCATAATCGCAGCCGAGTCCCGTCAGTCGCTCCAGCTGTGCCTCTGTCTCCACCCCCTCTGCGACGATCGACATCTTCAGATTCTTGGCCAACCGTACGATGGTTCGCACGATCTCCAGGTCCGCCGAGCTCTCGGTCATCCGTTCGACGAAGGAGCGGTCGATCTTCAAGGTCTGGACGGGGATCCGGCAGAGGTAGCTCAGAGACGAGTAGCCCGTGCCGAAGTCGTCGATGTGAAGTTCGACGTCACGTTCTCTCAAGCGATCGAGGACCTGGCTCACACGCTGCACGTCGCTCATCAGGGACGACTCGGTGATCTCGACGTGGAGCGAGTTGGGCGGTAGCTCGAAACGGGAGATTCGTTCATCGATCTGGTCGTAGAGATCGGGCTGCTCGAACTGCAGCCCCGAGAAATTCACGCCGATCGACAGCGGCTCTTCCCTCGGAAACCGCTCGTGCCAGGCCTTGAGCTGGCGGCACCCTTCTTCGAGCCCCCACCAGCCGATTGGTACGATCAGGCTCGTTTCTTCGGCCACGGCGATGAACTCGCCCGGGCCGACCAGTCCCCGCTCGGGGTCCAACCAGCGAATGAGACCCTCGAACCCAGCCACGTCACCCGTTTGCAGCGAGACAATCGGCTGGTAGTAGAGGACCATCTCCTCTCGCTCGACTGCCAGGCGGAGGCGGGACTCCAGATGGACCCGGGCAAGAACCCCGGCGTGGAGCGCAGGATCAAAGATCCTGTGCGAGCTCCTCCCGTCCGCCTCTCGGGCCGCGAGCGCCGCGGTCTTGGCTTCCCCCACCATGTCTTGGGGGTGCTCGAATCCTGTCACGCTCACGGAAATCCCGATACAAGCGCTGCAAACGACCTCTTCCTCACCGAGGCTCACGGGATCCGACAGCAACTCGTGGATTCTCTCGGCGATGCGAACGGGGTCCCTGGCATGAGTCACGCGGTCCAAAAGAAGAACGAACTCGTCCTCCTTCATTCGGGCGGCGGTGTCTGTGGCACGTAACCCGGTTTCCAGTCGCCGACCCACCTCGCGAAGCGCCTCGTCGCCCTTCTCGCGTCCATGCTGGTCGTTGATCTCGCTGAAGGCGTCCAGGTCCACGTACAGGACGGAGAAGATGCTGTCCGACCGCACATGCTGTCGGGCCACTCGATCGAGCCTCTCCAAGAACAAACGTCGGTTCGGCAATCCAGTCACCGAGTCCCGGAGGGCGTCTCGCAGGAGATCTTCCTCGCGACGCTTCTGCGCCTGATGAGCCCGCACCTGTCGCTCGGCGATCCTGAGCCGCACATCCAGAAGGCCCTCAGTGAGCGGCTTCATGATGTAGTCGTCAGCGCCAGCCTGGAGGGCCTCCTCCAGAACCTCCGGCCCACTCACCCCCGTGGCGCACAGGATCACGGTTCGGTCGGCTTCCGGCATGAGCCGCAACTTCCTGCACAGCTCAACGCCGCTGATGCCCGGGAGCATGATGTCCAGGATTACGAGGGAAAAAGCAGTCTTCTGAAAGGCCCGCAGACCCGACTCGGCGTCGGCGCACGCGACGACGTCGTGACCGCGGTGTTCGAGAATGCTTGTGAGAAGCGCTCGTTGGTCGTCGGCATCCTCGACGATCAACGTCAGGGGGGTTTCGTCCACGATGAATCCCGGGGGGACAAGTCGGACTGCGTGGCGCTGCTAACCCTATTGCACTCTACCGTTTGTGTCGGACGGCCGCAATGAAGACGTCTGGTCCGGCGCCTGGGGCCGCTTCGCCACGAAGGGATTCGCCGCCGACCGGCTCCTGAGCGTCCACGACCCGAGATGCGAAGTTGTAGCGCTCCGGCACCTCGAGGGTGAACGCCTGACGGGAGGCCCGGCTCAAAAGAGTCCCCAGCGCCGGTGAGCCATGGCCGTCCGCACCCGTGCCTCGGCCAGGGACAGCGCAGCCCGCCTGGGGAGGATTCCCCGATCCCGGGACACCGAGAGCACACGCGCCGTGTTCTCGGCGATCTTCTCACGGATCGTCTCGAAGGCCTGGGTGCGGGTTCCGCCCGCATACTCCACGGCAGCGCAGATCACGCCTCCCGCATTGGCGATGAAGTCCGGCAGCACCAACACACCGGCGTCGGCCAGCATGCGCTCGGCGCCATCCGTACAGGGAATGTTCGCCCCCTGGGCAACCACGCGGGTCCGGAGCCGGTGCGCGTTGTCTTCGCGGATCACGTCCGGCCGTGCCGCGGGGATCCAGATCTCACACTCCACGTCCAGGACGGCGTCTCGCTCGCAAGGCTGGCCGTTCTCGTGCTCGGCGACACCCTTCCCTCGGGCCTTGGTCTGGATCAAGGCGTCCACGTCCAGGCCGGTGGGATCGCAGACGGCGCCCCTGGAGTCGGAAGCGGCCACGAGCACGGCGCCTTCGTTCCCGAGGAAACGGGCCGCATGCTTGCCCACCGCACCGAAGCCCTGGATCGCGACTCGGGCCCCGGCAAGATCGAAATCCAGGTGCTCCCGCGCCGCCATCAGGGCGTGGGTCAACCCGAAGCCGGTGGCCCCGATCTCGTCCAACGGAATCCCGCCGCAGGCCTCCGGAAGACCCACCACCCGCCCGATCTCGTCATGGATCCACGCCATGCAGGTCTCGTCGGTGCCCATGTCTGGACCGGCGATGTAGTCCACGTCATGGCGAATGGCCGACGCGAAGCAGCGGATCAGCCGTTCCTTCGCTTCCGCGTCCATGCCCGGATCCGCAGCGATGGCGGCCTTGCCACCCCCGTGCGGAAGTCCGGCCGCAGCGTTCTTGAGCGTCATGGCGCGGGCCAACCGGGCGCACTCCTCCGCGGTGACGTCCGGGGCCATGCGGATGCCTCCGATGGAGGGCCCGATGGCGACGTTGTCGACCACCACCACGGCGTCGAGGCCCAGTGCGGGATTCTGGAGCCGCAGGACGCGGGCCGGCCCCAGATCATCAGCGGGTGAAGTCGTCAGGTCCATGGAATGCCTCTTGGTGTGGTGTGTCCGAAGTCCTCTAGCTACCGAGGGTGTCGAGGCGTCGGACCCAACAAGGCGCGATAACGAGGAATAGCAGCGTTATTTCGAGGAGGAGCAACGGGGGCACCCACTCGCGAGGGGGAGTGGGTCGGCCGAATGCTCGAATAGCAGAGGACTTTGGACACACCACACTAGGAACGACCTCCCCACGCCTCCCGGGCCAGGCGGTCGGTGGCGTCAAGGATTTCTTGATTCAGACGGTCCAGCACGTCTTCCTTTTGCCCGTACTCGCGTCCGATGGCGAAGGCTTCCCGCATGCCCTGGGCCAGTGCCGGCCCGAACGAGCTCAGCTCGCGTGCCGCCGCGCCCAAGGCGTCCGTGTCCTGCGCCGTCCAACCCGGCCAATCCTCCGAGGCCGCCCGAAGGGCGATGGAACGCAGCCGCTGAGACAGGGCCTCGAAGGGGTTGTCCGCCTCCGCCCCGTTGCCTGCCTTCACGATTCTCACTCCTCTTCCATGAATCCTCGCCGCCCGCGCCCAACCGTTCCATCACCCGGGCTACCTGGACGATGGGACAAGGTGACCCATCCTGCCACTACGCCCCCGTGGCAGCAGACGATTCAGGCGTCAGAGCCCAGAGCACGGACGCTGTGCCCCGGGGTAGGGCACGCAGCTCAGAACGTGTACGTTCAGGCCCAAGCGTTGGGGCTGGGTACGACCGTGGTGGGTGCCTTTCATGACGACCGGGTGGCCCGAGCCCTGGGCTTGAACGATGGGGAACGGCCGGTGGGCATCCTCCCGGGCGTTCCGCGGTAGCCCCGGCCGCCCACGGCGCAGGCCTTCAAGAGATCGAGCTCCGGTCCGGGGCGCGGACATCCTGGGCAGAAGCCGCCACCAGATGCCGAACGAACCAGCCCGTGGCCATCCGGGCCACCTCTTCCAACGTGCCCGGCTCCTCGAACAGGTGGGTCGCGCCCGGCACGATCTCCATCCTCTTCTCGGTCCCAAGCTGGACGTACGCCTCTTCGTTCATCTTGATCACGGGACCGTCCAGGCCGCCCACGATGAGGAGCGTGGGCGCCCGCACCCGGGGCAGCGCCGGACTCGCCAGATCCGGCCGTCCGCCTCGGGATACCACCGCCGCCACCAAATGGGGCCGTCGGGCCGCCGCTTTCAGCGCGGCCGCCGCACCGGTGCTGGCCCCGAAATATCCGATGGGGAGCCCGCTGACGGCTTCCTGACGAACGAGCCAATCCGTCACCGCAACGAGGCGATCGGCCAGCAGGTCGATGTCGAACCGGAGGTGCGCCGTCTGCATGTCGATGCGCTCCTCCTCGGGGGTCAGCAGATCGAACAACAGCGTACCCAACCCCCCGCCGTGAAGGTCGTCCGCGACGAGCCGATTCCTTGGGCTCAGCCGGCTGCTCCCACTTCCATGGGCGAAGACGACGACCCCCGTGGCTCCGACCGGCACCGCCAACTCCCCCGTGAGCGTCAGCGAGTCACAGGGAATCCAAACGGTGCCCCCCGGCTGTCGAGACTCTGGTTTCATCGTTTCCTCTTCCTTCCGGCCGACTCCGAGGCGGCCAAGCCCTGCGCCGGCCTCCTCCCCGGCGTTGCGCAGTGGCCATCTACATGCCGGAATCGGCTTGGGCTGGTTCCCTCAATCCGGATCCCCCACGGGCATGTCGCCTGCCGCTCCCGGGCTTTCCAGGATCTCCTCCCGGACCTCGATGCGGTTGACGCGCCTTTCCAACTCGCCGGTCCTGTTTCGGAGGGCCGACAACTCTTCTCGAAGTGCCGACAGATTCTCTTCCAACGTGTTCACCCGATCGTCCGTCATGTCTGAACTCCTTCCCTCGAGTCGATGCCGCTCGCGTCCAGCGCCCGAGCTGTCGCTCGCTCACCCGACACTCATAGGAAGATTCGCGCCAGAATTCGTGGCGCCCCCCCGAAACCCGGCGAAGACCTCTCGGCACCCGCGCTCGCGGAAGCCGAGACGCCTCGCCGACACTGCTCCCGCCCCGTAACGTTGGCACGCGCTTTGCCCGGCCCTGGGGGGTGGACCGATACCCGGGATAACAGAGGCGCGAGCATGTCCAAAACAACTGGCGGTACCCAGGCAAGGAGCGATTCGGGGGCCTTCGAGGGGTCCGGGCCGCGTACCGTCGCGGATCTAATGAGCCCCGAGGTGGTTACGGTGTCGCCCAATGCGTCGTTGCGGGCCTTCGCGAGGTTGCTGCGCCGAAACCGGATCAGCGGCGCGCCCGTCGTTGACGAGACGGGACGGGCGCTGGGGATGGCCAGTGTGAGCGATCTCGTGTGGCTGTGCGACCTGATCGCACCCGAGGAGTCCGACCCCGACGCGGCCAAGCGGAGGAGGGAGTTGGACACCCGAACGGTCCACGAGATCATGACCCCGGACGTCTTCGGCGTCGGCCCCGAGACCGGCTTGGCGGAGCTGGCGCGCTTCTTCGTGCGTACGGGGCTCCATCGGGCCCTGGTCCTCGACGACGGCCGGGTGGTGGGAGTCGTGTCGGTGGTGGACCTGCTGGGGTTGGCGGCGGACGAGGGCGGCGCCGACGACTGAGCGCCCCGATCGGCCTCAGACCTCGGCGGCGGCCAGGTGGCCCTCCTGACGGTACCGCATCAGCTTCCGATAGAGGGTTCGCCGGTTCACGCCCAGGATCTCGGCCGCCCTCCCCTGATGCCACTGCACTTCATCGAGCACCTTGACGATGTACTCGCGTTCGAGACGGTCGAGGTCCCAGCGGTCCTCCGCCGCCTCGTTCAGAATTCCACGCTCGGCCGCGGGCGAGCCCAGGCCGGAATCCGGAAACGGGAGCGTGCGGGCGCCTGGGTACATGATGACCGAGCGCTCCACGAAGTTCTCGAGCTCGCGGATGTTTCCGGACCAACGATAGGCCTTCATGCGAGCAAGCGTGTCGTCCGATAGCCCGGGTGCTTCGAGCCCGTTCTCCTCGGCGAATCGGAGCCGGAAGTAGTTGGCCAACAGCGGGAGGTCCTCGACTCGCTCCCGCAGCGGGGGAATGGAGATGGGGAAGACGTTGAGCCTGTACCAAAGGTCCTCTCTGAACGTCCCGGCCTCCACCAACTTCTCCAGATCCGTGTTGGTCGCAGCCACCAGGCGGAAGTCCACGTGGACGGGCTCGTGCCCGCCCACCCGCTTGACCGCCCGCTCCTGCAGCACCCGGAGAAGCTTGACCTGGATGGCGGGCGAGACCGTGCTGATCTCGTCCAGGAACAGGGTTCCGCCGGAAGCTTCCTCGAACAGACCTCTTCGGCTTTGAACGGCACCGGTGAAGGCGCCTTTGACGTGGCCGAACAGCTCCGATTCCAGGAGGCTTTCGGGCAACGCGGAGCAGTTCACCGGTACGAAGGAGCGCCGAGACCGGTCTGAGAGCTCGTGCACGGCCCTGGCCACCAGCTCCTTGCCGGTCCCGGTCTCTCCGACGATCAACACGTTGGCTCTCGTAGGAGCCACCCGTTGAACCATGTCCATGACCCGGCGCATCGATTGGCTCTTGCCCACGATCAGAGGGGCGGAACCACCGGAGAGATCGCGGCGCAACCGCGCCACCTCGCGATGGAGTCGGCGCGCCTCGAGCGCGCGGCGGATGGCGATCTTGATCTCGTCGGTGCGCACCGGCTTCCGAAGGTAGTCGAAGGCCCCGAGCTTCATGGCCTCCACCGCCGTGTCCACCGTTCCGAACGCCGTCATGACGATGAACTGGGCGTCCCACTGCCGAGAGGCCGCCACCGACAGCACGTCGGTCCCGGAGACCCCGGGCAGGTTGATGTCCAGGAGAACCACGTCGTAGATGCCGGTGTCGAGGGCGGCGAGCCCCTGCTCCCCAGTCGTTACCGCGTCCACCTCGTATCCCTCCTCCGTCAGGACTTCGTGGAGCACGCGTCGAATGTTGTCCTCGTCTTCGACGATGAGGAGGCGCGCGGGAACGCCCGGAGCCTCCAGGGAGCCCGGGTCTTGTTCGGAGGGACCAGGCGTCGGCCAGCCTTGGGGTTCGCTCGTTCTCATGGCGGCGATGGTGCTGCGTCTAATGTGGTCTCGAAAGTGGTGGGTCATCTTGTCCCACTATGGGTAATTATAGCCTGCTGGGGTTGGGTCTCCAAGCGGCTGCGGGGGAGGGAAGCGCGAGCCCACCTCCGCCACGCGACGGTCCGGTCCTGGGGCACGCGCTTTGCTCCATGCGGTGGGCGAAGCGGGAGGCTGTACCACGAATGGAGGACCGTCATGCTGTTCAGCGTATCCATGTTTCCCATCGGATCCGGCGACGACCTCTCCGGTCCTGTCTCCAAGGTGATCGACGAGATCGACCGAGCGGGCCTGAATTATCAGGTGTCCGCCATGGACACGGTCATCGAGGGCGAGTGGAAGGACGTGATGCCCGTGATCCGTCGGGCGTACCGTCACCTGACGGACGAATACGATCGCGTGTACCTGAGCATCGACGTGGACGAGCACCGAAGCGCGGGCTCCCGGCTCGACGGAGCAGTCGCGGACGTGGAAGGCGAGTTGGGTCGACCCGTCCACCGGTAGCTCGTGATTCCGGAGGTGAATACGATGAAACGGGTAAGCGAGATCATGACCCGCGATCTGCTGACCCTCGCGCCGGAGATGACGCTGAGGGAGGCGGTCGAGGCTTTGCGGGCCCAAGGCGTGGGAGGTGCGCCGGTCCTCTTGGGCTCGGAAGTCGTGGGCGTAGTGTCCATGACCGACGTCCTGGAGCTCCAGGCCACCACGGCACCCGTGCCTGCGTTCAGAGAGGATCTGGCCGAGAGCGGCGATTGGGGAGAGGTGGAGGCTTGGCGAGAGGGTGAGTCTCCGCCCCAGTTCTTCCTGGACTTCTGGGCCGACGCGGGAGGGGACGTCCGGGAACGCATGGCCCGGGTCGAAGGCCCCGAGTGGGACGTTCTGTCGGAGCACACCGTGGGCGAAGTCATGAGTCGGAAGGTCATCACCGTCCAGGAGGACGACGACCTCCGGACGGCGGCTCGCCTCTTGACCGACGCCGGCGTCCACAGGGTCCTGGTCCTGGAGGCGAACGAGCTCAAAGGGAGCGTATCGGCGAGCGACGTCGTACGAGCGGTCGCCCAGGGCTGAGGCCGGCCTCGGCCGGTGGAGGTCTGAGCGGGGGGTCGCGCGTCGTGAGCGAGAGAGGAGCAATTCCGTGTCCGCTGGAAAGATTTGCACACGCGTCACCTACACCGCCACGCCCGAAGAGAGCGTTCGCCATGCGGCCATCCGCATGCAGACCCATGGCATCGGCACCGTGGTGGTGGTGGACGAGGCCAACCGTGCCGTGGGCATGGTTCGGACCGGGACATCGTGGTTCGGTGCGTTGCCGAGCGGCTCGATCCGGATGAGGCGCTGGCAGGCGACATCATGTCTTCGCCTGTGTGCGCCGTATTCGAAGAGACGTCCATCGAGTCCGCTCTGGCCACGATGGCGGGCGCTCAGGTGAGGCGCGCCGTCGTCATCGACTCCGACGGCACGCTGGTGGGTCTGCTGGCCCTGGACGACGTGCTGGACCTCCTGGTCGAAGAGGCCGAGGCAATCGGCTCCCTGCTCCGGGCGCAGGCACCGGCGTAACGAGGCCGTTGCCCATGTCCACGGAGCAGCAGCCCCGGGCCGAGCCCGTCGCGACCGACGAAGTCGGCCCGAGCCGGTACCGGGACCGGTCCCACGCCGGGCGCACGCTGTCTGCGGTGCTGGAAGGGCGGCCGGACGTGGAGGACCCCTTGGTCCTGGCTCTTCCCAGAGGTGGCCTTCCAGTGGCCTTCGAGATCGCGCGCACGCTGGCCGCGCCGCTCGACGTCATCGTGGTGAGGAAGCTGGGCGTCCCCAACCAGCCCGAGCTGGCCATGGGCGCCATCGCCACCGGAGGTGTCCGGTTTCTGAACGACGAGGTCGTCGCGATGTCCGGAGTCACGGACGTGGACATCCAGGAGGTGACCGAGGTCGAAAGCCGGGAGCTGCGGCGCAGGGAGTTGGCGTATCGGGGTGAGGCACCTCCGCTGGACGTCCAGGGTCGGACCGTGATCGTGGTGGACGATGGCGTTGCCACGGGCTCGACGCTCCAGGCGGCGCTGCGAGCGGTTCGGAAGATGGGAGCCGGGCGGATCATCGCGGCATGTCCCGTCGGGGCTCCCGACAGCCTGGCTGGCCTGAGCCAGCACGCGGACGAGGTGGTCTGTCCCCTCCGGCCGTACGACCTGTGGGGCATCGGATTCTGGTACGACCATTTCGAGCAGCTCTCCGACGCCGACGTCCGCGCCATACTTCGAAGCGCGCAGCAGCTCCACTCCGGACGCCGGGAAACCACGGCGAGGGACGTCGCCCCATGAGCTCGGGAGCCGAGGGGGACGAACGCCGGTATTGGCACACCTGATGCGTCAGGCTATGAACGAGCCTACTGTTCGGATCCTCCGACGAGGGCTCGGCGCATAGAGGCCTGCATCAGGATGGCCGAGAGGAGAGACCCATGGCGCACAACATCGTCGTACCGCTCGACGGTTCCGGCTTCGCAGAGACCGCGCTGCCCACCGCGATCGCCGTCGCCAAGCGATGGCCGGCACGAATTCACCTGGTGTCGATCGAACAGCCGATGCTCCCGATCCGGGACCTGCCGTTCGAGATCGAAGCCCAGCGTTGGGCCCAGGACTACCTCGACGACGTGCGAGACCGAATCCTGGACAGGACGGGTCTCGAGGTCGACACGATCGTCCGCGACGGCCCCATCAACCCGACGATCCAATCCGTGGCCCGGGAGCTGGGGGCGGACCTCCTGGTGGTGTCGACGCACGGTCGCGGGCCCCTGTCCCGGGCGTGGCTGGGCAGCGTCGCCGACGCGCTGACCCGGAGCTCGGAAGTACCGGTCCTGCTTGTTCGGCCGACGGAAGGGCAGCCGCCGGACCTGGCAGAGGACGTGGCGTTCGCCCGCGCGCTCATTGCCCTGGACGGCTCGCCCCTTGCCGAGAGCGCCCTCGAGCCGGCCACGAGCCTCGGCCACGGCTGGGACGTGGACTACACCGTGGTTCGCCTGGTCCGCTATCCCAACGAGGCGGTGTCGGCCTACCTGCCCGACACCGTCCGTACGGTAGATGAAGCGGTGAAGCAGGGCACGGCGGAGGCCGAAGCGTACATCGCCCGGGTCGTCGATCGCCTCGCCGAGTCCGGTTTGCGCGTGGAAAGCCACGTGGCGGTGGTGAACTCGGTGGCCAAGGGCATCCTGGACCACGCCGACGAGTCGGGGGCCGACCTGATCGCGTTGGCGAGCCACGGGCATGGAGGGTTCCGACGCGCCGTGCTGGGCAGCGTCGCCGACAAGGTCGTCCGGGGGGCGGATCGGCCGGTTCTGGTTGCACGGGCTCCCGGTGGCTGACCTCCCAGCCCCTCTCCTGAGCGCGATCCAACCGTGACCGAGTCGGCGCCACCGACCCAGGAGCTGCTCCGGGTCTTGTCGGAGGTGGCCCAGGACTATGCGGTGTTCGCCACCGACACCGAGGGCCGCATCGTCCGGTGGCCTCCGGAGGCGGAACGCCTCAAGGGCTTCACGGCCGACGAGGTCCTGGGCAAGCACTTCTCGCTTCTCTACGCTCCCGGCGACGTCGGCGCGGGCAAGCCGGAGCTGGCGCTGGCGGTTGCCGAGCGGGAGGGGCGCTATGCCGAGGAGAGCTGGCGGCGGCGGAAAGACGGCTCCCGATTCTGGGCCAGCGTGGTGGTGACGGCCTTGAAGGACGCCGACGGCCGCCTGATCGGATACGCCAAGGTGACCCGGGACCTGACCCGGCAGAAGCTGGCCAAAGAAGCGCTGCGGACCTCGGAGAGTCAGCTCGCCGGCATGATCGAGCTCTCCCTGGACGCCATCATCTCGGTGGGCGAGGACCAGCGCGTCGTCCTCTTCAACAAGGGCGCAGAGGCGATCTTCGGCTTCACGGCCGACGAGATCCGGGGCCGGCCATTGGGCGAGCTCATTCCCGAACGCCTTCGGGAGCGGCACGCGGAGCACGTACGGCAATTTGGTGAGTCGGCCGACGAGTCCCGCCCAATGGGCCTTCGCCAAGCGATCGTGGGACGCCGGAAGGACGGAGAGGAGTTCCCGGCGGAAGCATCGATCTCGAAGCAGTCGGTTCACGGCGTCCGGATCTTCACCGTCGTGCTCCGCGACATCGGACCCCGCGTCCGGGTCGAACGGGCGCTGCGCAGGAGGGAAGGGGCCATTCGGGCCCTCCACCAGATCGGTGCGCACCCATCTCTTGATCTCGACGAGAAGATCCAGGCGCTGTTGGAGTTGGGGTGCCAGCAGTTCCACCTGGATCTGGGTGTGCTGGCAAGGATCGTAGGCGACCGCTGGGAGGTCAGGCAAGCGCATCCTGAAACGGAGGCAATCCACCCGGGAAGTGTGTTCACCCTGGGCCACACCTGCTGCAGGCGCACGCTGCAAGCGCCGGAGCCCTTCGGCTTCACACGCGGATCGGGCGCGCAGGAAGAGAGCTATCCGGCGTATCCGGGCCAGCTTCTCGGGGCGTATCTGGGCGTACCGGTGGTGGTGGCCGGCGAGACCTTCGGCACGCTCAGCTTCTCCAGCCTGAGCTCTCGTGACGAGCCCTTCACCCGCTCCGACCAGGACCTGATCCGCCTCATGGCTCTCTGGATCGGAAACGAGCTCCACCGCCGTCAGGTCCTGGAGACCCGCACACTGCTCGCCGAATCGGGCAGGGTGCTGGCCTCGTCTCTGAACGGCGAAGAGGTGCTGGCCAGGGTGGCGCGGCTCGCAGTGCCGGCATTGGGCGACGGCTGCCTCGTCTACGCCGTGGCGGAGGATGGAATCGCGCGTCTGGTGGAGGCCGTCCATGTCGACCCCGATCTCACGGTCCGGCTCCAGGATGCTCGAGGGGCCCCCTTGGAGGGGGATGGGCACGGTCCGGCGTTGGAGGTCATCAGGAGCGGCGGACCCCGCGTCCTCGGATCGGCGAACGGAGGAGAGGCAGGAGACGACGTTTTCGAGGGAGGACTCTTGGGCCTTCCCGCGTCACAATGCCGGTCGGTCCTGGTGCTTCCGCTGAAGGCCCGGGGGAAGGTCATCGGCGCGCTGGCCCTCGCCTCTGCCGAGCCCGGCCGCTACTCCGAATCGGACGGCTCGGCGGCACAGGAGTTGGCGCTCCGGGGCGCCCTGGCCCTCGACAACGCGAACCTCTATCAACGGGCCACAGAGGCGATCCGGATGCGGGACGAAGTGCTCTCGTTCGTGATCCACGATCTGGGAAGCCCGCTGAGCTCCATCTCCATGGTGGTGGACCGGTTGCTGGAGGTCCCCCCTGATGAGGATCGCCGGGAACGCACCCGGGAATACCTGAGCGGCATCCGGGACGCGGCGACCCGAATGGAACGTCTCATCAACGACCTGGTGGAGGTGCGCCTGCTGGAAGAGGGCCGGCTGGCCGTGCGCCAGTCGAAGGTCTCGGTGCGGGCGCTGCTCGATGCCGTCGCACGGGAGTTCCAGCCGCGCTGCGAAGCCAGCTCTCTCGACTTCGAGCTGGCCGCGGACGACCCCGGTTTCGTCCGCGCCGATCGGGACCGAGTGCGCCAGGTGCTCTCGAACCTCCTGGACAACGCGGTGAAGTTCACGGACCCGGGCGGGCGCATCACCGTCCGTGTTGAAGGCCGCGAGGAGGAGATCCTGTTCTCGGTGGCAGACACGGGCATCGGCATCCGGCAGGACCGGCTGGCCAGCGTGTTCAACCGGTACGCCCAGGCCCAGGAGGCCCGCAGGGCCGGTGCCGGCCTGGGCCTGGCCATCGCCAAGGAGATCGTCGAAGCCCACGGCGGAGCCATCCGGGCCGAGTCAGAGCCCGGCGTGGGCAGCACCTTCTTCTTCACCCTCCCCCGGGCCTGATCAGGAGGTAACCCCTCCCCACTCCGCCGATGGGAGGTCTCCCGACGGCGCACTACGCTCACACGCCGCAGACTCAGAGGGGTCCCCTCTCCTTCCAGGACGTTCGAGACCGGAGGATCCCGCATCGAAACCGGAGCCAGACGAATCGGCTTCCTGCTCAACCCCATCGCGGGTATGGGAGGGCGCGTAGGCCTGAAGGGCACGGACGGCGTCTCCCGGCTCGCCGCAGAGCTGGGGGCACGGCCCGTCTCCCCCGCCAGGGCCGTCTCGGCGTTGAGCGAGTACCGGAAGTTGGCAGGACGGAGGGAAGACCAAAGGGTTCGTTGGCTAACGTGCTCGGGCCGGATGGGGGCGGACGTCCTGAAGTCACTGGGCTTCGAGGAGCTCGACATCGTGTACGAGACGCCCCAAGAAACCGATGGCGGCGACACGAAGCGTGCGGTTCGCCGCTTCCTGGACGCGGGGGCCGAGCTGGTCCTGTTCTGCGGAGGCGACGGAACCGCCCGGGACATCTGCGGGGTCACGGGCACCAACGCACCCATCCTCGGCATCGCTGCGGGGGTGAAGATGTACTCCGGCGTGTTCGGCACGAATCCGCGTCGAACGGCCGAGATCCTCCGTGCTTGGCTCGAAGGCGAGCTCGAGACCGTGACCGCGGAGGTGGTGGACCTGGACGAGGAGAGGTATCGGCAAGGCGAATGGGTCATCCGGCTTCACTGCGCGGCCCTCACACCCTTCGAGCGCGCCTTCACCCAGGCGACCAAGACGATGGTGGTGGAGCAGGGCGATACCGCGGTCAAAGAGGAGATCGCCCGATTCATCTGGGAGCAGATCGACGGCCGGCCGGATACCCTGGTGCTCCTCGGTCCGGGGTCCACCGTGCAGGCCATCGCCGACTTCAGGTCGCTGGACAAGACGCTGCTGGGTGTGGACGCCGTCGCGGGGGGGCAGCTGGTCGGCCGGGACCTGGACGAGCGGGGGGTGCTGGCCCTCCTGGATCGCTATCCCCGCCGTTCGCTGGTCCTGAGCCCGGTTGGAGCCCAAGGCTTCGTGCTGGGCAGAGGCAACCTCCAACTCAGCCCCGAGGTGATTCGGAGGATCGGGCCGGAGAACATGGTCGTGGCCGCCACGCCCGGGAAGCTGAACCGTACGCCGGTTCTTCGGTTCGACACCGGCGACGAGGATCTCGACCGTCACTTGGCGGGCAACGGATACGTCTCGGTCGTGGTAGGGGACCGGCGACGCCGCATGGTGGAGGCATGTGTATGAGGCCGCGTACAGGAGATCCGCGTCCCCGGAAGGAAGGACGGGTAACCGTATGACCTACGTCCCACATACCGCCGAAGAGCGCGCGCGCATGTTGGAGACGATCGGCGCCGAATCCATGGAGGGCCTGTTCCGGGACGTCCCGGAGGGGGTCCGCTTCCCCGACCTTCGGCTGCCGCCGCCGTCCAGTGAGCTGGAGGTAGAGGAGGCGCTCCGGGAGCTGGCCCGACGCAACCTCCACCTCGGGAGCCACCCCAGCTTCCTTGGGGCGGGGACCTATCACCACTACGTCCCCGCCGTAGTCGACCACGTTCTCCGGCGTGGGGAGTTCTACACGTCGTACACGCCGTACCAACCCGAGATCAGTCAGGGTATGCTCCAGGCCCTCTTCGAGTACCAGAGCATGATCTGCCGTCTCACCGGGATGGAGGTGAGCAACGCCAGCCACTACGACGGCTCGACCGCGTTGGCCGAGGCGGTGCTCATGGCCCTGGACGTGACCCATGGGAATCGGACCAAAGTTCTGGTCTCGAGGAACGTGCATCCTCAGTACCGACAGGTGGTCAAGACCTACCTACGGGGGACCACCGCCTCCCTGCTGGGTGACGATGGAGGGAACGGAGACCTTGCCCAGCTCGTCCCCCGCCTGGATGCCGACACGGCTGCGCTGGTGATTCAGAACCCGAACTTCCTCGGGCAGCTGGAGGAGGTCGACGGCCTGGCGGAGGCGGCTCGAGCCTGCGGGGCCTTGCTGATCGTCGTGGCCGATCCCATCAGCCTGGGCCTGTTCCACCCCCCCGGGACATATGGCGCGGACGTGGTCGTGGCCGAGGGGCAGCCCCTGGGCATTTCTCCCTCGTTCGGCGGCCCCCACCTGGG
>CAJIAX010000101.1_pt1 | contig 15895 bp, 15 predicted proteins | sample 9199251 | NCBI WGS metagenome assembly CAJIAX01 (sample SAMEA7708287, study PRJEB35096) | sediment metagenome | biome: marine neritic benthic zone biome [ENVO:01000025]; feature: sediment [ENVO:00002007]; material: shallow marine sediment [ENVO:03000034] sea grass bed [ENVO_01000059] ... | reverse complement strand
TCGCCGGATCCTCGCGGTGACGGGGGCGGCGTACAGCCGCAACGCGGGCTCCGTCCGGAGCCGAATCCAGGGCCTGCTGACCGAAACCCGGTCCGGGCTCACGCCGGAGGCGGTAAGCGAGGCTGCGGCGGCACTGCGCTTTCAGTTGCTCGCCGACGCCCGAACGCCGGGGGGCCTGGTGAACCTGGTCGGCCGGCATATGGACGCCACTGGAGACCCGGGTGCCGCGCTGCGATACGTCGAAAGCGTGGACGAGGTCACCCTGGCGAGCCTCGAGGGGTTCATGTCCCGGGTCGAGGCCGACGGCGTGGTGACGGCGGAGGTGCGCCCATGAACGCCTTCGTGATGCGTCCGGTCCTGCTCGCAGCCCTGTCGGTGGTGCTGGTGACGCTTTGGACGCCGGCTACCGCCTTGGGCATGTCTCGCTCGGCCGAGGGGGCCTTCGCGCCCTCAGTGGCCATCGCCTTCCAGGAGGCGGCCGATACGACCGCAGCGGCCGACACCTTGGCACCGCCGCCCGCCCCGGATACTACGCGCTGATCGCGGTTGCCGAGCGACCCCGCTCCACGGTCGTGTCCGTCTCGATCACCTACCCGGTCGGATCGGACCACGACGAGGTGGGCAAGGGCGGCACCGCCTGGCTTTTGGCAGGAACCCTCGAGGCCATGGCGGCGGAAGCTCTGGGACCGACGTACCAGGTCTCGAGCGCGGTCGATCGGGGCCGAGTCCGGTTCACGCTCCTTTCGACCCCGGAAGCCTGGGAGTCGGGCTTGGGCACCCTCTCGACAGTGCTCAGCCGCCGCGATCTTTCCGGTCCGGCGTTCGAAGCCGTCCGCACCCGGCTCCTGAACCGCATGACGTTCGAAGCCGGGGCTCCGGTTCGGGAGTTCGAAGCGGAGACGGCGCGCCTGTACGGCGCCGGAGAGGCCGACTGGGCGCGTCCGCCCGACGGGGAAACAGAGAGCCTCCAGGGCGTTACGTTGAACGACCTCCAACAGTACCGGCGCGGCAATCTCCGGGCGGGCACGGCCGTAGCGGCGGTCGTGGGTCCGGTCGAGCCGGAGGAGGCCGCGGCGTCAGTCGCGGCGTCGCTCGGCTCCGGTCCCGACGAACCACGGGCCGCGACGCGAGAAGCCTGGGCAACCGGAGACCGGATCGTCATCAGCCGGGACATCACCAACACGGCCCTGGCCTACGCGTATCCGCTGCCGCCGGAGCACTCCCGGACCGACGCCGACTTCCTCGCCCACGTCCTGGTCGAAAAGCTGGTGTCCGATCCTCCGGACCCGGGCGTGTACGGAGTGGTGGCTCGGGTGGTCGACGCCCCTGCGGGCCCTCTGCTGGTCATCGAAGCAACGGTCTTTCCGGACCGCGGAGACGAGTGGGCGCGGCGAATCTCCGCCGCCGTGGGCGAGGTTCGCCTGACGAATCCGGAAGAAGACGTCTTCTTTCCTTGGCAGCACCGACGCTTCCGGTCCGTGGTCCTCGAGTCCGAGGCGACCCCGGAGGCCCTTGGCGTCCGCATGACCGAGGACCTGCTCCGGGCGGGCGAGGTGCGGGATCTGGACGTGGAGAGCCGGGAGCTCGGTGCCCGGGATCTGGTATTGCTGGCCAACGATCTCGGCGCGCCTCGCATCCTGCTCTTCGGACCGGACCTCAGCGGGCAACAGGACCCGTAAACCCCGGGCCGAAGGCCATCCGGATGCGGCACGCGGCAGACCTCCTGCGGCCTCCTTGTCGATCCCCGGCAGGTCGTCGTTGAAAAGCCCCGTCTTGATGCCCCGTAGGCACCCTTGTAGTTTCGTGCGTCTTCCCGGGAGGTGCTCGCCTACGACGAGGCGTCGTGTCCCCTGAACCAGCAAGACGGAGCGATTCATGAAGGGAATGAAACCCCTGTTCGCAGTAATGGGCCTCGCGATCCTGGCTGCCTGCAGCCCGGGCGAGGTCTCGATTACGGCCGAGCTCGACGTCCCCGATCCCGAGACCGAGGGTGGGACCGTGATCCGGGCCCTGGACAACATGCCCGTGCAGCTGTTGCCCTACGATCGCGACGCGATCTTCGACTCCATCGGAGCCGCGGCCGGGACGCCGGAGCCCCCGATTCCCGATTCGCTCCTCGCCGCCCAGGCAGCGGTCGCCGAGGCTCAGGAGGAATGGCGCTCGGCAGAGGCCGAGTGGAACACGCTCCGGGACGAGCTCCAGACGATCAGCACCGAGCTGGAGGGGCTGAGCCGGGGCGAAGCCAGGTACCGCCTCCTGTTCAACGACTTCAGGGACAAGGAAGCTCGACTCACCGGAGTCGAGCGGCAGATGAACGCCGCGTTCGAGAACTTCACCGCGCTGCAAGAGGGCACGATCGCCGAGATCGAGCGCGTCCGCATCATGCGGGAAGACTGGGCCGACGAGGCCTTCGTCGATGTGAACGCCGTGATCGCGGCCAAGATCGAGGCGGCGGGGCTGGAGCCCGTAGAGGACACGACCGACGCCAGCGGCATGGTCCTCATCCAGGCGCCGCCGGGAGACTATTGGGTCTTCGCCCGGCACGAGCTGCCCTTCAACGAGCTCTACTGGAACCTGCCGGTCAGCCTGGTCGGCGGCGAGCCGATCGAGATCCGGCTGACGCGGGAAACGGCTGAGGTCCGACCGAAGCTGTAGCCGCGATGCGTAGGCCGGAGGGTCCCAACCGCCGTCTCGCACGGCTCGCGTCGGAGGCCTGAACCCGCCCGAATCGGTGTTCGTCCAGCGCGATTCGCGCGGTGAGCCCACGGGAGCCGCCCCGGGGTCCTTCTCAGAGGAACCCGGGGCGGCTCTGTTCGTCCCACCCTCCGGCGCCTTATGCTGAGTCCGGAGCCCTCTCGGCCTACCCACCGTCACCTCAACCGGAGTCAGGGATGCCGGACACGCCGGACACGCTTCCCGGCCCGCATCTCACCGTCGATTCGGACGGCGTCGCCTGGATTACCTTCGACGACCCGAACCGGAAGCTCAATGTCCTGACCGAGCAGGTCATGGGCGGGCTCGCCGTGGCCCTCGAAGAGCTCCGGGACTGGATCGCCGCCGGCGACGTCCGGATCCTGGTCGTACGCAGCGGCAAACCGGCCGGCTTCATCGCCGGCGCCGACCTCGAGGCCATCAAGGGCATCGAGGATCCACTGAGCGGCGAGCAGGCGGCCAGGCTGGGTCAGGCCATCTACATGGAGTTGGAGCGGCTCCCGATCCCCACGATTTGCGCGATCGACGGCGCCTGCATGGGCGGCGGGACCGAGCTGTCCCTGGCGTGCACGTACCGCCTCGCCTCGGACTCCCCACGGACCCGCATCGGCCTTCCGGAGGTCCAGCTGGGGATTCTCCCGGCTTGGGGCGGCACCACGCGGCTCCCCAGACTGATTGGCCTACAGGCGGCCCTGGACGTGATGCTGACCGGCCGGCCGCTGTCGTCCAGACGTGCCCGGAAGGTCGGACTCGTGGACGTGGTGCTCCCGGCCGAGCTCTTCCAGGACAAGGTTCGGGAATTCGCCCACCAGCGTCTCGATCGAGGCCCGCTACGCACTGGAGCCAAGCGGGGCTTCCTCAGGCGGCTCGGCGAAGACACCGCACCAGGCCGGCGGCTGATCCTGGCCACGGCGCGGAAACGGGTCCTGGCCCGGACTGGTGGGCATTATCCGGCTCCGCTCAAGATCCTCGACGTCGTGGGGCGATCGCTGGGCCGGTCCGTGGAAGCGGCCCTCCGCATCGAAGCCGCCGCGGCCGGCGAGCTCCTCGTCACCGGGGTCAGCAAGAACCTGATCCACGTCTTCCACCTCCGGGAGTCCGCAAGACGCCTTCCGGTGGACCTGGCGGACGGCCCGGGGCCCGAGCCGGTGAATCGGCTGGCGGTGATCGGCGCAGGTATCATGGGAGGCGGGATCGCCCAGTTGGCCGCCTACAACGAGGTCGGTGTCCGCATGAAGGACATCAACCACGAGGCGGTGGCCACGGGGCTCCAGGAGGCTCGAACCCGCTTCTCGGAAGCGGTCGAGCGCAAGAAGCTCACTCGGCTCGAAGCGGATCAACGCATGGAGCTGATCTCGGGTGGCCTCTCGTTCGACGGGTTCCGGTCGGCGGACCTCGTCGTGGAAGCCATCGTCGAGCGGATGGACGTGAAGAAGGCGGTGTTGTCCGAGACCGAGGGGCACGTTTCGGAGGCCTGTGTTCTGGCGACGAACACGTCGTCGCTGTCCGTGGACGAAATGGCCTCCGCGCTGACCCGACCCGGTCGATTCTGTGGGATGCACTTCTTCAACCCTGTCCATCGCATGCCCCTGGTCGAGGTGGTACGTGGCTCCGCCACGACTCCGGCGGCGCTCGCCCGAGTGCACGCGTTCGCGCGGTTCCTGGGCAAGACTCCGGTGGTGGTGCGGGACGGTCCCGGCTTCCTGGTCAATCGGATCCTCGGTCCATACCTGAACGAGGCCGGATGGCTCCTGTCGGACGGCGTGCCGGGTCCAGCCGTCGACGCGGCCGCGACCGAGTTCGGCATGCCCATGGGGCCGCTCCGACTGATCGACGAGGTGGGGATCGATGTCGCGGGTCACGCCGGCGCGACCCTGCACGAGGCCTTCGGTCAGCGCCTGATGCCGTCGCCGGCCCTCGCGGCCATGGGCCAAACGGGCCGCCTCGGGCGAAAAGGAGGACTCGGGTTCTACCGATACGAGGACGGCAAAGAGGCGGGCTTCGACCCGGACGTATACCCCGCCCTCGGTTCCGCGGTCGACGGCTCCACCAGCCAGATCGGCCCCCGGCAGATCCGCACGCGGTTGGTGTTGTCCATGATCAACGAAGCGGCCCGAGTGCTCGAAGACGGCATCACCTCCTCGGCCGGCGATCTGGACCTGGCCATGGTCATGGGCACGGGCTTTCCACCGTTCCGAGGGGGCCTCCTGCGGTACGTGGACCACCTGCACGTGAAGACGGTCCTGGATCGCCTGCGGTCGGCCGCGGACGACGTGGGAGAGCGATTCGCGCCGGCCCCCCTGATACTCGACCTCGCCGCCACGGGTCGGAGCTTCTACGAGGCGTTCCCATCATGACCAGAATCGCCGGCGTCGTGCCCGCGGCAGGGTTGTCGTCCCGCATGGGCCGGACCAAAGCGCTACTCATGGCTCGTGGGCTACCGTTCCTCGAGCGAGTTGCGCGCGCTTTCCGGGAGGGCGGCTGCGATATGGTCACGGTCGTCGTTCGCGACCTGGACGGTCCGGAAGCCCGCCTCGCGGAAGCGCTCGGGCTGGACGTGGTCCTGAACCCCGACCCCTCGGAAGGCCCCATCACGTCTCTCCGAGCCGCACTCGCGACCCTGCCGGCCGACGTGGGCTGGTGCGGGTGGTGTCCCGTGGATCATCCGCTGGTGGACTCGACGACGGTGGCCCGGCTGATTGAAGCGGCTCGAGATCACCCGGACCGCATCATCGTCCCGAGCCTGGGGGGCGAGCGAGGCCACCCGGTCATCTTCCCGAGGGCCGTGTTCGGCGAGCTCATGGAGCGTGACCTGATCGAAGGTGCCCGGGGCGTGGTGCGGAAGGACGCGAGCAGGGTCATCGAGGTCGCGGTCGACGACCCGGGTGTGATCACGGATATCGACACGCCGGATCAGTACGCCAAGCATCTCCCCGAAGACGACCTGGACGCCGGATCGCCTTGAGTCCCCAGGACCCGGGAACCCCTTCTCCCTCGGCCGAGCTGGGGCCCTCCGCGGCCGCCGCCAGGATCGTATCTCTTCTCGACTCCGGGCACCGGGTCGCCGTGATTCTTCTTCCAGCGGCCCCACGGACCGGCCAGTCCGTCGCCGGGGCGTCCGGGACGACGGCGCCTGACTACGCCCTTCGGATACTCTTGGCATCGGACGGTACCACGCTCGGCACCCTGGGTGACGCGAATCTGGACGTGGCGGCTCGGACGCTGGCCGCAGAGGTCCTGGCCGAGCGGCCGTCGGTTGCGGGCCTGCGCACACTCGCGATGCCCGACGGCACCGAAGTCCACGTATACGTCGAGGTGCAGGAGCCCACGCCGGAGCTGGTGATCGTGGGCGCGGGACACATCGCCCAACCCCTTTGTACGGTGGGGCGGGTACTGGGCTTCAGGGTGCGTGTGCTCGACGACCGTCCCCGTTTCGCCACGGGAGAGCGCTTCCCCGACGCCCACGAGGTCCGTCGCGTTGATTTCGCCGACCCATTCGCGGAGGTTCCCATCGGACACGGAAGTCACGTGGTCCTGGTCACCCGGGGCCACAAGTACGACTTCGAATGCCTGCGGCGTCTCGTGGACGCAGAACCGGCCCCGGCCTACATCGGCATGATCGGAAGTCGGCGACGGATCCGAGCCACCTTCGTGCAACTCCTGGACGAGGGTGTGGGCCGCGACCGACTGGCCCGGGTCCGGGCCCCGGTGGGCCTGGATGTTGGCGCGCAGTCTCCCGCCGAGATCGCCGTTTCCGTGGGAGCGGAACTCGTGCAGATTCGACGGGGTGGTTCCGGTACACCGCTGTCGATCCGGGAACGGATCCTCGAGCGGTTCTTCCCGGACGAGTCGCCCCAGCCCACCGAGGCCGAACCCGATCCCATGAACTCCGTCTCCGACGCATGACCTCGAACGAAGACCGCCGCCTCTTCGAGGCGATCGCAGAGGCCGGCCGCGCGGGTCGTCGCTGCGCGCTGGCCACGGTCATCGAGACCCGTGGATCCACGCCCCGCAAAGTGGGCACGAAGATGCTCGTCGATCCGGAGGTTGGGCTGGTGGGCACGATCGGGGGCGGATGCGGCGAGGGAGAGGTGCTCGAGGCCGCCGCCCGGGTGCTGTCCGACGGTGGGTCGCGCACGGTCGAGGTCGACCTCACGGAGGACCTGATGTCGTGGAGTCCCGCCGTGTGCGGTGGAACGATGCGGGTGCTCCTGGAGGTCGTGGAGCCCGGAACGGCGTGAACCCGCCCCTGGTTCACATCCATTACCTCCGGCCACCGGACCGGACGGAGATCTTCTCCCAGCATCTCGTCTGGGACGATCCCGAGGTCAAGGTCACGCTGGCCACGGACCTGACCTTCGATCCCCCCATCGAGATCGACGGGCACGTCGCCCTGGAAACGGGCTCCAGCGCCGTGTGGTTCACGTTCCCCGGACGGTGGCACGACATCGGCCTCTTCCACCGGGCCGACGGCCGATTCGTAGGCACGTACGCGAACGTGCTGACGCCTCCGGACATCCACGCCGACGGCACGTGGCATACCACCGACCTGTTCCTGGATCTGTGGATCGGCCCGGACGGCCGGTTGCAGGTTCTGGACCTGGATCAGTTCGCTGAAGCCGTGGCCCAAGGCTGGCTGGACGGGGACACGCGAAAGGCCGCCGAAGCCGAGGTGACTCGGCTCACGGCGGGCTTCAACGAGGGTGCGTGGCCCCCACCGGTCGTCGCCGAGTGGTCCCTTGCACGGGCCCGGTCGCTGCTCGGCTGAACGGGCGGAGCGTCGGGTCGAGTTCGGTCCGCAGACCGGGGACAGAGTCCCTGGTCAACGAGGTTCGGAGGACTCGTCCTTCAGGCGGGATCGACCAGGTACGCCGCGCACAGCCGGTTCATATCCAGGTGAACGCGCTTCATGACGGTAGGATCTTCCTGGAGGCAGTCGACCAGGCGGTCGTACTGGTCTAGAATGGCGCTGGGTACGGCCACGTCTTCGTGGTGGTAGGACCCGTCGTCTACGAACACGAGGCGTACAGTGCTGGTGGCTGCGCTCACGAACGTCCTCCCAGGGACACGGCCATGCGATGGGTGGGTGGGGAGCCCCTTCCCGGAGCCCCTTCACCCGTCAGATCGTCGGTCACCTACTGTTGGAGGGCCTCGCTGACGGCGTCCTGGATCGTGGGCCAGCCGAAGTCACCGAGACGCATCGGCATCCCGCCGTCGGGCACCACCATGACGGTGGGGGTGGAGTTCACCCGCAGCTCCTGACCCAGCCGCATGTTGGCCGTGACCACGTCCGCGTGCGCGTCACTATTGAGACACCCGTCGAACGTGGCCCGGTCCAGTCCCAGGTCCGCCGCGTAGCCGACGAAGTCGGAGGCCGGGTTGGACACGAACGCCCAGTCGTTCTGCCGCCGGAACAACTCGTCATGGTAGGCCCAGAAGGCGTCCTGATCCTCGGCGCACCGAGCCGCCCGGGCTGCCAGGAAGGCGTGGGCGTGCATGCTGAGGGGGTAGTCGAAAAAGACCAGCTTCGCCTGGCCGCTCTCCACGTACGCCAGGTCCACCTGGGGCTTCACCTGGCCGGCGAACACCGCGCAAGCCGGGCACTGGAAGTCCCCGAACTCCCAGATGGCCACTTTGGCGTCGGGGTTTCCGATCTCCACGCCCCGGGCCATGGCGATCAACGTCTGGGGATCGTCCAGCTCGGCCAGTTCCACAGGAGCGGTGACGGCATTGCTGGTGGCGTTGCCCAGGGCGGAGAACCCGACGGCTCCGATGCCGATCACGGCCACCACTCCCAGGACGACGTAGAACTTCTTCATGTCGGCTCCTCCGCCGCCGCCACTCCGCTTCGCGGCCCGCTCGGCCGTCCTTCCGCTCTTGTTCCGAGACACCTGTGTCGCTCCTGAATGAAGTCGAACCGCCGACCCTATCGGCGGTGTCCGCACCACCGGGCGCGAACTGAAGATATCCTTTCATCACGGTCCGGCGTAGGGTCGTGGGTTGACCACAGCCAACCGCCCCTGGCGGACCGCATACCCACCTAGGCCAGCACCACCTCCAGCACCGCGTTCGTATCGATGAAGTCGTGCAAGGTGTGGTCGGCGTTCGTCGCCTTCAGATCGTCGAACGAATGGCGGCCGGTGGCCACGGCCACCGTACGCGTTCCCTCGGCCTTGCCGCACTCCACGTCCCGAGGGGTGTCTCCCACCACGACGACCTGGTCCGGCTCGAACGGTGCCCGCCACGTCTGCCGGGCCCGGCGGATCGCGATGGCGGGCAGCTCGTTGCGCACCTCGTGATCGGAGCCGTACCCGCCCACGGCAAACCTCTCGTGGAGCCCCACCGATCCAAGCTTGAGACGGGCGCCGTCGACGATGTTGCCGGTCAGCAGTCCAAGCGCCGCGTCTCCGACCTTCTCGAGGGCGTCGAGCAACGGTGCCACCCCGGGCAGGATTTCCATCGGCCGATCGACCAGCCGGGCCCGAAGACCGCTGAGGTACCCGTCCCAAAGCCTGGGAAGCGCCGCGTCGATGCGTTCGTCCTCGAAGCCTGCCCGATGCAGCAGCTCCCGAGCAATCTGTGGGTCCGTCTTGCCCGAGAAGTCGTGCTGCTCGATGGGGCCCGCCGTGCCGTAGACCTCGAGCATGGCCTGCTCGAACGCCTCCTTGGCAGGACCGCCGCGCACCAGGGTGCCGTCGATATCGAAAAGGACCAACCGCCTCACGTCAGATCAGCTCCTTCAAGGCCGACGGATCGATATTGCCGCCGCTCAGCACCACGACCGTCCGATTCCCCGGCCGGACCACGCCGCTTCGCAATGCGGCTACGGTCGCCGCCCCTGAGAACTCGACGACGAGCTTCATCCGTTCCACGAGCAGCTTCGTGGCCGATCGGATGGCCTCGTCGCTGACGGTCACGACCTCGTCCACGAACTCACGGACGTGACGGAAGGTGTATTCGCCGGCCTGCACCGGGGCCAATCCGTCGGCGATCGTGTCGATGTGGTCGAGACGAACGGGGCGGCCCTCGTCCACGGCGGCCTTCATGGATGCCGCGCCTTCGGGCTCGACCCCCACGATCCGCACCCCCGGAAGCAGACTACGGAGGGCCACGGCTGCACCGCTGATGTGACCTCCGCCCCCGATGGGCAGGAGCACGGTGTCGACCTCGGGCCAGTCCTCGACGATCTCCAGACCGACCGTGCCCTGGCCCGCGATGATGTTGGGATGATCGAAAGGCGGCACCATCGCCAGTCCCAGCTCGGCGGCGAGCGCGTCCGCCCGGACTTTCCGCTCCACCGACGTGGTGCCCTCCAGAACGATCTCGGCCCCCAGCCGAGCCGCCCCGGCCCGTTTCACGTCCGGCGCCGTGGTCGGCATGACCACCATGGCCTTCACATGCCGGAGACGAGCCGCCAGCGCCACGGCCTGGGCGTGGTTCCCGGACGAGTACGTGATGACACCCCGGGACACCTCTTCGTCCGGCAACATCGAGACGAAGTTGTATGCCCCCCGCATCTTGAACGAGCCGGTGCGCTGCAGATTCTCGCACTTCATGCGCACCTCGACCCCGAGCTCGTCTTCCAGCTCGGGCGCCGACACGAGCGGCGTCCGTGTCACGACCCCGCGAATCCGATCCGCTGCCCGCCTGATTTCATCCAGGGTGACCAGGGGCCCGTGGGCCGGATCGATCATGGGCGCTTGGCTCACCCCTCCGCCTCGTCGGTCGCCGGCTCGGCCGCCGGCTCGCCGCCCTGCTCCGTCGAATGTTCGAGGTCGCCGTTCTCCGTTTCGCCGTTCTCCTCGTCGTCCTCGACGATGACCCGTGCGACGTCCACGACCTCGTCGCCGTCGTCCAGGTTCATGAGCTTGACGCCCTGTGTCGCCCGGCCGATCACACGGACTTCGCCGATGGTCTGCCGGTTGATGACACCCTTTCGGGTGATCAGCATGACCTGGTCGGTGTCGATGACGGACTTGATGGAGACGACCTCACCCGTCTTCTCGGAGGTCTTGAGATTGATCACGCCCTTCCCGCCGCGCTTCTGGAACCGGTAAGCGTCGATTTCCGTGCGCTTGCCCATCCCCTTTTCCGCCACCACCAGGAGCGTCGTGCCTTCCCGCTTGGCCACCACCATGCCGACCACGTAGTCCTCGTCGGTCAGTCGGATGCCCCGGACGCCCTCCGTGGCCCGACCCATGGAGCGGGCGTCGCTCTCGTGGAACCGGATGGCCATCCCCTTCCGGGTTGCCAGGATGATCTCGTTTTCGCCGTCGGTGATCTGGACGTCGATCAACTCGTCGCCGTCGCGGACGTTGATGGCGTTCAGGCTCACCGAACGCATGTTGCCGTAGGCTGACAGCGCGGTCTTCTTGACCACACCCTTCCGGGTGCTGAAGAGCAGGTACTTGTCGTCGCTGAACTCCCGAACCGGCACCACCGCGGCGATCTGCTCGTCGTTATCGATGTTGAGCACGTTCACGATCGGCTTGCCCCGGGAGTTCCGGCCGCCCTGCGGGACCTGCCAGACCTTGAGCCAGTGACACTGGCCGTCCCGGGTGAAGATCATGATGACATCGTGGGTCGACGCGACGAACAGATGCTCGACCCAGTCCTCCTCCTTGGTCTGCATTCCCCGCAGACCTCGGCCGCCGCGGCGTTGCGAGCGGTAGGTATCCACGCTCACCCGCTTGATGTAGCCCTGGTGAGAGACCGTCAGGACCATGTCCTCTTCGACGATCAGGTCTTCGATGTTGAAATTGGAGACGTCGCCGATGATCTCGGACCGGCGCTCGTCGCCGAAGCGCTTCTCGATCTCCTGCAGCTCTTCGACGATGATCTCGAAACGCCGCTCCGAACTGCCCAGGATCTTTTCGAGCTCGGCGATGGTGGCCCTGATCTCTTCCAGCTCCGCGTCAAGCTTCGCCATTTCCAGGCCGGTAAGACGACCCAGCCGCATCTGGAGGATGGCGTCCGCCTGCCTGTCGCTGAGCTCGAACCGCTCGCGCAGCCGAATGGACGCTTCGTCCGTGTCCGCCGAGCTGCGAATGATGGCCACGACCTCGTCGATGTTGTCGACGGCGATCTTGAGGCCCTCGAGGATGTGCTCACGGGCCTTCGCCTTGCGCAGGTCGAATTCGCTGCGCTTGACCACCACCTCGTGGCGATGATCGATGAAGTGACCCAGCATCTGGCGCAGCGTGAGGACCCGGGGGACCCCACCCACCAGGGCCAGCATGTTGCATCCGAAGGTGGACTGCATCTGGGTGTGCTTGTACAGGCGGTTGAGCACCACCTCGGGCACGGCGTCCCGCTTGAGCTCGATGACCACCCGGAGGCCGTCCCGGTCGGACTCGTCGCGCATGTCCCGAATGCTGGTCAGCTTCTTGTCCCGCACCAGCTGGGCGATCTGCTCGATCATCCGGGACTTGTTGACCATGAACGGGATCTCGCTGATGACGATCCGCTCCGAGTTCTCGTCCACCGACTCGATCTCGGCTTTGGCCCGCATGACGACCCGCCCCCGGCCCGTCCGGTAGGCGTCCTCGATGCCCTGGCGGCCGCAGATGTAGCCCCCCGTGGGGAAATCGGGACCGGGCACGATGGCCTCGAGCTCCGGATCCGAGAGATCGGGGTTCTGGATCAACGCCACTGAGGCCCGAACCACCTCGCCCAGGTTGTGGGGCGGGATGTTCGTGGCCATGCCCACGGCGATCCCGGAGCTGCCGTTCACCAGCAGGTTCGGGACCTTGGACGGGAGTACCGTGGGCTCGTCGAGGCGCCCGTCGAAGTTGGGCGTGAAGGCGACGGTTTCCTTGTCGATGTCCTCCAACAGCTCACTGGCCAACGCCATGAGCCGGGCTTCCGTATACCGGTATGCAGCCGCGGAATCGCCGTCGATGGACCCGAAGTTGCCCTGGCCGTCCACCAGCGGATACCGGAGCGAGAAGTCCTGAGCCATGCGCACCAGCGAGTCGTAGACCGCCGAGTCGCCGTGGGGGTGGTACTTACCCAGCACGTCACCGACGACGGTGGCGCTCTTCTTGTACCCCCGGCTCGGACTGAGGCCGAGCTCGCTCATTGCGTAGAGGATGCGGCGGTGGACGGGCTTCAGGCCATCTCGGACGTCGGGCAGGGCCCGCTGGACGATCACGCTCATCGAATAATCGATGAACGAGTCGCGCATCTCGTCTTCGAGGAAGCGTGAGAGGACCTTGTCTCCGGTCGGGTTCTCCATGGACTATCGGATTCCGCTGATGGAAACGACGCGGCGCGCCGCCGGCACGACCCTCACGGATCGAACCTCAGGATCTCGAACAACCGCCGTCCCCCTGGAGGGGAGGACGGCGTGCTCCGCCCAGGGCTGATGCCCAGGCGCTTTCACAAGGCGGAGGACTCGCCTATCGGCGGCGATGACTCCGCAGGGTCGGGAGCCCCGGGGCCGGTCCAACGCCCGGCCCCGGGACCCATCGTCAGTTGGCGTTCGCAGGCGGCGGATAGTAGATCGCCCTTCCCGTGCCGGTCGGTCCTTCTTCGCGATCCGAATCCAGCGTCTCCGGCTGACGGATGCTTTCGAGAATCAGGGCATCGGCGCCCATCTCGGCGGCCTGCGCGAGCATCATCTGCATCAGCTGCTCCTGGGTCGTGCCCAGGGGCGCGGAAATCGAGATCGGTCCGATCACCTTGTACCCATCCTCCGGAGCCTGCCCCATGGCCGGGTTGATCATTTCGACTTCTTCGGGTCCAGCCTTCGGGGGAAGACTGACGCCCGCACACGCGCTCAACGCCACTGCGGCGATCATGGCTGCCAGGGTGGTCCTCATACTCTTGCCTCCAGGGGGATGGGATCGGTGAGACGGGCAAGCTGGCGACGGTGGTCAACCTCCGCCGAAAAGGCGCCAGACCCGACTATGCATAAGTCCTTGAAAAATAAGGGGAACGAGGGCGCGCAGCAAGCGACGGAGGGGCTCCGGATCAGGCCACCGCAACCATGTTTTCCCCGTCCTGCAACCCCATGTCCCGCAGCGCTTTGCGAACCTGGCTCCGTCCCTCGTCGGAGCCCACGGCAGAAAGCACGAGAGACGCCGGCGACAGCGGCACGTTTTCGGGCGAGAAGACCACCGCTCCGTGGATCGTCTGTCCGATCTTCCGGGGGTCGAGATCGACCCACGCCGCCACGTGGTGTCCGGCGGCCCGCAGGGCCCGTCCGAAGGCCTTGCCGGTCGGTCCGGCCCCCCAGATCACGATCGGTCGCTCGCTCCGCAGATGAGTGCGACCCAGGAAGTGGACCTTGGCTCTCCGGAACGCGTCTGCAGTGTACGCCGGGTCGGTCCGGGAATGGCGATTCGCGCCCTCACGCCACTGCAGCAGCACCTCCGGCACCACGTCCAGGACGTGCCCGGCCTCCCACAGCCTCAAGACCAGATCGTAGTCCTCGGGCCAGCCCGCGTCGCGGTAGCCTCCGACCGCCGCGACCGCCTCGGTCCGCATGAAGAACGTGGGGTGCGCCACCGGGCACTCGACGAACAGGTCCCGCACCAGGTCCTCAGGCCCGGAGAAGCCATTCAGCCATCGCTCGTACCTCCGGGCTCCATCCCGCACGAGGTCCTCCGGGAAGTAGCGCACGTGGGTTCCGCACACGGCCACCTCGGGCGACGCCTCCATGCGCTCGAGTTGCCGGGCCAGCCGCTGGGGCGCCGCGATGTCGTCGGCGTCCATGCGCGCCAGGTACCGGCCACGAGCGTGGGATCGGGCCCTTTCGAGGGCTGTGACGATCCCCAGGGCCTCTTGCCGAATCACCCGGACCCGGGAATCCGAGTCCGCCCAGGCGTCCAGGGCGGCGGCGGTTCCATCGGTGGAGCCGTCGTCCACCGCCAGGACCTCGATGTCGCCGAGGGTCTGCTGCGAGAGGCTGCGGGCGGCCTGGTCGAGGTGGGGTACGCCGTTCCGGGCCGGAAGAAGCACGGATACCAGGGGGCGAGCGGTCACCGGACCTGCGGGCGCTCCGCGGGCATTCAGCGGGCCCCGTCCTGGACGCGGATCAGGACCGTCTCGACCGGCTGGTCAACGAGCTCGATCTTGATCGTCTGGCGCGGCACGTCACGGGTGAGGAAGACCCGCTGGTTCTGGCCGGCCCCGGCCATCTCGACCTCATAGGTGTCGAAGGTCCCAGCGGGCACGCTGACGGTCGCCGTGCCCTTCACTTGGATGGTCACGTCGGTCGTGACTCCGTCCTGCCCAATGGCCGGCAGCGTGAACGTCTCGTTGGCATCCAGGTCGAGGATCCACAACGCAGCCTCGACCATCTCTCCCAGAATGGCTCCCGGAGCCGCGACGCTCTCGACGGCCCGTTCGGTCCCGGGAACCCGCAGGGATCCGGTGACCCGACCCCGGTCCACCGTGAGAGCGCTGTGCATGCTCTGGGCCCCGACCTGCAGGTTGTCCTCGCTCTGAAGGGGCACGAAAGAACCTGCTTCGAAGGTGACCTGTCGGCGTACCTTCCTGGGACCGATCTCGGCGTCGCTCTCCAGCCGGATCGTTCCCGGGTCCGGTCCGCGCCGGATGCGTCGTGTCACCTCGCCCATGCGCATGCCCTGGGCGAGGACCCGATAGGTCCAGACTCGCGGAAGCAGGCTCGTCGCGTTCAGTCCGTGGGTGAGTGGGGGCGCCTGCAGACCGTCCAGCGCAACGGCCTCGCCGGCGAGATCCAGGACGTCGACCGGGCCCAACTCGAGCAGGGCGTCGTGCAATTGCGTCGCGTCACCCGCGACGACGATGGCCATGGCTTCGGGATCGAGACTGCTCTCCGCCGCGGCGCGAACCTGTTCCGGCTCGAGGGCGAGCACCCGTTCCTCGTACCCGGTGATCTCGTCCCGGCCACGCCCCAGCAGGATGTACTGGGTCACCTGATTGGCCACCTGGACACCGTCCGAGCGGCTCGCCCGGGCAGCGTCCGCGAGCTCGGACTGTCGGCGTTCCAGCTCGGCAGGAGGTGGCTCGCTACGACCAAGGGTCTCCACCTCGGCGAGGGCGGTCCGGACTACCTCCGCCGCCTCGGTCGGTGTGGTTTCGAACCGGATCTGGAACGTTCCCACGTCGGCCCGTCGCGTCAGCACCGACAGGACACCCTGGGCCCGTGAGTCGAGAGCGGACGGGAGCCGTGCCCCTTCGTCGCCGCCGAGGA
>CAJIAX010000051.1_pt1 | contig 16016 bp, 9 predicted proteins | sample 9199251 | NCBI WGS metagenome assembly CAJIAX01 (sample SAMEA7708287, study PRJEB35096) | sediment metagenome | biome: marine neritic benthic zone biome [ENVO:01000025]; feature: sediment [ENVO:00002007]; material: shallow marine sediment [ENVO:03000034] sea grass bed [ENVO_01000059] ... | reverse complement strand
GCCGGGCGCCCGAAGCCGAAGCTCACGCCGGTGAACTCGGGATCCTCGTAGGTCGAGTAGTCGACCAGCTCCTGCACCCGGATCTCGTCGATCTCGCCGGCGAGCTGGAGCGCCGAGAGCGGCAGCACGTCCCCGGAGAAGCCGGGGTCGATGCCGCTCACGAAGAAGGTCGACCGGCCCTCGGCGCACCGTCGCTCCTCGAAGCGCAGCAGCGCGGTGGCAACGGCAACGGGCGCAACGGCGGTCCGCCGCTGCCCCTGTCGTCGGCCCGTACGGCCAGCTTCACCGCGACCGAAGGGACCTGGATCAGCCTGGACGTGAGTCCGGACGGCCAGACCATCGTGTTCGACCTGCTGGGCGACCTGTACACCATGCCGATCACCGGCGGCAAAGCCACGCAGCTGACCAGCGGCATGGCGTTCGACGCCCAGCCCCGGTTCAGCCCCGACGGCGAGACCGTGGCATTCATCAGTGACCGGAGCGGCGGCGACAACCTCTGGACCATCCAGGTCGACCTGACCGACACCACCCGGATCACCCAGGGCAACCGGGCGCTCTACCTGTCGCCCGAGTGGACGGCCGACGGCCAGTACATCCTGGTCAGCCGATCCGGCGGACTGGGCGGCGCGGCCAAGCTCCAGATGTACCACGTGGACCGGCGGGCTCCGCTCCCGGTCATCACGGCTCCGGCCCCACTGAAGACCGTGGGCGCCGCGGTCACGCCCGACGACCGGCACATCTGGTACGCCGGCCGCTTGGGCGACTGGCAGTACAACGCCCTGTTCCCCCAGTACCAGCTCTACCGCTACGACCGGGAGCTGGGCACCTCGACGCTGATGAGCAACCGCTACGGATCGGGCTTCCGGCCGGCCATCTCGCCGGACGGTGAGTGGCTCGTGTACGGAACCCGGGATGGGACCGAGACCGGTCTGCGGAAGCGGAACCTGGCCACCGGCGACGAAGAGTGGCTGGCCTACCCGGTGCAGCGGGACGAGATGGAGTCCCGGGCGCCCCTGGACGTGCTGCCGGGATACTCCTTCACCCCCGATTCCGAGAACGTGATCGTGTCCTACGGGGGCAAGATCTGGAGCGTGCCCATGGCGGGCGGTCCGGCCACCGAGATCCCGTTCGAGGTCGACGTCGAGCTGGGCGTGGGTCCGGAGGTGAAGTTCTCCTACGCCGTGGACACCACGGCCATGGTCACGGCCAGCCAGATCCGGAGTCCGGTCACGTCTCCCGACGGCAGCATGGTCGCCTTCACGGCGTTCGACCGGCTGTGGGTCAAGACGATGCCCGACGGCGAGGCCCGCCGGCTCACCGATCAGGACGTGGGCGAGTTCCACCCCGTGTGGTCGCCGGACGGAGCCTGGGTGGGATACGTGACGTGGGACGACCAGAACGGCGGCCACCTCATGAAGGTGCCGGCGGCCGGCGGTGCGCCGGTCCAGCTGTCGGACATGGCCGCCCTGTACTACAACCCCGCCTGGTCACCCGACGGCAACCGGATCGTGGCCACCATGGGCGCGGCCCGGCAGCTGAAAGAGGCCAGCGGCATCTTCTTCGGGCCCATCGGCGGACAGTTCGTGTGGGTGCCGTCCGACGGCGGCACGGTGAACACGATCTCACACACGGGCTTCCGGGACGTGGCCCACTTCGTGGACGACAACTCGGACCGGATCTACGCCTACAGCCCGGCCGAGGGCCTGGTGTCGTTCCGGTGGGACGGCACGGACGTGGAGCGTCACCTGAGGGTGATGGGCGCGCCGATCCCGGGCGCCAACACGCCCCACCCGGACGAGCTGGAATTCCTGCCCCGGCGAGTATTCCCGTACAAGAAGGTCGACGACCCGACGGGCCTGACCCAGGATCCGGCGGCCGAGCCGCCGGGCCCGCCCCCGGCCGGGCTGGTCATGATCTCGCCCACGGGCGAGCAGGCCTTCGCCCAGGTGGGCAGCGACATCTACGTCGTGGACATGGCCCGGGTTGGCACCCGCCCGCCGACGGTCATGGTCGCCAACCCCCAGGCCGCGCCGCTCCCGGTGCGGAAGCTGACCGACGTGGGCGGCGAGTTCCCGGCGTGGACGCCCGACGGGTCCGCGCTGAACTGGGCCCTGGGCAACGTGCTGTTCACGTACGACATCGCCGGGGTGGAAGCGGAAGAGGAAGCCGCCGAGGAGATGGCCCACGGCATGGCCCTGGTCCGGGTGCGGGTCGCCGCGACCCTGGATTCGCTGAAGACGAAGAGGGCCGAGGCGGACAGCCTGGAGAAGGCCGACGAAGAGGTCTCGGACTCCCTCCAGACCGAGATCACCCGGCTGGCGGCGGATTCGATCCAGATCGCGGCCGACACTCTGGTGGCCAAGGCCGATTCCATCCGGGCCGCGGCCGAGAAGATCGTGGCCCGGGCCGATTCGGTGCGGTCGGGGAACGAAGAGATCCTGGCCGACTCCACGGACACGTACGAGGCCCGGGAACAGACCATCGAGGTCATGCTCCCCCGGGACGTGCCGCGGGGCACGGTGGTGCTCCGTGGAGGCCGGGTGATCACGATGGACGGCGACTCCATCGTGGAGAACGCCGACGTCGTGGTCACAGACAACCGCATCGTCGCGGTGGGCACGTCCGGAGAGGTCGAGGTGCCTGAGGGCGCCGAGATCGTCGACGTGAGCGGCAAGACGGTCATGCCCGGGTTCGTCGACGTGCATTACCACTCCATGTGGCTCGTGCCGGAGATCCACCCCCAGCAGGTGTGGCAGTACCTGACCAACGTGGCCTACGGCGTCACGACGACCCGGGATCCCCAGACCGCTTTCACCGACGTGCTCAGCTACGCCGACCGGGTGGAGACGGGCGGCATGATCGGCCCCCGGGTCTATTCCACCGGGCCCGGCGTGTTCTTCAACACCAACATCCGGGACGCGGACCACGCGAAGTCCATCCTGAGGCGCTACGCCAAGTACTTCGACACGAAGACGCTGAAGATGTACATGACGGGCAACCGCCAGCAGCGACAGTGGGTGATCCAGGCGGCGAAGGAGCTGGAGATCATGCCCACCACCGAGGGCGGGCTCGACTTCAAGATCGAGATGACTCACGCCATCGACGGCTACCCGGGCATCGAGCACAGCCTGCCGATCGCGCCGATCTACAGCGACGTGGTGGAGCTGTTCAAGACGTCTCAGACGACGAACACGCCCACCCTGCTGGTGTCGTACGGCGGTCCCTTCGGGGAGAACTGGTTCTACACCAACGAGGACGTGCACGACGATCCGAAGCTCCGGCACTTCATTCCGGAGGACAACATCGACGCCCGCTCGAGGCGCAGGGGCACCAACGCGGGCGGCAGCCCGGGTCCGGGTGGCTGGTTCCTGGACGAGGAATACGTCTTCGAGAAGCACGCGGAGTTCATCCGGGACCTGGTCGCGGACAGCGGCCGAGCTGGCGTGGGTAGCCACGGACAGCTCCAGGGTCTGGGCTTCCACTGGGAGCTGTGGGCCATGGGCTCCGGGGGCGCGTCGAACCACGACGTGCTGAAGATGGGCACGATCCTGGGCGCCGAAGCCATCGGCATGGGCGCCGACCTGGGCTCCATCGAGGAAGGCAAGCTGGCGGACATCCTGGTCCTCGACGGCGATCCGCTGGAGGACCTGAGGGCCTCGACCAGCCTGCGCTACGTGATGATGAACGGTCGCTTGTACGACGCCGACACCCTCGACGAGATGTGGCCCACGGCCCGCCCGCTGCCGGAGCAGCCGTGGCGGTCGTTCGGGCCGAACGGCGTGAACGCGGGAATCGCGACGGGGAACTGAGGCGCGGCCTCTTCGCGGAGGCCGGACACGGATGAACGGCGGGTGGAGTCCAACGGGGCTCCACCCGCTTCGTCCATATGCGCCGGCCGCCCAGCTTGAAGCTGCGGTAGCCGGGGGCCCACGACCTCCGTCAGCTACACTGCGGCATATGGGGCGTAGCGTCGTGCCCTGCGTAACCCGGATGGCCGTAGCCGATGTAGACCGTGTTGGAAGCGGAGTCCTGCCCGGCCGGTGCTCCGAACCATTGGGTATGGAGGCCCGCGAGCGTGCCATCCAGCTTCATGCACTCCAACGCGTTCTCGACCTGATTCCGCAGCTCCAGGTCGTCCGGGTGGAAGGCCAGGCCGAACTTGCCCGCGATCGGAATGCTGTATGCGACCGTAACGATGCCGAGCTGCTGCGCCGTATGCGTCACGGCAGGGAGATCCGACAGGTTCGCGAACGCCTCTCTGTTGATCACCGCGCTCACGGCGTCACCGTTGGCCTCGAACCGTCGGACGGAGAAGCCGAGCCAGGCTTCGTTGACAGTGGCCCAGGTGTCGGAGACCGTGCCCACCTCCACCGCCAGGATCTGACCCCGCAGGTCCGTCACGTCCCGCAACTCCGCGCCCTGGAACACCAGGAATCCCAAGCCGGTGTCCATGTAGCCCTCGGAGAAGAGCACTCTTCGGGCCCGATCGGGCGTGATGTTGGTCGGCGTGATGATCATCTCGAAGTCCCGGGCCCGTAGCGCGTCGAACACGCCGTCGAAGTCCTGGATCACGAGCTTCGTTCCGGCCCTCCCGATCCGCTCCGCGATCTCGGTGGCCAGATCGAGCGAGAACCCCTCGTATCCGCCGGTTGGGTTCGCCACCAGGAAGGGAGGGTAGTCTGCGTCGGACCCGATGATCAGTGGGCCGGGCTCGTCCTGGGCACCGAGGGGAGCGCTCGCAGCGAGAAGCCCGAGAAGCGCGCAGGCGGTGAGCGGGATGGGACGTGGGGCACGTGCTCGATTCTTCCGACTCATGGTCGCGAACCTCCATCCGAGGTTGGGCGGCTGGACCCTTCAAGCATGCCGGTGTGTTCACGCCCCGGTCAAGCGCACGGGACAGGGTCGGCGAGTTGAGCCCGCCGTTGGGTCGAAGGCGGTCTGCGCGGACCGTCGCAAGGGCTCCTGCCGCCGTTCAGGGCGACATGAACACGTGGGTCCAGAGAGTGCCCTCGAGACCCACTCCGTGCTCGGTGAAGGCGCAGGTTTCGATGTTCTGGCGGTGCCCCGGGCTGTTGAGCCAACCGTTGAGCACGGCCGCCGCGGACGGATAACCTGCCGCGATGTTTTCGCCCCACCGAGACCACTGGATGCCCGCCTCGTCCATTCGATCGCGCGGCGACTGCCCGTCGGGATTCCGGTGATCGAAGAACCCGCGGTCCAGCATGTCCGCCGAGTGGGCCTGGGCTACCCCGGCGACGTCCGGATTCCAGGCCAGGGGCTCGCATCCGACCGATGTCCGATGCTCGTTCAGCAGGGTGACGAATTCGACGACGGCGGGGTCGACGCTCGGATCGTCCAGGGAGCCGGGGGCCGTGGGGCCATCGGCCGAGCACGAGGCCAGGGCGATCACGGCGACGAACGAAATCGAGCGACGATCGGGAAAGGGGCGCAGGGGCATGAGGTCCTCCACGAATGAGGCGGGGTCCGGCTGGTCGACGAGCCGCCGATGGGGTCGGTAGCCCACGTCCAGCGGCTGCAAGCCGGATGCCGCGGGGCTCCTGGTGGGGATTCCAGGCCCATATCAGCACGTAGGCCCAACAAGAACAGGGGTTTTCACCTGTCGCCCCCACGCCGGACCGGAGAGTCGGTTAGCCCTCCGGCGGTCACGCCCTTCCGCACACCGGAAAGGAGTGCGGAGGGCGCGGCTCGGGCGACGGGACCCTATATTGGCCGGCCCCGTCACCGACACCCGACACGGAGGTTCGTTCGGAATGCGCATCCCGACCCTGCCGCTCTGCTTGTTCGCCACGCTGGCGGTCGCCCATCCCCTCACCGCCCAGGCCGAGGACGACCCCTACATCTGGCTGGAAGAGGTGGAGGGCGAAGAGGCCCTGGGGTGGGCCACGGACCGAAGCGAAGCCACGCTGGCCGAGTTCGCCGCCATGCCCCGGTTCGACGCCATCATGTCCGAGACCATGGACATCCTGGGCTCACAGGACCGGATCGCGTATCCGAGCATCCGGGGAAGCCACCTCTACAACTTCTGGCGGGACAACGAACATCCGCGGGGGATCTACCGCCGGACGTCATGGGACGCCTACGTGGGCGGGGAGCCCGAGTGGGAGACGGTCCTCGACATCGACGCGCTGGTCGCGGAGGAAGGCGTGCCCTGGTCGTTCGGGGGCATGAGCTGCCTGGGGCCGGAAGACCGCCTCTGCCTGGTGAACCTTTCCCGGGGCGGCGCCGACGCCACCGAAGTCCGGGAGTTCGATCTCTCCACCCGTTCGTTCGTGGAGGACGGGTTCTTCCTTCCGGAGGCCAAGAACGGAGCCACGTTCGTGGACGAGAACACGCTTCTGGTGGCGACCGACTTCGGCGAAGGCTCGATGACCACGTCCGGGTACCCCCGGACGGCCCGAGTCTGGGAACGGGGCACTCCTCTCGGATCGGCCCGGGTGATCTTCGAGGCCGAGCCCACGGACATGGCCGCGTTCGTGGCCTCCGTCGAGATGGGTGACGGGGACGTTCCCGTGGTCATGCACCTGACCACGATCTTCGAACGGGAGATGAACCTCTTCCTGGACGGGGAGCTCCAGCGGGTCGACGTGCCGTCGGACGCCCAGACGTTCATCTCGGGCGACCAGCTCGTGGTCCGGACGGTGTCGGAGTGGACCGTCGGGGGCGCCACGTACGAGCCGGCGACCGTCATTGCCATGGACGTGCACGACTTCCTGGCCGGCGGGCGGGACTTCCGGGTCGTGGCCGCCTCGGGACCCCGGCGCATCGTGCAGGGAGCCGCACCCACGAAGGACTACCTGCTGGTCAGCGTTCTGGACAACGTGCAGGGCGAACTGTGGCGCTACGCCATGGAGGGCGGGGAGTGGGTCGGCGTCAAGATGGACGTGCCCGACATGGGCACGGTGAGCGTCGTGACCCAGGATACCGACACGAACCGCTTCTTCTTCACCTACAGCGCCCTGACGCAGCCGAACACGCTCTACCTCGCCGATGAAGACGGCAGCATCCGCGAGGTGCGCCGGATGCCCGCCATGTTCGACGCAACGGACCTGGTGGTGGAGCAGGAGTGGGCCACGTCGGCCGACGGCACGCGGGTACCGTTCTTCATGGTGCATCCGCGAGGCATGTCCCGGGACGGTACGAACCCGACGCTCCTGAACGCCTACGGCGGTTTCCAGGTCTCCAGGACGTCCAGCTACAGCTCGGTCATGGGCAACGCCTGGATGGGCAGGGGCGGCGTCTATGTATTGGCCAACATCCGGGGTGGTGGAGAATTCGGTCCGCAGTGGTGGGAGGCGGCCCTCAAGGAGAACCGTCAGCGGGCGTACGACGACTTCCTGGCCGTGGCCCAGTGGCTGGTGGACAACGGAGTGACGTCGCCCGAGCACCTGGGCATCATGGGCGGGTCGAACGGAGGGCTCCTGGTGGGCGTGGCCATGACGCAGCGCCCCGACCTGTTCAACGCGGTCGTGGTCCAGGTGCCGCTCCTGGACATGCGCCGGTATCACACCCTGTTGGCCGGAGCCAGCTGGATGGCCGAGTACGGCGACCCGGACAACCCGGACGAGTGGGCGTACATCAGCAAGTATTCCCCATACCAGAACCTGCACGAAGACGTCGAGTACCCCCGCGCCCTGTTCACGACCACGACCAGGGACGACCGGGTGCACCCGGGTCACGCGCGGAAGATGGCCGCGAAGATGACCGACCAGGGCCATCGAATCTTCTACTTCGAGAATACCGAAGGGGGACACGGATCCGGTGTGACCCCCGAGCAGCAGGCCCGGATGTGGGCCCTGACCTACACGTATCTCTGGGCGATGCTCGAGGACGAGCCCCGACCGGTGTCACAATAAGGCCAAAGGCGGCTTGACCGACCCGCGGTCAGAACGAAGCTTGCTATCGAGTTGTATCGCCATCCGAACGGGAGGCCCGCAATGAGTGCAATGGTCGAGCGGATGAAGGGCGCAGCCCTTCTCGATATCGACACGTATGAAGAGGTCGAGCACGACACCACCGCGACGATGCAGGCGGGCGGCGTGGTCGTCCTTGCCGCCCTCGCCTCGGCGATCGGGAACTGGGAGCTGGGCCTGATCGCGGCAGCCGGCTCCGCCATCGTGGCCCTGCTGGCCTGGGGCGTGTGGGCCGGCATCACCTACATCATCGGTGACAAGGTCTTCGGCGGCACCGCCACCTGGGGCGAGCTGCTCAGGACCCTGGGCTTCGCGTATTCCCCCGGCCTCCTGGCCGTCCTCGGGATCCTACCGTTCCTGGGATGGGCCATCTTCCCCGTGATCGGCATCTGGACGCTCATCGCGGGCGTCGTCGCCATTCGTCAGGCGCTGGACTTCAGCACCGGGAAGGCCGTGCTGACGGCAGTGTTGGGCTTCATCCCGTACGTGCTCGTCATGTCGATCCTGCTCTGACGAGCAGGAAGATGGGGTCGAGGGTCCGTCCCGCGGCCGGCGACTCCGACCCCTTCGTCCGCCCGCGGACTGTCCTACGCGTTCCGTTAGGCGGGCTCGTCGGCGCAGCTACTCCTGGCTGATGGGCGCGCCCCCGCCCTGATACCGGTCGAACCACGCCACCGTGTTGAGCACCTTGGCGATCAACTGGCTGGGCCGGTTCGAGATGTTGTGGAACGCACCGGGGATCTTCACCAGGGCCGTGTCGATCCGCCGGAGCTTCAGGGCGTGATAGAGCTGCTTCGACTCCGACAGGGGCGTGCGAAGGTCGGCGGTCCCGACCATGACCATGGTCGGCGTTTCGATGTTGCCCACAACGGACAGGGGTGAGAACTCCCAGTACCCGTCCGGGTTCTCCCATGGGGTCCCTTCGTACCGGTAGTGCATGTAGCCGTTGTAGTTGTCCGCCACCAGCGTCTTGCTGATCCAGTTGACCACGGGTTTCGTGACCACGGCCGCCGCGAACCGGTTCGTGTTGCCCACGATCCAGGCGGTCATGATGCCGCCGGCGCTCCCACCCGTCACGTACAGCCGGTTCGGGTCGACGTAGCCCCGAGCCACCACGTCGTCCACGGCGGACATGAGGTCGTCGTAGTCGTTGCCGGGGTAATCGTGATACAGGAGGTCCCCGAACTCCTCGCCGTAGCTGGTGCTGCCCCGGGGGTTCGAATAGACCACCACGTATCCCGCCGCGGCATACATCTGGACCTCGGCGCTGAACCGGTCCCCGTAATTGGAGATCGGCCCTCCGTGGATTTCCAGCATGAGGGGGTACTGCTGATCCGGGTCGAAGCCCGGAGGATACACGATCCAGGACTGGACCGGACGCCCGTCGTGGGACGACTCGCTCCAGATCATCTCCGCCGCCCCGAGCTCGACCTTTCGTTTCAGATCACCGTTGAGATCGGTCAGGATCTCCATGGACCCACCGGGGGCCACGATGGCCACGTCGCTGGGGTCGTCGGAGCGGGTATACGTGAAGGCCACCGTGCCGTCCGCCGCCACCGAGTAGTTGCCCCCACCGTACGGGCGGCCGACCGCCGTCCCTCCGAGGTATTCGGCCACGATCCGCATGTCCCCGTCCGTCGTGGTGTAGCCGACCTTCGAAATGCCCTCGTCGTCGTAGGCGAAGTAGATGCCGCCACCGTCGGCCGCCCAGCTCAGCGATGCCACCGACCGATCCAGATCGGCGAGAATCGAGCGCTGACCGGAGCCGTCCACGGACATGAGGTGGAGGTCGCTCGTCTGGTAGGTCCGGATGCGGTCGTCGTATCCCGCGTAGGCGACCGTGCGTCCGTCCGGCGACACGGCGGCCGCCCGGTCCGGTCCGTTCCGGGTCGTCAGGGCGATGGTTCTGCCGTCCTCCAGGAAAACGCGGTACAGCTCGCTGTTCACGTTCTCGTATTCCCAGCCCGGCTCACGGTTGGCGCTGAACACGATCGAACGGCCATCCGCGTCCCAGACCGGCGTGCCGTGCTGGAAGTCCCCGGACGTGACCTGGCGCGGCGAGCCGCCGTCCGCGGGAATCACGAAGATGTGGTTGAAGCCGGGCTCGATGACCCCTCGTCCGTCGGCCTCATGGCGCACCCGCGTTTCGACGATCGGCGGGTCCGCCCATTCGGCCCCGGCAGGCTTGGCCGGCATGGCCGCCAGCACCTCGCGAGCCTCGGGCACGAGCATGGTGAACGCGATGTGGGTCCCGTCGGGCGACCAGGCCAGCCCCCGGGGCGACCGCTTCAGCTGGGTCAGGCGAGCCGTCTGCCCCGTTTCCACCCAATGGACGAACACCTCGCTGCCTTCACCGCTGCTCGCCACGAACGCCAGGCGAGTGCCGTCCGGAGACCACCGGGGCGACGATTCGGACCGGTCTTCGCTGGTGACCTTCCGGTGGCCGGACCCGTCGCGGTCCACCATCCAGAGGCGTCCCTCCCGGCGATCGCGCATGATGCTCATGGCGTATCGGACGTAGGCGACGGTCCCGCCATCGGGCGAGATCTGGACGTCCGAGGCGTACTCGATCTCGAAGACGTCTTCGGCCTGGAAGGGCGCCTGCTGAGCGTGGCCGGCGAGCGGAATCAGGACGGCGAAGATCAGCAGCGACGCGACGATCGCGGAAAGGGCTCGGACGTTCAAAACGGCCTCCGGATTGGGTGGGCGCTCAAGGTACGGCGAGCCGGTCGGTCACGCAGCCGGCCAGTCACGCAGCAGGAGGGGTCTCGCAGCGGGACGGCTCCGCAGGAGGGGCCTCGCAGCGGGACGGTCTCCCAGCCGAAGGGCTCCCCAGCCGGATTGTCACGTCGACGGGGCGACGTTGCTCAGCGTCCGCCGGGTCCGCTCCAGTAGTCGATGCCCCCGGACTGGAACGCCAGGTCCACCGACGCGACCCGCTCCAGGGACTCGAGGTCGAAGACGTCGAGGGTCCCGGGCACCGCGCCCACGGACTCGTTGGATACGAAGGCGTATCGGCCCTCGGGGTCGACGACCACACCGTGGGTCACGGGCTGGCTCGCGTCGAGGCGGGCGGCCTCCTCTCCGCTCTCCAGATCGATCACCGCGATCGCCTGGCTGTTCTTGAGGGTGACGACGAGCAGGCGCCCGTCAGGCGTGATGTCCAGGTTGTAGGGTCCGGCGCCGGTGGGGAAGCGCCGGGTGACCTCCCAGGACACCACGTCCACTTCGAGGACCTCTGCGTTCTTGTTGCACGCGATGTAGACGAAGCGGTCGGCCCCCGAGCCCTGACCCGGCTCGACCCAGGTCGGCGAACAGGGAGTCGCGCCTGGAGGCGGCATCGCCGAAGACGGGCTCATCGGCATGTCCTGGCCCGCATTGTGGCTGGCATCAGGGGCTGAGACGTCACGTCCAGCACCGTCCTGGCCCCTTGCCCCGCTGTGCTTCTCCGGCCCGGCGTCCGCCTCCGCCGGCGAGACTACGCCCTCGTGCTCCGGGGTCACCTGGTACCGCCCCGACACCGAGAACGTCCCCACGTCGAGTTGCACGAGCTGGTCCGAGTGCATGCACACCGAGTACTGGTGGCGGCCGTCGGCGCTCAGGCGACTTCCGTGGGGCATGAGGCACGTCTCGACCTTGGCCATCTCCCGCATCTCGGGCGTGTAGACCACCGACAGGTTGGACGGGACCATGTCGCCATGGAGGTTGAAGTTCACGGCGAACAGGAAGCGCCCGTCCGGCGTCAGCCCCATCGTCGCGGGAAACAGGCCCACTTCGGTCATGGCCACGAGCGTGTCCGGGCCCGCGTGGAACTGCCACACCTGTCCCCAGGGCGTGCCGTGGGCCACGGTCACGTACCAGTACTCGCCGTCGGGCGACACCGAGATCCCGTGGGCCCCGTCGATGTCGCCGGGATTCAGGCCCACCGGGATGTCGGCCTCGACCCACGCGCCCACGCCGGGAACGAAGGCCACGCGGCTGACCCGGTCGGACGCCTCGTTGGCCACGTAGACCCGGTGCGTGTCCGGGACCTGGTGAGTATCGAGCACGCCGGATGGCGGAGTGAGGCCCACAGGAACCGGGAGAGCCGCACTCGACAACTCGATCTTGTCCGAGTTCGCCGCATCCAGCGGCTCGCCCCCTCGGTCCGCAGCCGTGACCAGTACCAGCCCCGCCAGGAGGATGGCGCTCGCCTTCACGATCCGGATCATTCCACTCATTCCTGGTCCTGTTGTTCTTGGTTGCCGAGACCGGACGCGGTCTGGACCCAGTCGGTCACTGCCGGCTCACCGGCAAAGAAAGCGCCCCGGTGTCCGTCCGCCAGCGCCCAGCGGTGGAGCCACGTGATCCCGGCTGCGCCCATGAAGGCGTCCGGGCGGTCGTACGCGGGGTCGGCCAGGGCTTCTTCCAGGGTCACCCAGGCGTAACCTCGGCGCCGGAGCATGCTCAGCAGGGCTGGGAGGGACGCACCATTGAGGCGGTTCCCGTGGAGCAACAAAACCTGAGGCAGGCGATACCCCAGCAGCGCCGTGGACTGTTGCTCGTAGTACCCGAAGACCGAGTCCATGTAGTCGACGTAATCGACGACGATCCGATCCGCCAACTCGAGATCACCGTCGTCGAGGGCAACATCGTACGCCCGGGCATAGATCCACTCTCCGTTGTCCACCGTGACGGGCGCGATGCGGTACCCCAGCCGCTCCAGGGCCGCGTCGACGTCGGCCTTGGCCCCCGGGCTCTGACCCGTGTGGAGGTAGGGGTGCCGGAAGTAGCGGAACGTGCTGCCACGAGCCTCGACCAAGGGACGCGTCACCTCGCCGCCCCGTTCCAGGTCGAGCAGGTACTCGGCCACCGGCACCCGGTGCAGATCCGGGTGGGACCAGGTGTGGTTGCCCAGCTCCTGCCCGGCCGCCAGCCAAGCGTCCAGGATCGCCACCCGCTCCGCAGATAGGGATCCGTCCACGTACAGCTTGTTCTCGTTGACGAATCCCACAGCCGGAGCGTCGGCTTCGGCCAGGGCGGCGAGGATGTCCCGGTTGATGGCAGCGTACGTCTCGGTGTCCCGCCGGGTGGATTGGGCGGGAAGGTCGTCGAACGTCAACGCGACGCGAAGGTCGCCCCGACCCTGCGTCCCGGCTTCCTGGCCCACGACGGGCTGCGAACCCATGGACAGGAGAAAGGCCGCGATCGCGGCCGCCGACACCGTGGCGCCTCTCGTCCACCCGATCCCCGTCATCCTCCACCCGCCCCCGCCGAACGCCTCAGACGATCCACGTGCACCCCTGTTGCCACTTCCCCTATTGCCACGTGCACCCCTGTTCCCACTTGCACCCCTATTCGACCGGGATCTGGTAGAGCCGTCTGGGCTCGAGCTGGAAGGTGACGTGCTCGATCCCCACCTTGCGGAGTCGCTCACGGATCTGGTCCAGGCAGGGCATGTGGTCCGCCGGATCGTCGATGACGCCATGACCGCTCAACGCGACGAAACCGCTGGTCAGGGTCCAGACGTGCACGTCGTGGATGTCGTGCAGCCCGGGAATCGTGCTGAGCTCCTCCAGCACCTCTTCCACGTCGATGTGGGACGGGGCCGCTTCGAGCAGCACATCCGTGGCCTCACGGACCAGCCGCCAGGCGCTGATCAGGATCAGCAGGGCGATCAACACCGAGATGATGGCATCCGCCGGAGTCCACCCGGTCAGGAGGATCACGAGCCCGGCGGCAATCGCTCCCACAGATCCGAGGAGATCTCCCAGCACGTGGAGGTAGGCCCCGCGCATGTTCAGGCTCTCGCCCGCGTGTGCGTGCAGCAGCAGGGCGCCCACGATGTTCACCAGCAGACCCGCAGAGGCCACCGCCAGCATGATCGGGCCGTCGATTTCGGTCGGCACCCGCAGCCGCTCGACGGCCTCCCAGACGATGAACCCGGCGATGACCAGCAGCGTCGCGCCGTTGACGAGAGCCGCCAGGATCTCGAGCCGCACGTACCCGTACGTCTTCCGGACACTCGGGGGACGCTGGGCCAGGCGCATGGCCACCAGGGACAGGGCCAACGCCGCGACGTCCGTGAACATGTGTCCCGCGTCGGCCAGGAGGGCCAGCGAGTTGGACAGGAGGCCACCCACCACCTCGGCCACCATGAACACCCCGGTGATGACCAGCACAACCCGGAGCCGGCGCTGTTCCGCGGTCCGGTCCCGCCCACCCCGGTCGGGGCCATTGGCGTGGCCGTGGGCATGGCCGTGGGAATGTGGGTGGGCGTGGATATGCGCCATAACACTCGCCATGCACCCCGGGGGGTGCCATCGTGGGGGCGCGCGACCCAAAGGTGGCCGCCGGCATCCGAAGGTAACGCGAACCGGAGCGCCGTCTCAATCGCCGGCTCGCCCGTGTCCCTGACCGTGCCCATGCCCGATTCGTCCAGACACACCGATCCGGCCCCGGGGCCCGGCGCCGACTTCCGTCAATCGGTTCTGGCGGTCGTGGGGGCCGTTCCTGAAGGGCGGGTGCTGAGCTATGGAGGGGTCGCGCTCATCGCCGGTCGACCCAGGGCGGCTCGAGGTGTGGGCTCGGTATTGAGCGCGTGCGGCGAAGGGGTGCCCTGGTGGCGTGTGGTCAACGCATCGGGCAGGATCTCGGCCCGGCCCACGGCTCGGCTTCAGCGGAGCCTGCTCGAGGCGGAGGGGGTGGTGTTCATGGGCGACCGCATCGACCTGGACCGGTTCGGTTGGCGGCCGGATCGGGGGTGACCCCTCAGCCGCCTGGCCTGCCCGCCGCGAAGTCAGCGCGGCGTGGAAGAAAAGCGGGGGTCGGGCCACTAGGCTAGGCCCGACCCCCATCTCGACTGTTCCGCTCGCCAGGGAGCCAACGAAGCGAATCCCGGTACAGCCTTCCCCCTTCTTTCTCGTCTCCCTCCCCATGTTCAGTCTCGGGCCAAACAAGTGTTCCTGGAGCGATTCGTCGAAACCTTGCAGACAGCAAGGGCGCGGGTGCAGTTTGGCGTAGCCGAAAAACACCCGCTCGACCGAACGGCCTCGCAACTCCCCCTCGCTGCAGCCGGGTCACCACCCCACGTAAGGAGACCCTCGTGTACAGATCCCGCCGCTCCCTCGCTTCGCTGGTCGTCTTGCTCGCGGCAACCGTGCTGTGGTCCGCCTGCGCCCAGGACCAGTCACAGATCACCGACGTCGAAGGCTTCGACGCCAGTCTCGTCATGCCCGAGGTCGACGCCCAGGAGTTCGGCAGCGCCGTTCGGGCCCAGAACCGCAACACCGACCGGGTCATGAACACCCGCGGCGTCGTGGCCATGGCCGTCGGCGCCTCTATGAGGGGCTCCGGCGCGGTGGTGCAGGTCTATGTCGAAGACGCCTCCGTCCAGGACATCCCCGAAGAGCTGGACGGGGTGCCCGTGGAGGTCATCGTGACCGGTCCCATCGTGGCCCTGCAGGAAGCCCGGGGGAAGGGGAACGGCAAGGGTGGCGGCGGCGGTGGTGGCGGTGGCGGCGATGAGTCCACGGACCCCACAACGCAGTTCCGGCCGGTCATCATGGGCATCTCGACCGGACATCCGGACATCACCGCGGGGACCATCGGTGCGAAGGTGGTGAGCGGTAGCACGGTCTACGCACTGAGCAACAACCATGTGTTCGCCAACGAGAACCTGGCGAGCAACGGCGACGACATCTATCAGCCCGGAACGTTCGACGGCGGCGGCCCCGGCGACGAGATCGGGACCCTGGCCGCCTACGTCCCAATCGGCTTCCCGGGACCAAACACGGTCGACGCGGCCCTGGCAACCGTCACGGTAAACTTCGAAGGCCGGACCCCATCGAACGGGTACGGCGCCCCCAAGAGTCAGACCCTGCCCGCTTCGGTGGGCCTCCGTGTCATGAAGTACGGCCGCACCACGGGCTTCACCAAGGGACGGGTCCAGGGCGTCAACGCGTCGGTCAACGTCGGGTACGACACCGGCGTCGCCCTGTTCACCGGGCAAATCATCATCGGGGGCGGCGGCTTCAGTGCCGGCGGCGACTCCGGATCCCTCATCGTCGCGGAGAAGGGCTCCAACAAGGGCAGGCCGGTGGGGCT
>CAJIAX010000292.1_pt1 | contig 16288 bp, 11 predicted proteins | sample 9199251 | NCBI WGS metagenome assembly CAJIAX01 (sample SAMEA7708287, study PRJEB35096) | sediment metagenome | biome: marine neritic benthic zone biome [ENVO:01000025]; feature: sediment [ENVO:00002007]; material: shallow marine sediment [ENVO:03000034] sea grass bed [ENVO_01000059] ... | reverse complement strand
CGGTGCTCGAGGCCACCTATCTGGTGGAATACCAGACGAGTGGACAGTGGACCACGGTCGGCTCCACGTGCAGCGCTGACCCGTCGCCGGTCTTCGTCTTCGGATCGAGTGAGACGGTGAACTTCAGCTGCTCCTTGTCGTCACCCCTGCCTCAGGGGTCGACAGTCCGGGTGACAGCCGCGTCCGATATCGGGAACAGGGACAAGAACTTCCTTGACCGGCATTCGAAGGCGTTCTGAGCCGGGCTCCGATCCCCCATCAAAGCGTACTCCATGCCCTCGCCCATCCGTGCTGGATTCGTGTCGTTGTCCCTTCTCGTGGTGGCGACGCTCGCCTGCGGCGAAAGCGCTCCGCCCCCCTTCGAGGTCCACGAAACCAGCATCACCCAGGTCCAGGACGCGATCCGTAGCGGGCATACCACCTGCCGCGATGTCGTCCAGGCCTACCTGGACCGGATCGAGGCGTACGATCAGCCCTCGGACCTGAACGCGATCACGGTCACGAACCCGGCCGCTCTCGAGCGTGCCGACGAGATCGACCGGGCCCTGAACGTGGGCTCGGATCCGGGACCGCTCTTCTGCGTGCCCGTCCTGGTCAAGGACAACTACGACACCCACGACCTGCCGACCACAGGTGGGTCCATCGCCCTGGCGGGCAACCTGCCGCCGGACGACGCGTTCATGGTTCGGCGCCTTCGCGAGGCCGGAGCCATCGTTCTGGCCAAGACCAACATGGCCGAGTGGGCGTTCAGTCCCCGGCAGACGGTCAGCTCGTCGTACGGCACGACCGCCAACGCCTACGCCCTGGACCGGGTGCCGGCAGGCTCCAGCGGCGGCACGGCCTCAGGCGTTGCGGCCAACCTGGGCCTGGTGGGCATGGGGTCGGACACCGGGAACTCGATTCGGGGCCCGTCGTCCCACCTCGCCCTCTTCGGCATCCGCTCGACCATGGGCCTGACGAGCCGGGACGGTGTGATTCCCCTCTTCTTCGATCGTGACATCGCAGGCCCCATGACCCGGACGGTGGAGGACGGCGCCCGGGTCTTCGACGTGGTGGCCGGATACGACCCGGCCGACCCCTATACCGAGGCGGGCCGGGACCAGCGCGAAGACGACTACACGACGTTCCTGGACCCCACGGGCCTGGAAGGCGCGAGGCTGGGTGTGCTCCGGGTCCTGGCCGACCCCGAGGAGTCCGACTCCGCGGTCATGGCCGTGTTCGACGAGGCCCTCTCGGACCTGGCCTTGATCGGCGCGGTGATCGTCGACGATTTCGTGATTCCCAACTGGGATGAGCATCAGGCGGCGCCCAACTACTGTCCCCGGTTCCGCTACGACGTGAACACGTACCTGCGGTCTCTGGGCGACGGTGCGCCGGTGTCGGACGTCCGGGACGTCTTCGAATCGGGTCAATATGCCGAGTACGTCGGCGAACGACTGGACGGGGCGACCCAGGGCGAAGACGCGCCTCCGGCCGATTGGGACCCAGCCTGCCCCGATTTCGCCGATCATCCCGGGCGTCAGGCCTTCCTGGCCGAGGTGGTGGCGGCCATGGACGCTGCCGAGCTGGACGCTCTGATCTACCCGTCCTGGACCTACCCGCCTGCCCACCTGGACCGGGCACAGGAAGAATACCGGGGCGACATGAGCCAGCGTCTGGCACCGGTCACGGGCATGCCCGCGGTGACGGTTCCCATGGGGTACACCTACGGGGGGCTGCCGGCAGGCCTCCAGATCCTGGGGCGGCCCTACTCGGAAGGCCTCTTGATCACGCTGGCCTACGCGTACGAGCAGGGGACGCGGCACCGACGACCTCCCGAGGGCTTCGGGCCGCTGGCGGACGGGGGCTGAGACCAGGTCCCGGACTGAGCCTAGATCTCCGAACGCACCTCCGCCTGACCCCGGGTCAACTCACCGAGCTCGCCCTTCAACGCCTCCACCGCGGTCCGGGGAACGCTCAGGTGGTAGGTCACGTCTTGACTCCACGTTTCGTCCAGCACCACGACCTCCAGCCGGTCGAACACCCTGCGCGCCCCCGGCACGTGGGCGTGACCGATCCGGGCCGTCACCTGAGTCCGATCGACCTTCTCACCCCTCGGCAGCGTCTCGAGCGCGTGCACCACGCCGCCTGAGTAGGCCCGCCCCAATCCCCCCTTCCCCAGCTTGATCCCGCCGTAGTACCGGGTCACCACGGCCACGACTTCTCCCACGCCACTGTGCAGCAGCGTGGTGAGCATGGGGCGCCCCGCCGTGCCGTGGGGTTCGCCGTCGTCGCTCATGCCCACCTGCCCCGACGAACCGGGCGGACCCGCCACGAACGCCCAGCAGTTGTGGGTCGCGTCGTCGAACTCCTCCCGGACCTGCCGTACGAAGGCGTGGGCGTCCTCGGACGTGGCAGCCCGCGCCACCGTCGTGATGAACCGGGACCGCTGGATGACCTGCTCGGTCCGGTGCACCGACCCGGGCACGGGATATCGTTGGTCGGTCACTGCGGTCGAGATCCCTGTCGGGGGTGAAGGGGGTATCGTCGGCGACCCACGCCCGTCGACGGTCGGTGGGTCGTCCGACGGTCGGCGGCCGAGGGTCCGCTCGTCGGCGTCTATTCTGGCCCGCGCCGCCACCCCGCGCGAATAGTCCCCGACCCGCCACGATTGCGTTTCGGGGGTCCCGGTTCACACATTTGTGGCTGCTCGCCGCCCCCCGGCGCGCGCATCGTCCTCAACCCGGAGGTTTCCGGATGTCCCGTCGGACCCGCTTCGTCCTTCCCGCGTTCCTGGCCGTCGCCCTGGTGGCCGTGATCGCGGCGGCCAACCGACCCGCACCTGTGATCGCCGCCAACGAGATCGGCGCCTACGGGTTCCACGCCGGCGAGCTCGTCAACGACTTCAAGTTCCGGGACATCGACGGGAACAAGGGACGCCTGTCCTCGACCCTGGCGGACCACGAAGCCCTCGTGGTCTTCGTCCGCACCACCGAATGCCCGGTGTCGAAACGGTACGGGCACGAGTTGGCCCGTATCGAGAAGGAATACGGCGAGCAGGGCATCGCCTTCGCCTACCTGGACGTGAGCTCCCAGGACAGCCGGGAAAAGATCCTCGAGGACATCGAGACGTTCGGCTTCGCCGCGCCCTACATCTCCGATCCCAATGGAGACGTGGGATCGAACCTCCAGGTCAAGGTGTCCACCGAGGTCTTCGTGATCGACCAGGCCCGGACGCTCCGGTACCGGGGCGCCGTCGACGACCAGTACGGCATCAACTTCGGCAAGCCGGAACCCCGTGAGACCTACGTGCGGGACGCCTTGGACGCGATCCTGGCCGGCGAGCAGGTCAAGGTGGCGGAGACGGAGGCGTCTGGCTGCTACCTCGAGACACCGGTGACGACGGTGGTCGAGCGGGACGTGACCTACAACACCCGGGTCAGCCGCATCGTCCAGGAGAACTGCGTGACCTGCCACCGGACGGGCGGAGTCGCTCCGTTCCCACTGGACAGCTACGAGCAGGTGTCCGGCTTCTCGGCCATGATCGAGTTCATGGTCACCGAAGGCCGCATGCCGCCCTGGTTCGCCAGCCCCGAGCACGGTGAGTGGGCGAACGATCGCAGCCTGTCGGATCGGGACAAGCGGGACCTGCTGGCCTGGATCGCCGGAGGCATGCCCGAAGGGGATCCGGACCTGGCGCCGATTCCAGCGACCTTCGCCGAGGGTTGGGACCTGGAGCGGGATCCGGACGTGATCATCCAGATCCCCGAGCCCGAGTCCGTCCCCGCAGAGGGCGTTCTGGACTACCGTCACATCTATGTGAAGACGGATTTCGAGCAGGACATGTGGATCCAGGCCGTCCAGGCCAAACCCACGGCTCCGCAGGTCACGCACCACATCATCGTGTACTACGAGGAGCCCGGCGCCGAGCGGCGGGGCCCCTGGCTGGTGGGCTACGCCCCGGGCAACCAGGCCACGGTCTTCCCCGAGGGTTCGGGCCGGAAGATCGAGAAGGGCGCGACCCTCATGTTCGAGCTCCACTACACGACCAACGGCACGCCGACCGAAGACCAGGCCATGATGGGCCTGCTGCTCAGCGACGAGCCCCCGGAACGCGAGGTGCTCACCGCCGCCGTGGCCACCGGTGAGTTCGAGATCCCCCCCCACGCCGACAACCACGAGGTCGTGGCGGAGATGACGTTCCGGAATCCCGGCACGATCTACGAGCTGCTCCCTCACATGCACGTGCGCGGCAAGGCCTTCAAGTACGATCTGATTCGGGCCGACGGCACGGAGGAGACGCTGCTGGAGGTGCCGGCCTACGACTTCAACTGGCAGCTCTCGTACACGTTCGAGGATCCGCTGCGCATCGAGCCCGGCGACATGCTGCGAGGGACCGCCTGGTACGACAACAGCGAGAACAACCCGAACAATCCGGACCCGACGAGCGCAGTGACCTACGGCGAACAGAGCTTCGAAGAGATGATGTTCGGGTTCTTCCAGTACATTCCCGACCCGAAGTCCGCGGACGGAGAGGACGATCAGGACGGGTAACGCTTGAAACCCGCGACGCCCCCCCGAAACAGGCCCAAAACGAGAGAGCGGGCGCCGGAGCATGACTCCGGTGCCCGCTCTCTCATCGGGGTCGCTGCCGTCCGTGCCGGACGCCTACATCCCCCCGTCGCCCCGGCTCCAGGGCGGCACGATCTCGTTGGTCCGGGCGTATGCGATGGCCTGGCCCAGGTGCTCGTGCATGTCGTTGGCGGCCAGGGTCACCGCGGCACCCCGCTGAACCTCTGAGCCGAAGAAGTTCACCGCTTCCATGCGCTGGGCGTCACTCATGCCCTCGACCTGGGCGATGAAGTGCTCGAACGCGTGGTTGATCTCCGCTACCAGCTCCGACTTCGACATTTCCATCAGTCGGCCCATCTCGTCTCCGAACCCGTCCGCGGCGTCAGGAGCCTTTTCCATTCCCAGGTACATGGGAAACAGGTTGCCTTCGGCAGCGGCCAGGGCCATCACCTGCTTCACCGATCGAACCCCCTCCATGGGCGCCCAGTCATAGGTGTCGTCCGGGAAGGCCTCGGCCAGCCCGGCGAACTTCTCCTGCATCGTCTCCAGGTCCGACACCTGGGCTTCGGCCATGGTCATCTGGGCCTGCCCAGCACTCGCCAGGGCCAGCACCAGTCCCAACGCCATACCCACCGATCGTGTCCACATCATCGTCCCCTCACTGAAAAAGGATTTTCGGATAGCCTGAAGGGTGCCATACCGAATGGCCCCGGTCAAGTAGAAATCGGGGAACGGTCCGTGGTGTTGACCCAGCGTTCACAATCGGGAGGTGGGCGGGGCCGGCCCCGGGGCTTCGGAGGACCGTCTCCGCACGCGGAGACGCGGCCGGCCGGAGCTGCCCCTGCCCGGCACCGGGGAGGGTCTCGGCGGCGGGGACCCCGTGTCAGGCGCCCGTGTACGATCTATATTGGATCCCGCCACAGATCCTCCGGAGGTCCGCATGATCCGCTTCCTCGCCCCGGCTGCCGCCGCCCTGCTCCTCGCGGGGTGCTCGTCGATCAACTACGGCGCCGACTTCGACACCCAGGCGTCCTTCTCCGACGTGGTGACGTACGGTGTCATGACGCCGAACGAAGAGGAATCCGCGGCGCTGGAGCAGATCAGTCCCTTCCTGGAGCGGCGGTTGGAGCGGGCGGTGGAAGAAGAGATGACCGCCCGGGGCCTGGTCCGGAACACCGAGGGCACGCCGGACGTCTGGGTCTCGACCTACCCCGTGCTGCTATCCGCTTCGGACGAAGGTGGAGCCTCGTTTCCCGTTTCGTCGGGGGCGGCCAATGTCGGCGTTTCGTTCGGCGTTGCGCTGGGCCCGGCCTACTTCACCCCCGGCATGTGGGGCTTTCCGTACCACCGCTTCGGTCCCTGGGGTGTGCCCGGCTACGGGTATGGATTCGGCCCGGGGTGCTGTGCGTTTGCCGCCCCGGCCGTCTCTTTCGGGGTCCAGAGCTTCGGCGGCTACGGCCCGGGTCCCTATCCCGGTGAAGGCATCAACCGGCCCGGCACGCTCGTGGTCGAGGTGCTCGACGGCGAGAGCCAGGAGGTGATCTGGCAGGGGTGGGCCGAGAACGCCCTCCAGGAAGCCCCGGAGAGCGCATATCTGGACGAGTACATCCAGGACCTGGTCTCACGGGTCATGAGGGACTTCCCGCCGGTTTCCTGAGGCGCCGCCACCCTCGGAGCTCGCGCCTCACCCGCGGAACCCGAGCCCCGCGCCTACCCGCCACTCGCGATCCCTCGATTCCCGGTGGGGCCCGCGCGCATCCATGTGCTGGAGCGACGCACCCCCTTTGCTCCCCGCGAAGCCCGCGCCTATCCTGCCTGCGCCCGAATAGATCGTGCGGCCCGGCCACCGGTCCGCCCACCGATGCCAAGGCGCAGGTCGACCATGAACGAGAACAAGTCCTCCCCGTCCTTCATCCGCGTCGCCACAGTCTGCGCGACCCTGCTGTTCGCCGCTACGTCCGAGGTCAGGCCCCAGACTCCCTCCGACGACGCCCGCACCGGACCCTACGACCGTCTCGTGATCGCCAACGCGAGGATCATCCCGGGCCACGGGGGACCAGCCTACGGGCCGGCCGACATCGTCATCGAGGACGGAAGGATCGTCCAGATCATCTCGTACAACGCGGTCACGGGGCGTCGGCCCGACCAGGAGCCCCCTGCGGCGGACCGGGTCATCGACGCCACCGGCATGACCGTGATGCCCGGGCTGATCGACCTGCACACCCACATTCGCAGCGCCGACGTGCCCCTCCAGTACATCTACAACCTCAAGCTGGCCCACGGCGTGACGACCATGGTCAACGGCGCGGGCCGAGGCTGGGAGAACGCCCTCGAGCAGCAGCGGCTGTCGGACGCCAACCAGATCACGGCGCCTCGGATGTACCCGATCCGTGACTGGGGGCCCTCCCGGTCCCGAGACCCCGGTCTGGCGCCACCGGCCGACGTCATGGAGCCCTGGTACGACATCGACCGGGTTCCCGAGCTCATCGATGAGGTCATGGCGGACGGCACCCACGTGGTGAGGGTGGGCAGCCTGGCCTGGAACGCCGAGCTGTTCGGAGCCGTGAGCCGCGCCGTGTGGGAAGCCGGGGGCATCACCACCGTCCACCTTCCCCCGGAAGACCTCTCGATCGTGAACACGGTGCGGGCCGCGGAGCTCGGCGTGACCATGATCGAGCATCACTACGGGTACGCCGAATCGGCCCTGGGCGGCCGGGTACCGCCGTTCCCCGCGAACTACAACTACATGAACGAGGCCGACCGCTTCCGGGAGGCCGGCACGATCTGGCAGGAGGCCCCGGAGGACCTGCTGTTCGGCGAGGTCGTGGATCGGCTCGTGGCGTCCGGCGTGAGCATGATCCCCACCATGAGCGCCTACGAGGTCAACCGGGACCTGAACCGGGGGATGGGCCTGCCCTGGCACGAGGACTACACCCACGCCCAGCTCATCGATTGGTATTTCGCCAACCCGGCCTATCACGCGTCGCACCACTGGAACTGGACGTCCGCCGACGAGGCGAGCTGGTCCGACGCCTTCAACAAGTGGCAGCGGCTCATCTACGAGTTCAACGAACGGGGCGGCCACCTGTCGTACGCGGTGGACGATCCGTACCTGTGGAACACCTCCGGGCTGGGCAACGTCCGGGAGCTTCAGCTGATGCAGGAGGCGGGGCTCGATGCGTTGGACGTCATCCGCGCGGCCACCTACAACAGCGCGATCACCCTTCGCAGGCCCGACCTGGGCTACATCCAGACCGGCTACACCGCCGACCTGGCGATCGTGGACGGCAATCCCCTGGAGAACCTCCGCTACCTCTACACGTTCGGCGCCATGGACATGACCGACGACGGGGAGATCGTCCGGCGTGGTGGTGTGCGTTGGACCATCAAGGACGGGGTCGTCTTCGACAACGCCGTGCTGATCGACGAGGTGCTGCGGATGGTGGAGGCGTCGAAGCAAGGGTGGACCAATCCGGTGCCCGGTCTGTTCGAGCCCCGGTTCTCGCCCTCACGCTAGGCATGAGCGCCTATCGATAGGGCGGCGCCCCCGGGGCATCGGTCACCCAGGCGCAGGTGCTTCGGTGGGCTCCAGTCTTTGCCTCTTCGGGTCGCGCTCGTGGGGCGCTACTACGCCCGGCCCCGGCGCACGGCCCCCGCCGACCAGGGCAACAGGTATACGACGGCGGCCAGCCGCCCCGTCAGGAACCCGACCGCCGCGGCCGTCACGCCCACCATCCCGACGCCGAACGCCAGGGTCGGAAACACGATCAGGATCACCACCACTTCGAGGGCGGTGGCCACGGTGATGTGGCGGGTTTCGTGGGCGGTGACCAGCACGCCTCGGAACAGCGCCAGGAACGTGGCCAGGAAGGGCAGCGGGACCAGCACCGCCGTGGCCGGGATCGCGTAGCGGGCCAGCTCGGGCGTCAAGCCGGAGATGGTTTCGAACCAGACCGCGGAAAGGGGCGTGAGACCCACGAGCCCCAGCCCCAACGCCGAGAGGATCCCCAACGTGTAGGCGAACTTCCGCAGGGACGCGAGGTTGACGTAGGCCTGCCCCATCATGGCGATCGTCACCTCCTGGTAGGCCAGGCTTCCGGCCCTGAAGAAGAACGCCAGGGCGTTCACCACCGGGAGCACGGCCAGGGACTCCACCGGCGACGGTGCGCGGCCCATGAAGAACGTGACCATGGGGTGGACCGACAGGCCGATGAGCGAGGTCAGGGCCAGGGGGTAGTAGAAGCGGGAGATTGCCCTGTAGCTCATGGACGGCTGGTCCACCCCAGGCTCCAACGCCTCGACGCGTCGAATCGAGCCCCGGACCATCCACCGACTCGCCAGCGCCTCGACGCTGACCCCTGCCGACAGGGCAGCGGCCGCCAGGTACGCGCCTTCCGGCCGGAACAAGACGAACAACACCGTCGCCGTTCCGGCCATGGCCACCACCCGAACCGCCGTCCCCAGCGCAACGAGCCGGGTGCGCCCGTCCCGGATCAGCAGTCCCTGATAGAACCGCCGATAGCCGATGGCCCCGGGCCAGGGCAGCATGATCCAGAGCGACACGTAGGTGAGCCGAACGATCTCGGGCGGAAGGGCGAGCATCCGCACCATGAACAGCTCGTAGACCGGCGGCGTCAGGAACAGAAGCAGCGCGGCCGTGCATCCCACGCTCAGCGTATGGGCGAATCGTCTCAGCCGGTGGAAGCTCAGCCGGTCCCTGGCCAACGCCGTGGACGCCGTCATGAGCATGATGACCGGCGATTCGATGAGGATGGCGAACGCGAACGTGACGCCGTAGGCGCCCAGGTTGAACGCGGGATCCGGGAGCCGGGCCACCAGCGCCGACAGGAACGGGCCCTCCACTGCCATCATCCACCAGGTCGAGGCCAGGGGTAGCCAGAACCGGAGGATGTCGCGCTGGGAGAGCCTGGAAGAGGACTGGATCAAAGGCCGGGGGCCGGTGCCGGGTCGATTGGATGGGGTCCGAGCGGGACCATCGGGGCGCTGGCCAGGGCCAGGAACGGGGCGGCGCGACTGCGCATGGGGTGACTCGGTAGCGGGGATTCGCACGGAAGCCCCACGATCGGCGCCGATTCCCGATGGGTCAAGCGTTGACGGACCCGTGGTCCCATGCCCAAGCTTCGGGTCCATCCCAACCGTGGAGGCTTTCGATGAAAGCGCTCTCTGGCCGGTTGACCGGCGCGCTCCGCTCCCCCCGGCGCGCAACCAGAATGCTGACTGTCGTGCTGCTCGTGATCGCCTGGGCTCCTGCCCCGGCCCGGGCACAACAGGATATCCAGGCAGCCCGAGCCGAGGTGGATCGGCTGAGGGCAGAGGTGGAATCGTCGTGGGTCGAGATCCTCGACCTGTTCGAGCGCTTCACCGAGGCCCAGGGTGAAGAACGGTTGATCATCGACGCGCAGATCGACCGACGCACGGCCACCTGGCGGCCCCTGCTGGCTCAGTTGATCCGGGAAATCCTGGCTCTGGAACAGGCGGGAGGCCAGGCTCCCGAGGCCCGGGCCCAGGCAACGGGGTGGCTGACCGAGGCCCGGCGGCTGGTTCGAGACGAGCTCGGCACGGTTCAGGACCGGATGACCGAGCTACGCGTACAGCGCGGGCAGATGGCCCGTGAGGACATGCTGCCCCTGGAGCGGCAGATCGCCCAGGTGGGCGCGGACGTCGACGCCTTGCTGCTCGCCCTCTACCGGGTCGGCTCGTACCGGGCCTCGCTCGGAATCGATTCCACGGCGGATTGGTCGTATCTGGACCCCATCCTCGTGGCCCGGGCGGACCGCCTGGTTGGCGAGGTGGAGTTGAGCCAGAGCGAGCTTCGGACCCTGACCGGCAGAGTGGAGCGGGCCGTCGGTGAAGAGGAACGTATCGTCCGCTCGGAGATCAACGCGATCTCTGCACGCCAGCTTGCGGGTACCACGGGCCTGGCGGCGGTCGTCGATCTCATGGACCAACGGGAGCTCCCGACGGCGGAGTACAAGCAGGTCCTGATTCAGGCTACCGGGCAGGTCACGACGGACGTGCTCGATTGGGAGGTGGCCACCGGGTTGCTGCGTCAGGGCTGGAGGTCGCTGGTGACGTGGGTGCTCTCCCGGGTGCCGCAGCTGATCATGAACCTCGTTCTGTTCCTGATCATCCTGGGCGTGTTCCACCTGCTCGCCCGTATGACGGGACGCCTCGCAAGCGCCGCAATCACCCGGGCCAATCCCAACGTCCCCAAGCTCCTCAAGAGCATGGGGGTATCGATCATCGCCAACTCGGTGTTCCTGCTCGGCATCCTGATCGGCCTGTCTCAGTTGGGGATCCATGTGGGCCCGCTCCTGGCGGGACTGGGCGTTGCGGGGTTCATCATGGGATTCGCCCTCCAGGACACCCTGTCCAACTTCGCGTCCGGGCTGATGATCCTGGTGTACCGCCCGTTCGACGTCGGCGACGTGATCGAAGCCGGTGGTGTGAGTGGCAAGGTCTCCTACATGAGCCTCGTGTCGACCACGATTCTCACCTTCGACAACCAGAAGCTGATCGTGCCCAACCGGGAGATCTGGGGTAACGTCATCCGAAACAAGACCTCGGAGGACACTCGTCGCGTCGATCTCACCGTGTCCGTGGGCGATCGTGGCGACGTGGCCCGGGCCGTCGATCTACTCCAGGCCCTCCTCGACAACCACCCGCTCGTGCTCGCAGAACCCGAGCCCGTGATCAAGGTGAACCGCGTGGGCGACGAGGGCACCGAGCTGATCGTCAGGCCCTGGGTCAAGACCACCGACTACTGGAGCGTGTTCTGGGACGTGACCCGGCAGATGAACGACGAGCTCGCGGCGGCGGGCATCTCCCGACCCTTCAACCGGAGCGAGCTGTTGATCGACAGCCGGGGCGTCGCGACCGAGGCTTCGACACCGCCGGCTTGAGTTTCCGCTGCTGTGGCGCTTTCCCCTACAGGCAGCAGCGGATTGAACCCGATACGAACAGTGGGCGAAGCGCGGCATCGTGAAGAGGTGAAGCCCCACCTTCTCACGTACGACCGATAGGAGCCTGCGGTGCTCGCCCCCGACATCGAACGACGGTTCCGCGGACTCGTCCGCCTGGTCGGCAACACACCGCTGTTGGCGATCGACTATACGTTCCGCGGTGAACAGCGACGACTGTTCGCCAAGAGCGAGAACCTGAACATGACCGGCAGCGTCAAGGACCGCATGGCGCTGCACATTCTGCGGCGAGCCTACGAGCGGGGCGCCATCGAGCCGGGCGCGCTCATCGTGGAGGCCACGAGCGGAAACACCGGTATTTCTTTCGCCGCCATCGGCCGGGCCCTCGGGCACCCGGTGGCGATCTTCATGCCCGACTGGATGAGCGACGAGCGCAAGAACTTGATCCGGTCCTTCGGCGCGGAGGTCCATCTGATCAGCCCCGACCAGGGCGGCTTCCTGGGCTCCATCGACCTGGCCGAGGACCTCGCTGCTTCGACGCCCGGCGCTTTCCTGCCCCGGCAGTTCGCCAACGAAGACAACTCGGGCGCCCACTACACGACCACCGGTCCGGAGATCGCGTCTCAACTCCTGGGCGCGGGGCTGGAGCTGGACGCCTTCGTGGCTGGCGTCGGCACCGGCGGCACCGTCATGGGCACGGGTCGGTACTTCCAGGACAACGATTCGAAAGTCCAGATCCATCCCCTGGAGCCGGCCAACTCGCCGACCCTGTCCACCGGGCACCGGGTCGGAAAGCACCGGATCCAGGGCATCTCGGACGAGTTCGTGCCACCGATCGTGGACCTGTCGACCCTGGACGCCGTCGTCGCGGTGGACGACGGAGACTCGATCCGCATGGCTCAGGCCTTCGCCACCACGCTCGGCCTGGGCCTGGGAATCTCGTCCGGCGCCAACTTCCTCGGCGCGGTGAAGATCCAGGACGAGCTGGGACCGGATGCCACGGTCGTGACGCTGTTCCCTGACAGCAACAAGAAATACCTGAGCACGGACCTTCTTCGAACGGAGCCCGCGGCACCGGAGCACCTGACATCGCACATCGAGCTGGACGGCTTCACCAGCCATCACCGGGTGTGCGGCGCCTGTTATCCACCTGGCGAGCTGGCTCGTGTGGCGGAGGAAGGAGGCCCGAACGCCGACTTCTTCGTGGAGGCGGGCAGATTGGTGGAGGGTCGGGGCGAGCCGACCGGGTAGGCGTCGGGTTCCTCGTCCGCCGACATGCATCCTGGAAATACGAAGGACCCCGCGCTCAGCGAGCGCGGGGTCCTTCCGGCTGTAGACCTTTTCAAGTGGTTCTACACCTTCGTGACGTTCTCCGCTGCGGGCCCCTTCTGCCCCTGCACCACGTCGAATTCGACTTTCTGGCCCTCGGCAAGCGTCCGGAACCCTTCGCCCTGAATGGCGGTGTGATGGACGAACACGTCCTTCTCACCGTCGTCGCGAGTGATGAATCCGAAGCCCTTGTCGTCGTTGAACCACTTCACCGTGCCGGTCGTGCTCATGCTCGTGCTCCTCTGGGTATCGAAGTCCCGGCCAGCTCGAAGGATCGAGCGCTGCCGACGGCAGAGATCGGGACTCATGCGTGCGGGCGCCACTAGGGGCAGTGGGACCCAGCGGTCAAAATAGCACCAAAGGCGCTACTGGATACAAGACTTTTATTTCGGGGCGCTCGAGAGGGCCTCCACCAGGGTGGGCTAGGCGCGCTCTTCCAGCTCCGCCCAGCGGTCCATGGCGACGTCGATTTCGCCTGGGATCGCGGCCGCCCGGTCCCGTGTGTTTCGGATCACCTCCGGGGGCTCCTTGAAGAAGCCGGCCCCGCCCATTCGGGTGTGCAAGGACTCCAACTCTTCCTCGAGCCCGGCAATCCGGTCGGGGAGCGCCTCGAGCTCCTTTCGCTCCTTGAAGCTGAGCTTGTTCGTTCGCGTGCGAGGTCGACCGGCAGGAGCGGCGGCCGCACCACGCGTCGCGCTCTCTCCGCCGGAGCCGGCCGTCACGCGCTGCCAATCGCTGTAGCCCCCAACGTACTCCCGCACCACTCCGTCCCCTTCGAACACCAGCGTGCTGGTGCAGAGGTTGTCGAGAAAGCGGCGGTCGTGGCTCACGACGAGCACGGTGCCTTCGAACTCCACCAACAGGGCTTCGAGGAGCTCCAGGGTCTCGGTGTCCAGGTCGTTGGTCGGCTCGTCCAGGACCAGCACGTTGGCGGGGCGAGTGAACATCTTCGCCAACAACAACCGGTTCCGTTCACCGCCGCTGAGGGCGCTCACCGGTTGCCGCGCCCGCTCGGGCGTGAACAGGAAGTCCTCCAGGTACCCGTAGACGTGCCGCTCCTTGCCCCCGACCCGGATCGTGTCCGCACTCCCGAGGTTCTCGAGGACGGACCGGTTCTCGTCGAGCTGGGCTCGGTGTTGATCGAAATAGGCCACCTGGAGCGCGGTGCCGTGCTCCACCGTCCCGGCGTCGGGGTTCAGCTGGCCGAGCAGCAGCCTCAGCAGGGTCGTCTTACCGCTGCCGTTGGGTCCGATGATGCCGATCTTGTCGCCCCGCAGCACCGTCGTGGAGAAGTCCCGGACCAGGGGTTCGGCGTCGTACCCGAAGGAGAGGTCCCGTGCACGGATCACCTCCTTGCCCGTCCGCCCCGCGTCGGCCACCCGCATGCGCACCTGACCGGTGCGCTCCCGGCGGTCCTGCCGCTCCTTGCGCAGGGCCTGCAACGCCCGCACGCGGCCCTCGTTCCGGGTCCTGCGGGCTTTCAAGCCCCGGCGCACCCAGGCTTCCTCCCTGGCCAACTTGCGATCGAACTCCGCCCACTGGCGCTCTTCGGCCTCGAGCAGCGCTTCCTTGCGCTGGAGATAGGTCTCGTAGTCGCAGTCCCACGAGGTCAGGCGCCCTCGGTCCAACTCCACGATGCGTGTCGCCAGCCGAGACAGGAACGCCCGGTCGTGGGTTACGAACAGCAGGCTCTCGTTCCGCCTCATCAAGAAGCTCTCGAGCCAGTCGATCCCGTCCAGATCGAGGTGGTTCGTGGGCTCGTCCAGCAGGAGAACGCCGGGGTCGGAGGCCAGAGCGCGAGCCAGCAGAGCGCGCCTTTTCTGACCTCCGGACAGAGCGTCGAATCGCGCCGCGTGATCGATGGACAGCAACGACGCGAGGCGTTGCACGGCGTGGTCCGCCCGGGCCTCCGGAGTCATCCCGGCTTCCACGACTTCGGCGACAGAACCGTCGAGGTCCGCCGGCACGGTCTGCCCGAGCAGGGCCACCCGGAGGCCCGACTCCCGTACGATCTCGCCCGTGTCGGGAGCCCGCAGACCGGCAAGGATCTCCAGAAGCGTGGACTTCCCTTCCCCGTTCCGACCCACCAACCCGATGCGCTCGAATCGCTGGACCTGGAGGTTGGCACCATCCAGCAGCGGCCGGCCGCCGAAGGCGATCCGGACGTTCTGACAGCTGATCAGCGCCATGGGCGTGGAGGCTCTCCCGGACCGCCGCCCCGGGCGCCCGCGTGTGCGGGCGGTTGGGCTCCGATCACGGCTGCCCGGAGGGCTCGCCGATGGCGTCCAGTATGTCGCCGGCCAGGCGATTGAAGTACGGGCCGAAGTCCGAAGGGCTGGGCCCGTGGCGCACGATCACCACGTCCCGGGACGGGACGATCAGGGTCCGCTGCCCCATGTAGCCCGCCGCCCAGTAGGCGTCTTCGGGCACCCGGTCCATGGCGCCGCCCTGGTTCAACCAGAACAGCCCGCCATACCCCTGGCTCAGATGTCCCGACGCCGGGGTCGAGACGAAGTCGCTCCATCCTTCGGGCAGCACCCGGTCCCCCTCCCACATCCCGTCCCACAGATGGAGCAACCCGAAGCGAGCCCAGTCCCGGGACCCGCCGTAGTCGTAACCGGTGACGATGAAGTTGCCCCAGGCGTCGGTCTCCAGGACCATGCTGCGCATGCCGACCCGGTCGAACAGGTCCGACTGGGGAAAGTGGAGGAACTCCTGGTCCCGTCCCTCGACGATCCACCGGGCGACCGCCATCAGGCTCAGGGGATCGGAATTGCGGTACCGCCAGGTCGAGCCGGGCGAATAACGCAGGGGCTGGTGGATGGCGTGGGCCTCCACGTCCAACCCGTCGAAGTAGATCCGGAAATGTTCGTTCGCGGCAATGTACGACTCGGCCGGATTCAGGCCGAAGTTGTCGAAGTCGAGGCCACTGGACATCTGGAGCAGGTCCCGGACCCGGATCCCCACACGAGGATCCGAGTCGCCGACCCACTGTGGAATGAGCGCCGGATCGTCCAACCCGATCGCGCCCTGCTGGATCAGAACGCCCGTCAGCGCGGACGCGATGGACTTGCCCATGGACCAACTGATCTGGGGGGTATACGGCCCCCATCCTTCTGCGTACCGCTCCCCGATCAGCTTGCCCCGATATGCGACCACCAGGCCACGGGTGTTCTGGGGCACGTCGAGCTGCTCGTCGTCGAACGCCCACTCCATGGCCGCATCGAGGGCGGCCTGATCGACCTCGGGAAACTCCTCGAAGGCGTTCCGGTCGCCGGTCGGCCAGTCCTGGCGGTCGCCGTCCGGCAACGACGTCGGCACCCGGGTTGACTCGAAGAACGGCCGTAGCGTCTCGGCCGGCATGATGGCGCAGCCCTGTGACCCCAGATAGACGGCCGTCCGCATGCCCACGCCCGGACGGCTGATCGAAGCCGTCTCGTTGCCCAGGGTCACGGTGATGTCGTCCT
>CAJIAX010000124.1_pt1 | contig 16391 bp, 18 predicted proteins | sample 9199251 | NCBI WGS metagenome assembly CAJIAX01 (sample SAMEA7708287, study PRJEB35096) | sediment metagenome | biome: marine neritic benthic zone biome [ENVO:01000025]; feature: sediment [ENVO:00002007]; material: shallow marine sediment [ENVO:03000034] sea grass bed [ENVO_01000059] ... | reverse complement strand
GCCGTTTGGCGACCCGAAGCGCCGCCACGACGTTGGCCCCGGAGGACGTGCCGGCGAAGAGGGCTTCCTCCTTCGCCAAACGCCTCGTCATGACCTGGGCGTCCGTCGTCGACACGGCCTCGATCCCGTCGACGAGGGCGGGGTCCCACAACGGCGGAACGAACCCGGGGCCCACCCCTTCGATCTTGTGGGCTCCCGGGTCACCTCCTGATAGGACGTGGGATTCGGCCGGCTCGACGGCGATGATCCTGACCTCCGGATTTCGGGCCCGGAGTACGGTGCTGACACCGCGGATGCATTGGGCGGTACCGACCGACTGGACGAAGGCGTCCATCTGCCCATCGGTCTGCTCAAACACTTCATGCGCCAGCGGTGCGTATCCCGCTGCCGCGTCGGGATTGTTGAACTGATCGGCGAAGAAGGCACCCGGCTCGGTACTCAGCTCCGCGGCCCTGGCCATCATGCGCCGGATCAACTCCTTCGTGGTGCGTCCCCCGTCGCTCTCGAGCTCGATGACGGTGGCGCCCAGCGCCCGCATGTGGTCCCGCTTTTCTTGGCTGAACGCGTCCGACGTCACCACCGTGATCGAGAAGCCCAGCGCGGCGCACACGAAGGCCAACGAGGTTCCAGTGCTGCCGCCGGTGTATTCGACGACGGTGCCGGTGGGCGCCAACCGTCCCGAGGCCGTGGCCCCCTCCACCACCGCCAGCGCCATCCGGTCCTTCATGCTCCCCGTGGGGTTCTGGCCCTCCACCTTCACGAGCACCCGTGCACAGCCCTCCGGGACCACACGTCTCAACTCCACCAGGGGGGTGCCGCCGATCGAGTCCACGACGTCGCTCACGCCCGACGCCCTCACGGCTCGAGCTCGGTCACGGGTGACGGCGCTGCCCTCCGCCAACTCGACGACACTCGAATCTCGGGTTGTTCTGCCATGGACTCCCACTCGGGTTGCCTTCGGGGTGTCGAAACCGAGGCGCAAAGTGCCTCTGCAGCGTCCCCCGCGCGAACCGAGGCGTGCACTCCGCTGTCCCTCCATCGCCTATCGAGCTCCTGCGCTGTAGCCTACGACGAGGAGGGGGGGGCCCGAGTAGCGGCAAGGGTCCGGGTCGCGCGCCCGCATCCGCGCCTCGAGCAGGAGCGAGCCTTGGAGATTCGAGAAGACGACCTGTCGGGCCCGGACATCGGGGAGCTTCTGCGGCACCATCTCGAGAACATGCACCGGATCACGCCGGCCGGGTCTGTTCACGCCCACGACGTGGCTCGCCTCCGGGAGCCGGACGTGACGTTCTGGTCGGCCTGGGACGGCGACGAGCTTCTGGGCTGCGCCGCGCTCAAGGAGCTCGACGCTCGCACCGGCGAGATCAAGTCCATGCGAACCTCCCAGGCCCATCGCCGCCGGGGGGTGGCTACCGCTCTGCTGGAGCATGTTCTCGTCGAGGCGGCCAGGCGAGGCTACCGCCTCGTCCACCTGGAAACGGGCGCCAGCGATGGCTTCGCGGCAGCCCGTGCGCTGTACGCACGCCACGGCTTCGAGCCCCGAGGGCCATTTGGTGACTACGCCGACGACCCCCACAGCGTATTCATGACGCGACGCGTGTGAACGGCGAGCGGCCAAGGCTACGTGACGTGAAGATCGGCCCCGTACTGAAGCAGCCCCAACGCCGCAGCGAGCCCCAGGGACGCCTCGTTCTCCCAGGACGTGCTGTAGAGCGGTTCGAGCCCTCGTACCCGGACTGCGACGGCCCAGCCGAGCACCGCTCTGGCGGCGTGGCCCCGGCGTCGGAATCGGGGGTGTGTCTCGACGCCGGCTTCGTGGGCTCCGTCGGTCGCACGGACGCTGCAACAGATGGAAACCGCTCGGCCTTCCACGAGTGACACGCACATGGGCACTTCCTCCGACACGTCTTCGAGCCACTCCACCAGGTATGGGCGGAGCAAGGACGCGTTGGCCGTCGTGATTTCGACCGCGTCGGAGGTCGCGAGCCGATCCTGGAACGCGAACGCGGGGCCGATCCAGCTTCGGCGGATCGGAGAGTCGGCGGCCAACGCCTCGAGAAACGGCCCTGCTTCGGTTTGGGCCGAAGTGGCGTCGGTCGCCACCGGACCGGGAACCGTGGCGAGCGAGCCCAACTCGCGAGCCAACCGCTCACCGACGTCACCCCGCACCGAGCAAAGGCAGCCTTCCCCCGTGCGACCCAGAAAGAAACGGGGGGCCTGACCCCCGCCCGGCTCATTGACGGAGACGAGTCGGCCTCCCGCGTCCCGGGTGAAGAGCGCGTCCCGATGAAGCTCCATCAACTCCGCTGAACCGAGCATGTGACCCCGTCCTACCAAGGCCTCGCGCGTCCGAGGCTTTCCTCGATCCCTGCCTAGCGACTCCGAAACCGCCCCAACTCGTCGCCCGGAACGGTGAACGTGTAGAAGCCGTTCGTCACCCGGGCGCTCTCCAACCGTCGATTGGCGACGAGGCTCCGGGTCAGCTGGACGTCCGACGTACTGAGCGTGGGATTGCCCAGCGCCAAACGGTCGCCGTTGGTTTGTAGCGTGTGATTGTGGAGCGCGTACCAATAGCGCCAACCGTCCGCCAGGTACGTGTCCACGGTCTCGAATCCGTACACGGACTTCGGAGGAAACATCTCCGAACCGGCGCCGAAGACAGCGGCGAGCTCAGGGGCCCCCTCCGTCTCCCTGCGGAGCACCGAAACCAGTAACTCGGTCGGGCTCTCCAGCTGAGGAATCCTCCGGTTCTGATACGCGAAGAAGAGGGCATCCAGGCACGTGATCGGATCGATCGCGCCCACCTCGCCGCTGTGTGCCAACTCGGCGTTGAACCGCTCGTTGGTCCAGAGCTCGGCGTCGGCTGCGGTCTCCGGATCCGGCTCGTCGGAGACGGGCCTGCGGAGGTCGGCTCCGTCGGCCCGTACCGCAGCGCGATACCGAAGATACCCACTGTCCGCTGGCAACACGTGACGTTCCAGCACTGGATGATACGGGAGCTCCCAAACGATTAACACGGCGCCATCTGCATCGATAACAGTGCGCGAGATATCCGGCAGAACACACCCGGCATCAACCACTTCGTTGGACTCGTCGCTGGCCTGCGACCCCGAGCCCGCAGGCTCCTCGTCGTCCACGGAACCAGGGGCGCACGACGCAACGAGGAGCAGCCACAGAACCGCGCCTCGGCCGCCGATTCTCACGACAGGGGCCGCCGGTGAGCACCGAGCACGTGCACGGCAGCGATCTCCGCGGCATCGCTCATTCTGGCGTGTTCGATCGTACACATGGCGTCTCCAACCTCTGGCCAGGTCCGGCCCTCCCGGGTCCGAAGGTGGGTCCGACTGCGGCCGGCCCGCAACGACGCGGCTGGGCAAGCGCTGTCCGCTGCCGAACCCACCGTGTTAGAATGGCTTGGAGCGTCCCTGCGTTACACCCTCCTGGTTGGTTGTCCCCGTGGGCGGCCGGCGCCGGAATCCGAACAGGAGCAGGCTCTGTGCGGCTGACCCTCGAACAGAACCGACAGACCCTCAAGCGGTACAGCCACGTCAAGCCGGCTCGGGGCGGCCGAAGGGTCTGCAGGGCGCACTGCCCCGGTACCACAAGTACGTGCACCCGGCCGAGGGGCCACAGTGGCCCTCACGTGGCCCACGGATTCCTCAGGAGAGTCGTCGCTGTGTGGGAGTCGGGCCCGGAAGCCGATCCGTCCTGGTCATGTTCCTGGCCTTCGTCGGCTTCGCCATCCATTGGGGCCTGCTGATCATCGGCGCAGGCTGAGCTCTCCGGCCGGACCCTTCCCGGCCCGGCCGAACACCAGCCCTCCTGCGCCTCGCGACTCGTGACGCGCCCTCAGTCCGTCCCGGATCGGGCGATGGCGTCACGGACGCACTCGATCATCTCGTCCCATTGGATCGGCTTCTGGAGAAGCACCCGTTCTTCTTCGATGCCCTCCAGTGACTTGTGGCCTTCCATGTAGCCTGACATCAGGATCACGGGCAGATCGGGCCAGGCGTTCTTCACCCGCTCGGCCAGGTCGATTCCGCTCATCCCGGGCATGACGACGTCCGTTAGAAGCAGGTCCGGCCGGAGCCCACCGGTCAGGAACCTCAACGCCTCTTCGCCGTCCGCCGCCGAAATCACTTCGTAGCCGGCACGCTTCAGATGGAGCGACACCACGCGCCGCGTCCCGTCGTTGTCCTCCGCGACGAGAATGGTCCCGGCTCCCTCCTCGACCGGGACGCCGGTCGCCCCGGCTGCGTCAGCCTGGCCGTGGCCTGAGGCCAGGGGCCAGAACACGGACACCCGGGTCCCTTCTCCCGGTCGACTCTCGATCTCGACGGTGCCCTGGTTCTGTGAGACGATGCCATGGACCGTCGAGAGTCCCAACCCCGTGCCCTTGCCACGAGGCTTGGTGGTGTAGAAGGGCTCGAAAGCTCTCTGGATAACCTCTTCGTCCATGCCGGCACCGGTGTCCCGAACGGAGACGTGTAGGTACCCCGGACGGGTGCCGCCCACGTCGGTGTCGATGCGAAGCCGTCCGCCCTCCGGCATGGCGTCGCGGGCGTTCGCGGCCAGGTTGAGCAGCACCTGTTCGACCTGACCGGCGTCCGCGACGATACTGCCGCTTCCGTCGCTGGAGAGCTCCAGGTCGATGCGTTCTCCCAGCAGCGCGTCGACCAGGGGGCGCGCTTCGTGGATCGTCTCGGGTACCGAGAGCACGCTCGGTTGCACGAGCTCCTGCCGGGCGAAGGCCAGCAGGCGCCGCGTCAGCAGCGCCCCCTGTTTGTGCGCCCGGATGATCTCGCCGGCCAGGGCCCGGTTCTCGTCTCCGGCGGTCATCTCGATCAGCTCGGCGCTGCCGCCGATGATGGTCAGCAGGTTGTTGAAGTCGTGGGCCACGCCGCCGGCGAGCAGGCCGACCGCATCCAGCTTCTGGGCTTGCTGCAATCGCTCCCGAAGCAGTGCGCTCTCCGCTTCGGCCTGTTCACGGTCCGTAACGTCGATGGCGAAGATGATCAGGATCCAGCGGTCCCCGAGTCTGCCTGCCTGGATCCGGTGTTCGGCTGGATAGGCTGATCCGTCGCGACGGCGATGGACGGTGCGGAACGTGGAAGCGGTCGTGCCGTCGGCGTCCCCGTTCGAAAGTCCGTGCACGAGATCCGCCGGGAATTCCGGGATTACGGACGAAACCGGAAGTGCCCGCAGCTCCTCCACGGTGTACCCGAGGTTGTCGCAGGCGCCGCGACTCACGAACAGGAACGATCGCGGCTCTACGCTCACGACGTAGATCTCGCCCTCGGTTTGTTGAATGATCTCGCCGAGCTGCGCCACCCGCTCGGCCATGGCCACACGCTCTGAGACGTCACGGACCACGAGCAGCCGACCGGGTCCATCTCCCTCGTGGGGCACCGCACGAGCAGTGACCTCGGCAGACACGACGCTCCCGTCCGGCCGCTCGATCCGGATGGCCCGGGGTGCCCGTTCAGCCTCGGCGAGAAGGGACTCGACGCCGTTCGCACTGCCATTGATGGCTCTGCGGAACGGCAACTCTTGCCAGGCGCGCCCCACGAGTTGCCCGGAATCGAGTCCGAACAGGTCCACCGCGAATGGGTTGACCGCCTCCACCCGGGCGTCGGATCCGAGCAGGATCATGCCGTCGGGAGCGTTGAGGAAGAGTTCCGCGAAGCGACGCCGCTCGCGTTGTTGCTGTGCCACGTGCCACCGGAACGTGGCGAGCCCACGGTCGACGACGATGGCGGTGATCAAGCATGCGATCACGAGAACGGCGACGAAGTAAATCTCGCCCCTGACGTCGACCGGCTCCGCGCCCGGCAACAGCGCGTGTCCGGCGATCGCCAATGGGACCCCCACCGAAGTGAGCAACGCGGCCCCGTAGGCCCCTCCCCCACCCAGCAGCATGCCCACGACGACTACGAAGACGGGGAATACCGGAAGGCCGACGTATCCCTGAACGCCGCCGCGGAACAGGATGGCCTGCATCAGCTCGAGCCAGACGGCCGTGATCACCAGGAGCGAGGCCGCCTGGACTCGGCCCCTTTGGACCAGGACCAGCCCCACGATGCACGCCAGCACCATGACCGGTTCGGTCGTCGGAATCCGGTCCTGGAGCAAGAACAACATGGCTCCGGCGACCGTATAGCCAACCAGCGCGAGCACGATCGCGGTCTGAACCCAGACCGTGTAGTCACGGTGCGGGAGGTCGTCGACCTCGCGCGTCGAAGTTGGGCGTTCCGTGGATCCGGGAGTTGTCGAGGTCACCGAGCTCGGGAGACGATAGCGTGAATCGCTGGCAGACTCGGTACGGGCGCCACCGCGTTCCGAGCCCGCCGACCTTGAGGGGCGACGGCTACGATAAGCAACATGGGTCGGGTCTGGCGAGTTCAGAACCACGCGAACTCTGCCGATGCTCGTCCGGAGGGACCGGACCCGCCAGCCGTCCCGACTGACTCAACCGGTGTGCCGCACGACATGCTCCAGACGCTCGGACCGTCACTCGCCAACGCCGCGATCGCGTCGCTCGTGTTCCTGTACCTATGGGTGCGAGACAAGGAGCGCTATCTGGCAATCTGGGCCGCTGCATGGGTGTTGTGGGTGGTCCGCTACTCCTACGGCCTCATCTCGGTGCGTGTGGATCTGGTGCCGGCGAGCATGGTGCTCCCGCTGCTCGCCCTGGCGCGCGGCGGACTCGTGCTCCTCGGCAGCTACGCCCTCATGCGGGTCAGGATGCCGAAGTTCTGGTTGTTCCTGCTCGGGGCCGACCTGATCCTGATCCTCACGGAGGCCTGGACCGGCGAGCCCCTGCCGCTTCCCGGTCCACCGGGGTTGGTGCACTACGCTCTATTCTCGGCCTGCTTGATGTGGTCCGGTGCGTTGTTCGCCCGCGCCAGGGCCCTTCCGCAGTTCGAGGCCCGTATCATGGGGTTCGCCCTCTTCGTGTTCGGCCTCGCCCAGGTCACCTTTCCGATGCTGGGGACCCTCCCGGAGTGGTACACGCAGACGGTGTTCGTTCTGGTGTACGCGTTGCAGGCGCTGATCCCGATCGGCGTGCTGATGGCGTACCTACGCCGCTCCGCCGAGGAGGTCGGACACCTTCACGACGCCCTCTCAGGAGCCTTGACCCGGGCGCTCTCGGAGCACCTTCCGATCTGCGCGCACTGCAAGTCGATTCGCGAAGAGGGAGAGTGGGTCCGTCTGGAGAGCTACGTGTCGAGCCGCACGGACACGACCTTCAGCCACGGGGTCTGCCCGGGCTGCTACGAGGTGCACTATCCGGGCCTCGGACCGTATGGAGCGGCGGCGAGCTAGTTCCGAAGCGCGCCCTCAGGCCCCGCCCCGATCGAGAAAGCGGTGCCGGTAGTCCTCCAGCGAAGCCGCGACCACCGCCTCCGCGTGGGCTCGGTCGTACGGCTCCCCGACTTGTACTGATCCGCCCGACGCGGGTCGCAGCTTATAGGTCGAGAAGTAGTGGATCAGGCGACCCACCAGCGCCTCGGGCACGTCTTCGATGTCCCGCACTCCGCCGAAGACCGGGTCGTCGCTCAGGATACCGATGATCTTGTCATCCGCCTGGCCCCCGTCCACCATCGGAATCCCACCCACGACAGTCGCCCTGACGATCACTTCCGCCCTGGAGATCGGCCGCTCGCTGAGAACACAGATGTCCAGGGGATCGTGGTCCCCCTCTGCGACACCCGGCATCAGCGCGGCGACGCGCTCAGCCGCATAGGTCTGGGGAATGAACCCGTAGAGCGCCGGCGGCAGCGATGAGGTTCGTTGTGACCGGTCGACCCGGAGGTAGCCACTCGCCTTGTCGACCTCGTACTTCACCAGGTCGAATGGCGTGATCTCGATGAACGCGTGCAGCGCAGACGGCGGGTCGGGACCGGGGTCCAGCCCGTGCCACGGGTGCGGCCTCCACTTCGAGTACTCCGGATCTGCCGTCACCCGGCCACCTCCACCTGGATCTCGGTCACGGAACGAGCGGGTCCCCGAAGTCGAGGACGTGGTGAATCCATGCTCCGTTCAACCGCCGGACCCACCCTGGCCGGGCTCCTGGCAATACCCGGACACGATCATGCGCTCCTGTTGACCCACAACGGCGAATCCCACGTTCACCGCGGTCGTCACGCCCGTGACGTTGCCGCCATCACACTGCTGGACCAGGTCGTCCAGCAGTTCGCTTGCGGTCTCGAGCGGCAACGGGGAGAGCCACAGGAAGCTGAACTTGGTCTGCTCGGCGGACACCCGCCGTCCCGCATCGGAGACAATGGTCGCGGCCACAGGATAGGTCGCGCATCCGGCGGTGGCGACGATGGATGCCAGGGCCAGGACCCGGACGATGCACCTCATTCCACTAACTCCGTACTTCGTAGATCCGGGTGCTGATGACGAACGGGCATTGCTGGGCGAGGGTCGTCGCCTCATCCAGGTCTTCCGCCTGGATCATGGTGTAGCCGGTGATCGAATCCCGTGCGAACGGGAGTTCGGCGGTGCCCGCCTGCGAGATCTCCCGTCCGCCGGGAAAATGCCCGCGTTCGACCTGCCTGTCCGCGATCGCCTCGAACCACCGGTTCCAGGCGGCCATTTCTTCGGGCGTGGGCTTCTCGAACCCGTAGTGCAGAATCAGGAACTTCTTCAACGGTGTCTCCTGTCTGAGTCGCCCCGATGACCGGCGGCGTGCTGTTCGTGGAGGGCGGAGGCAGCTTGCGAGTGCTTCGCTACATCCACCCGAGCTGCTTCAGGCTGATGGCGTCGTTCCAGATCTTGGTCATGTGGCTGATCCGTCCGCCGTCGAAGTCCATGACGTAAACGTAGTCGGCCTCGACCCGATTGCCCGTCGGGGGCACGGGCCCGCCCTCTCCCGTGTGAGTGCCCCGGAAGACCGCGTATGCGGACACCTTGTCCCGGTCCTCGTCCACCGCGAAGGAGCGCAGCTCGTACGCCCCGTCAGGGACGGGCGTGAAGAGTCCCTTCATCCAGTCGGTGTACGCCTCCACCGTGTCCACCCCCTCGAGGGCGCCGGCCTGGGCGGAAAACCCGGCGTCGGGGTGGCAGTATTCCTTGCAGGCGTCCCATCCGCCTCCGGTCTCGCAGGCGTCGAAGAACTTGAAGGCGGAATCCTTGATCGAAGCCATTGGTGCACCTCCAGTGGGCGGGAGCCGGGGGGATACGGCCCGTGGTTGTCCAGAAAGCGGCGCAGAAGACCCGCACCCGCTGCGACATGAACACCCCCGACAGTGGGACGCAAGCGAAGGCGTGGCGAACCGCCCGATTCTTGACAACGGACCCGGCCCCGGTGCGAATTGCCATCGTCCCTCGGACTCGTCGCTCCAGACAGGAGAACCCCCATGGTGGAAGACGCTGGCGTCACCCCCCAACCCACGCCCTGGCACCTGTGGCTGATCGGGATCCTGGGTTTCCTGTGGGACTCCGGGGGCGCCTTCGACTACCTCATGACGCAGACCCAGAACGAGTCGTACATGAGCCAGTTCACACCGGAACAGCTGGAGTTCTTCTACGGCTTCCCGAGCTGGGTCGTCTTCTTCTGGGCCCTGGCCGTCTGGGGAGGCCTGCTGGGAACGGTCCTCCTGTTGCTCAGGAAGCGGCTTGCGGTGCCGGTGCTGCTGGTTTCGTTCCTGTCGACGGTCGTCACCGCCATCCACAACTACCTGCTCGCGAACGGGCTGGAGGTCATGGGCACGACGGGTGCCGTGTTCGGCGTGTTGATTTTCGTCATCGCCCTGGGCCTCTGGCTCTACGCCCGGGCCATGGCGCGCAAGGGCGTATTGGTCTAGGAAGCCCAAATGGAGAATCTGCGGGGTCGTTTGCTCATCTCCAGCGGAGGCCTGTTTGACCCGAACTTCCGCCACACGGTGGTGCTGATCGGGGCGCACAACGTCGAGGGCGCCTTGGGCGTGGTGCTGAACCGCGCCCTCGACGTCACGGTCGAGCAGACCCTGCCGACCCTGAGTGGATTGGTGCCGCCGGGCCAGCTCCTGTTCCAGGGGGGCCCGGTCCAACCCACCAGTCCAGTTCTCCTCGCCGAGTTCACGGACCCTGGCCGGGCGGACATCCTGGTGTTCGGCTCCGTGGGCTTTCTGGTCGGCGACGTCCCTGCGGACGTCGAGTCGGACATCCGGAGGGCGCGGGTGTTCGCAGGCTACTCGGGCTGGGGGCCGGGGCAGCTCGAGGCAGAGCTGGCCATCGACAGTTGGATCATCGACCCGGCCCGCGAAGGCGACGTGTTCACCGACGCTCCCGACTTGCTGTGGAGCCGGGTTCTGGAGCGGAAGGGCCCGAAGTACCGTCCCATGTCCCGGATCCCGTACGATCCCTCGATGAACTAGGCCTACCGTCACGCACCGGCCGCCCCAGACAGGCGTGGTCGCACTCTCCCGACCGAGCCCCTCAGCGATTCCGCACGTGATGCTCTTCGTAGTGCTTCCCCAACCAGTCTTCGCCGTAGTCGTTGCCGGGGTCGCGGATGATGCTGTGGACGTGGTTGGCCGCCGCACCTCCGACGCCCTCTTCGACCACGTACTCGATCAGGACGGACGGACTGTGGACCCGGTAGTAGTACCGGCCGCTGACGTCGTCTTGCGGGCCCATCCACGCGAAGTGTAGCGCGCCGAGGCCGTTGGCCTGGATCCGGGCGAGCTGGGCCGCCGCCACGTCCTGATCGACGTTGGCGACGAACTCGTCGATGAGCGCGAACAGGAGCATGCGCTGAGCGTCGGACAATTCGGAGGCTGGTAGGCCGTTGAATTCCTCGAGGCTTCCCTTTCGCCCGGGACCGGTCAAGATGTCGTCGGGGACCTCGTGCCCCAGGACTGCGTGGCCACGCTGATCCACACTCAGCGCCTGCAGGAGCTCGAAGCCCCGTTCGGCCTCGTGGGACAAGGCCCGCCACCCCGCCTCCGGGCCCGCCATGACTTCGTTCGGCTCCGCCCCCAGAAAGAGCGGCGTGAAGGAAAGGCTGTCCCCCAGAGACGTGAAGTTGGCCGCCAGATGGTGGCCCGACAGCTGCCAACCCCACTGCTCGTCGGACGTGGGGCTTCCGAACACGACCACCCAGTAGTTCTCGTCGTCCCAGCTCTCGATCAGCTCGGGCGGCAGGCGCCGAGTACCCTGGGCGACGGCCTCCGTCGCCTCGTCGTGGAGAATTCCGTCCAGCCGGATGATGCCCGCGAGCTTCTGATAGCCCTGGCTGCTCGACGACGCACGGAGGAGGCCGTGGAACCGCCGGCGCTGCTCGTCGTCCAGGTCCCCGAGTCTCACCCCCCGCCGGGTCACGAACATCGCCGGGAGGTTGCTCCAGCTCGTCCGGGCCGTGTCGTCGTCCATGGAGTAGACGGCCACCCCACGCTGCGTTTCGGAGAGGCTCGCCAAGAAAGCCTCGGCCGCGGCCGCCATCTCGTCGGGTGATGCGTCCAAGCGCGGGGGCGGATCTGCCGCTTCCGCGACGCATCCCGCGACGAGCAGCACCGGGGCGATCAGTCGACAGAGCCAGCGGCCCGGTCGGGCGGCGACGGGCAGTGGCCCTGAGGCCAGAACATATGTGGCCGCTCGGCGTTCCGGCCGTCCTAGTCGGTTGGTTGGCACGTGGACACTCCGGGCAATTGGCTCGCAGGTGACAGCCGCGAGGTCAGGGGGCGACTCAGCGTTTCTCGACGCGCGACCTACCCCTCACCGACGGCGCGACGTGAACACCGTAGATGCCTATGGAGTGGGCGATCAAGGCTCTTCCGTCCGAGGCGCGTCGGCCGGCCAACGATTCACCTCGACCTTGAACATCAAGGATTCGCTCCACTCTCCGCGAACTTCGGTCTCATGACGATGCGCGGATTCGAGCCGCATGCCGAGCTTCTCGAGCACCCGGATCGAACCGACGTTCTCGGTATCGCAGCCGGCCCAGATGGTCTTCAGCCCCAACTCCAGGATCCCGTAGCGGATCATGGCCCGGCCTGCCTCCGTGGCGAAACCGTGGCCCCAGGCGGCTCGGCTGAAGCAGTATCCGAGCATGGCCTCCGTCGCGTCCGGGTCTTCTCGATGCAGGCCGATCGCCCCTACCAACGTGCCGCTGCTCCGAAGGGTCACGGCCAGCTCGTACCCCACGCGAGGCTTGGCCAACGCCGCCGTTCGGGCACGGCCCAGGAACTCGCTGGTGTCGGACTCCGTGTTCGGGCCCCAGGGCATGAACTGCACGACCAGCGGATCACTGGCATAGGCGTGCACGGCCTCGAAGTCCGAGTCCTCGAGCTCCCTGAGGATCAAGCGGTCGGTCTGAAGCACGACAGGATTCACAAGAGCCCTATTCCGCCCGCTGGATGGCGGCTAGCCAAACCGAGGCCCACGATTCCCGTCTTCATTCCGACATCCTGCCGGCCGGAGATCCCACGATCAAGGCCTGTCACGCCCGTGCACGCTGTGGACGTGGGAGCCATGCGGACCTCGGGGACCCGACCCGACGTAGAAGGGTGCGTCCGAAGAACGACCTGGCCGTCCGCGTGACGGTACGGAAGGGATCGTCGATGAACGCATGGCTGCGCTGGCACCCGGTGGTCCCTGGTCCTGGGCGCATGGCCACGGCCCTGGCCATCGACCCCGTCCAGGCCCGGGCCGCCGCCGAGGAAACGCCGTCGATCCTGGGTTGGGAAGCCCAGCTGGTGTTCTTCGCTTTCCTGACGATCGTCCTGGTCGTGCCCGTGGTCCTGGCCTGGGAAGCTTCACGACGGGAGCGACGAACGGACCCCACCGACTTGGGCCAGCCGCCTCCCGGTTCGCTCTTCAGCTCCGCTCGGGAGCGACGTCTCTGGATGTGGACCCTGGTGGTCCTGGTGGCCATCTACTCCACGCTGAGCCCAGCGCAAGCACTCGCCGCCGAGCTCCGCGCCCGGAATCTCCTGTCGATCACGAGCGGGGCCGTGCTCCTGGCGGTTGCCCTGATCGTCATCGCGAGATGGGCGAAAACCGGTCCGGGCCGACGAGAGATCGGTGCGGGCGTCGGCGTCATCGCTGTGTACCTCGTGACGCTGGTCAGGATGCCGGTCCCGGAGGCTCGGTCGCACCTGTTCGAGTACGGCCTGGTGGCGATGCTGATCTACCAGGCGTTGCTCGAGCGTCGGCGCAACGGCCGGAGAGTTCCCCTTCCAGCGTTGTTCGCGGTCTTAGCGACCGCGCTCCTGGGCTGGGTCGACGAGGCGATCCAGTACTTCCTGCCCAACCGGGTCTACGACCTCGTCGACGTCGGGCTGAACGCGGCCTTCGGCCTGATGGCCGTTGCCGCGAGCGTGGTGGTCGGGTGGGCTCGGAAGCTGGACGTGCGCCGGGCGCTCGGCCTCAGCGCTTCTGCCGAGCCCTCAGGAGACGCTCGGCCAGATCCGTGACCACCCAGTCCTCGGCGAACCGGTCGTCCTGGAATCGGCTCACGAACATGTCGCGCCACACGATCCGGCGACCCGTCGCGGGGAACCTCATGAAGGCCCGCTTCTGGGTGCCGCTGAGCGTCCGCTGCCAGGCGACCCGGTCGTTTCCTTCGAGAAGGATCTCGACCTCCACCTCCACGTCCGGAACCGCCGCCCGCAGTGAGCGCAGGAACGAGCGAATCGCGTCGTGACCCACGACGTCGCGTTCTGTTCCGTGGACTACGTAGTCGGGCGTGAAGTACTCGGCGACCGCATCCAGATTGCCGTCCACGATGAGTGCCGCGTTCGCTGCGTGAATCCTCGAAGCCAGTGATGGGTCCATTGGGTGACTCCCTCCTACAGGCGGACATCGATCACAACCTACGTCAGTGCGTCCAGCACGGCGCGAAGGGCACCCTCGGTGTCGGCCGTGCCGCTCAGATCCCGGGTCCGGGTTCCGGGGCTCTCCAGGGACGTCTCGATGGCCCGTTCCAACGAGCGCGCTGCCTCGGGCTCACCGAGGTGCTCCAGCATCATGGCGGCGCTCCAGATCGCCCCGATGGGATTCGCGATTCCGCGACCGGCGATGTCGGGAGCCGACCCATGGACCGGCTCGAACATGGACGGGAACGTCCGCTCCGGATTGATGTTGGCCGCGGGCGCGATCCCGATGGAGCCGGCCACCGCGGGCCCCAGGTCGGAGAGTATGTCGCCGAACAGGTTCGAGGCCACCACCACGTCGAACCAGTCCGGGTGCAGTACGAAGTGCGCCGTGAGGATGTCGATGTGGAACTGGGCCGTGCCCACATCGGGGAAGCGACGCGAGGCCGCCTCGAAGCGCTCGTCCCAGAACGGCATCGTGTGCACGATGCCGTTGGACTTCGTGGCCGAGGTCAGGTGTCGACGGTCTCGAGTCTCTGCAAGCCGAAAGGCGAAGTCCATGATCCGGTCGACGCCATGCCGTGTGAAGATCGTCTCCTGGACCGCCGCTTCCCTCTCGGTGCCGGCATACACGCGACCACCGACCTCGGAGTACTCGCCCTCCACGTTTTCGCGGACGACCACGAAGTCGATGTCTTCAGCGCTGCGCCCGGCCAAGGGCGATTGGACGCCCCGTAACAAACGCACGGGTCGGACGTTGGCGTACTGGTCCAGCTCCCGCCGAAGGGGGATCAGTAGACCCCAGAGCGATACGTGGTCCGGCACCCCCGGGAACCCCACCGCCCCCAGGTAGATGGCGTCGTGAGATCGAACCTGGGCCACGCCGTCCTTCGGCATCATGTGGCCCGTGTCGGAATACCGCTCGCACGACCAATCGAACGCGTCCCAGGCCACCGTGAACCCGTGACGCCTGGCGACGGCCTCCACGGCACGCTGACCGGCAGGGATCACTTCCTTGCCGATGCCGTCACCTGGGATCGTCGCAATCCGGTACTGTGGCCTGGCCGGCATCTAGGTGCTCGCTTCTTGTAGGAACCGGAGGCTGTGGACGATGACCTCGTCCGGCACTTCCTCCGCCAGGTAGTGGCCGCCAGGCAGGGTTTGTCCGTCTACCGTTTCGGCTCGCTCCCGCCACAGCGCCAGACAGTCGAAGTGGGCTTCGACGACGCCTCTCTTCCCCCACAGCACGAGGATCGGACACGTCACCTTGCGGCCTCCATCGTCACGGTCGTGCGCGAGGTCGATGCTCGCCGCCGCGCGGTAGTCTTCGCAGCTGGCGGTGATCGCCGCGGGGTCGTCGAACGCGTCCAGATAAGCTCCGAGCGCGTCGGACGTGAACGGCGTCAGACCGGCCGAGCCGGCGCCGCACTTCCGGAGCCAATACGCCCTCGGATCCGCCCCGATCATCAACTCGGGCAAGGGCGCCGGCTGAATCAGGAAGAACCAATGCCAATACGCTCGGGCGAACGCGTCATCCGTGTTTGCGTACATCTCCCGGGTCGGCGCGATGTCGAGCAGCACCATGCGGCTGACCGACTCCGGCGAGTCCAGCGCGAGTCGGTGGGCGACCCTCGCTCCTCTGTCGTGTGCGAGCACCGAGAACTCGTCGAAGCCGAAGGACGCCATCAAGCCGATCATGTCCCCGGCCATCGCACGCTTCGAGTAGGTGCTGTGGTCGGGCGCCGGATCGGGCTTGGACGAACCCCCGTAGCCTCGAAGGTCCGCCGCGACGACGGTGAACCGCTCCGAAAGGGCCGGAGCTACCTTGTGCCACATGACGTGGGTCTGAGGATACCCGTGCAACAGCAGGAGCGGCGGGCCCGCGCCTCCCTTGACCCCGTGAATGTCGACGCCGTTCACTGATCGGGTGAAGGCGCGGAACCCCTCGAACATGTTATCCCCGCTGCGGTTGGGGAGACTACTTCAAGTTGATTTCGAACAACGCCAGCATGCGCCTCCACGAGTCTTCGGCGTAGCCGGCGTTGAAGACTTCGGGGCGATCGTCGTTGAAGAAGGCGTGGTCGGCACCGTCGTAGATGTGGATCTCGACGTCCTTCCCTGCGGCGCGGAGGTCGGCCTCGAGTCGCCGCGCGACGGCCGGAGTGACGAACCCGTCGTTTTCGGCGAAGAAGCCCAGCACGGGCGCCTGCAGGTTGTCGATATCGGGGTGGACCTCGGGGTGAATGCCGTAGTACACGACGCAGGCGCCCACGCTGTCGTTCGCGCAGGCTGCGTACAGCGACAGCTGTCCGCCCATGCAGAACCCGACCGTTCCGACGTTGTCACCGGTCGTGGCCTCGAGTCCCAGCAGGTGGTCGATGGCGCCGCGCATGTCCTTTTCGGCACGATCGATGTTGAGGGCCATCATGAGCTTGCCGGCATCGTCCGGGCTTGTGGTCGACTCGCCGTGGTAGAGGTCCGGGGCGAGCGCTACGAAACCTGCCTCGGCGAACCTGTCGCACACGTCCGTGATGTGACCGACCAGACCCCACCACTCCTGGAGCACGATCACCCCCGGACCGCTGC
>CAJIAX010000190.1_pt1 | contig 16676 bp, 13 predicted proteins | sample 9199251 | NCBI WGS metagenome assembly CAJIAX01 (sample SAMEA7708287, study PRJEB35096) | sediment metagenome | biome: marine neritic benthic zone biome [ENVO:01000025]; feature: sediment [ENVO:00002007]; material: shallow marine sediment [ENVO:03000034] sea grass bed [ENVO_01000059] ... | reverse complement strand
GTCCTTCGGCTTCGAGGCTCGAGATGTCGGGTCCGACCAACACGAGATGGGCCTGGGGATGCTCTGCCTCGATGCGAGGCCAGGCGTCGGCAAGCACGTCCAGACCCTTCCGGCGCGACAGGAAGCCACCCACGAACACGACGATGGGTCGATCGACTGGCAGGTCGAGCCGAGCTCGAATTCGGGTTCGGGTCTCCCGATCGACCGGGTGGAACCGAGTCAGGTCCACCCCATTGGGAATCACCTCCGCAGGCGTCTCCACGCCAAGCCCGCGGGTCGCCTCGAGCATGGCCGTGGAGCTGACGACCAACCGATCGATGACGGCAAACGGATATCTCCAGTGGGCCCCTCGAATCTTCCTCGACAGAGCCTCGTCCGGCATCATGGTCTGGGTATAGACCGTGGGAACACCCTGACGGCGGAGCGACATCAATCCTGGCAGACCCCACGGCGACAGTTGGAGCAGTTGCACAACCTGAGGAGTGCGGCCTCGAACGAAGTGGGCCAGTGCCCGGGAGTACCGGAAGTGAATGCGTCGGTTGCTCCAGGCCGGATCGATCTGGAGCCGCTCGACAGGAAGCTCGTCGACGGATTCCGAAACCACCGGGATCCCGCCCAGGACCGAGGACGGGGTGTGATCGGGGCGAAGCCCCAGGGCGCAGACATCCAGAGAGATACCACGTCTTTTCAGACCCGGCGCATAGCGTTGGAAACGGAGCCCGGGTCCCGAGTAGTCGGGCGGGAACAGAAGAGCGGCGAGGGTCACGCGCACCGACGGCCAGGCGCGGGCCGACGCGGCCCCCAGAGCTGCCATGGAAGGATGGCTCACGGCGCTGCAGGAGACGGGGGCACAGCGGCCAGCGGATGGAGCCCGTGCTCCTGCATCTCGTATTCGGCTCCGCACACCTCGCAAGAGCCGGCCCCTCCCGCCTCGTCGAGACGAACCCGGTTTCCGCAGTGACACATCCATCCCACAATGCGACCCGGGTTGCCCACGACGAGGGCGTGGTCGGGCACGTCGTCCTTCACGACGGCGCCGGCACCCACGAAGGCGTAGCGGCCGACGGTCAGACCGCACACGATGGTGCAGTTGGCCCCGAGCGACGCCCCCTGGCGGATCAGTGTCTTCCGGAGCTCGTCCATGCGCCGGATCTCGCTCCGCGGATTGTACACGTTGGTGAAGACCATCGAGGGCCCACAGAAGACGTGGTCCTCCAACGTCACGCCCTCGTATACCGAGACGTTGTTCTGGATCTTGACGCCGTCACCGACGATGGCCCTGGGCCCGATGACCACGTTCTGGCCGACGCGGCACCTCTCGCCGACCACCGACCCGGGCATCACGTGGGAGAAGTGCCAGATATAGGTGCCGTCTCCGATCTGCACGTCGGCGTCGATGTACGAAGACGGATGCACGAAGAAGGTCGGCTCGACCGAACCGTCCTCGGACTCCGCCGAGGTCTGTTCGGCATCGTCCGGACTCGGCTCTCGGGCCTGGTCGAGCTGTTGTTGGCAGGCGGTGAGCACCTGGAGGACCCGAAGAGCTTCCTCGCCGTCCGTGGCCGGGGTTTCGCGCGTGTCGATGCAATCCAGGAAATGCTGGCATTCGGTGCGGAGCGGCTCCGTCAACTCGAGCTCGACCGGCTCGCCGGCAGCCTTCGAGGCGACTGGCAAGTTGTTCCGCCACTCGATGCTATGGGGGTAGATCACCAGCTTGTGCTCGGGCTCCAGGTCATCGAAGACGGCCATCTTCCGGTCACCAACGACCACCAATCGCTGTTCTTTGAACGGGTGGAGCCAGGAGACCAGGATGTGGGCCTTCACGCCCGACGGGAACTGGAAGAAGCTGGTCGTGACGTCGGCGATCTGATCGTGCAGGAAGTTCGCCCCCTGTGTCCGGATGTCGTTCGGCATTTCACCGACCAGACCGAGCATCACGGAAATGTCGTGGGGTGCGAACGACCAGAGAATGTTCTCGGCCGTCCGGATCTTCCCCAGGTTCAGACGGTTCGAGGACACGTACTGCACCCGACCCAGCTCGCCATGGTCCACGAGCTCCTTGAGCTTGCGCACCGCCGCATGGTACCAGAGCAGGTGGCCCACCATGAGCACACGGTTCCGGGCCTTGGCCAGCTCGACCAGTTCGCGCCCCTCCGCGACGTCCAGGCATAGCGGCTTCTCGACGAAGACGTCCTTGCCGGCCTCAAGAGACGCCTTGACGATGCGACCATGGGTTTCGGCGGGCGTGGCTACCGCCACACCCTGGAGGTTCGGGTCCGTCAACACCTCGTCCAGGGTGCCGACCACGGGAACGTCGGGGTAGTTCTCCTGGAGCCATGCCTGTCGCTCGACGTCGCTCTCGCAGATTACGGCGAGGCTGCCGAGAGAGTGGAAGTTTCGCACCAGGTTCTTTCCCCAGTAGCCCGCTCCGATGCAGGCGATGCGTGGCACGTTCGTCATGACTCGCTCGATGTCGCGGAGGTGATGGACGTTCCCGACGCCGCTGGCGCCGGATACCGTTCTCTCAGCTGTTCACCCAGCGTCAGTCCCTTGTGGACGCATTTGTCGGAGTTGATGTATTCCCAATCACCGAACCGACCACAGGTGTGGATGTCGTAGCCCTCGAGCCAGTCCTTGATGCCCCGGACGAGCCCCGGCCGCTCATGGGTGTAGACCGGGTAGGCGTACTTCACGTCCACGTGACCCGTCCAGACGACGTCGTCCGGCGAGCGCAGCAGGCCCAGCTCCGCGAAGAATTCGATCTGCTTCTTCGCGATGGAGTCGACGTCCACGGGCTTCTCGGGCGAGAGAGAGACCTCGCACATGATCCCGTGGGTGTCCCGATTCCGCAGGCCGTCGGACGAGTTGTGGTTGAACGCCATCTTGTGGGCGGGGACCTCGGGGTCGGCGGAGTAGATCCGCTGGATCTCGGTGTCGATGCCGTGCCCCACCTGGAGCAACTCCACACGAAGCGACATGTACTCCAGGCCGTCGGCCATGGCCACGACATCGGCGGGGGTCCCGTCGATGACGCGCACGAGCTCGGGCAACGGCATGGTCGTGACGAGGAACTCCCAACCGAACACCCGCCCGTCGGCGGTGAACGCCAGCTTCGCCACCGGGTCGATCCGGACGACCTCGGCATTCACTTCCACCGACGGGACGTGAGGCACGAACGCCTTGAAGATCTCGGCAAAACCGCCGTCCTGCGGGTACCCCACCCGCGTGTCGGCTTGCAGGGGCTTCCGCTTCCCGCCGGCCGTGTCGAAGCTCTCCTTCTTGCCCTTGGGTGCCGCCACCCGCTCGGACGTCCATTCGCAGGAGATCTTCTTGATGTCCCGGGCCCACAGCTTCCGGTTGTAGGGCAGCATGAAGGCGTCCGCGATGCCCTGCCCGAACTGGCGGATGATGAACTCCTCGAAATCGCTGGGCGGGGGCCCGTCCGCCGCCGCCGCCTCGATGAGGCCCTGCTCGCAGGCCTTCACGACCTCCGGGTCGGGGATCAGCTCATAGTTCTTCTGAAACGGATACGGAAGAAGCGTACCGTGGGAATACACGCGGGCGTCCCGCTTTTGCAGGAACAGCCCGTCGTCCAGGAACTCCTGGACCAGCTCTCGCACGTGTGGATGAGGCGTGTGGAACGAGTGTCCACCGATGTCGAACACGCTGCCCTCGTGCTCGATGGATCGGCACAGGCCGCCCACCTCCGATTCCTTTTCCAGGATCAGCGTGTCGCCTTGTAGGGCGTACGCCGCCGACAGGCCGGCCGGCCCGCCTCCGATGATCAAGGCCTGGGTGTGCTTTGGTTCGCTCACGATGTCCGCTCAGGTTGTTTCAGGTTGTCGTTTGTGTTCCAGCAGGTCGCCCGGACGTCCGGCTTGGGCGAACGCCACCGCGTTCCCGCCCCTTTCGGGTGTCGGCTCATCCACTGGAATCGGTACCCGTTCAACGCGCCTGGAGCCCTGGGCGGGCGTCGATGACCGCCCCGCCGATCCGCTTCCCAAGCGTTTCCTCGATGATGTCGCCGACCTGCCGGGCCGTGTCGGCCGCGTCGAAGCGACGCTCGACCAGCCGACGAGCCGCAGCGCCCATGCGGTTTCGCGCCGCCGGGTCGGTGGCGAGCTCGGCTAATTCACGGGCCAACGTCTCGACGTCGCCGGCCTCCACCAACGCCCCCGTTTCGCCGTGGACCACCGTTTCGGCGACGCCGTCGACGGCGTAGGCAACGGTCGGCAGGCCGCCCAGCATGCCCTCGAGAACCGCCCGGGGGTGGGGATCGATCCGTGCGGTATGGACCTGCACGTCCGACGCGGCCGTCAGGGCGTCGATGTCTCTCCTGAATCCCAGGAATCGCACGTTCCGTTCGAGTCCCGCCGCCGCGATCTTCGCCTCCAACTCCCGAACGTACTCCGGGTCCCGGTCGAGGCGACCCACCAGCAGCAGAATCGCGTTGGGTGCCGTCTCCACCACCTTCTCCATGGCGGCCACCGCGTCCAGTTGGGACTTGCGGGTCATGACGTGTCCCACACTGAGCAAGAGCACGGCATCGTCGCCCAAGCCCAATTCCGTCAGCAATGCGGCCCGGGCCGGCCGGTGAGCGGGTAGCTCACGGTCGAGGGCCACCCCGTTGTAGACCACCTTGGGGCGCGTGCCCTTGACGAACGAAGCGAAGGCCGTCGCGGCCGCCCTGGACACCGCGATCTGGTCGTTCGACAGCCTGAACAGGTGTCGCTCGATTCCCCGTCCTCGGTCCCACTTACTGCGCACGTGACAAATGAAGGGGACCCCGTTCAGGCGGGAAGCCAGCGCGGCCGTCGCCGACGGACCGCTGGTGCAGTTGCCGTACACCAGATCGTAGCCGCCGGCCCGGATGTGCCGGGTCACGGCGAGCAGCTTTCTGCGACCCATCACCGGGATCACGAAGTGGGGAATTCCCCGCTCCTCGAGCAGGTCGGTGAAATCACCCTCACCCGTGGACAACACGGTGGAGTCGAATCGGTCCTGCAGGTGCTCGAGCAGGAGCGAGAGGCTGTTCGTGGGTCCGACCCAGTTGCCGGTGTACGACACCCAAAGCACGCGCGGTTTGACGGTCGGGTACGCGTCGGATCCTGGCTTCATTGTCCCGCGTACCCCGCTGCACCATCAAGGAGACGAGTCTGGATCCGGTCCAGGTCCTCGGGACGGTTCACGTTGACGCGCCAACCGTCGTAGGGAATCGCAGCGAAGCTCCGGCCCTGACCCAGGAGCGTGGTCACCGCGCCCTCGATTTCGATCTCGCCGGTGTGCTGGGCCTTGGCGTAGGCAAGGACCTCGAGCGTGGCCGGGGGGAGGATGAAGGCCCCGGCCACACGCCAATCGAAGCGTGGATCGGGTCCGGTCTTGGCAAGCTCCAGCACACGACCGTCTTGCGCGCGGACCCGTCCCATGACGGCACTGCCCGGCGTGTCGGGCGACTCGACGAGGACGGCGCCGTCCGCGCCCGAGGCCTGCCAGGCATGGACGAACGGAACGAGGGATCGGCTATAGAACGCATCCGCCATGACGACCAGCATCGGGCCCGAAACCACGCCTGCGGCCTGGAGCACGGCATGACCCACACCCAGTCGCTCGTGCTGTTCCACGACCTGGACGCTCCGTTCATCAGACCGGATCGCCTCCACGATCCTCGAATCGCCCGGGGGCACCACGACGCACACCTGGGTGACGGCGGTGCCGATCCGATCGAGCACGCCCAGGATCAGAGCCCGCCCCCCGACCTGTAGCAGGGGTTTGGGCACGCCCCGGGTAACGGCTGCCAATCTCGTCCCGCCACCGGCCGCGGGAATGACGCACCACACCGGGGTCGCGGTCAGTTGTTGAAGCGATCGATGATCAACGCGAACGTCAGACCCGTCTGGACGACCGTGAGCACTGCCGCCCAGGGGATTCCACCCCTGGCCGGCACGATGATCTGGTCGCCCGAATTGAGCCCCATGTCGCCCAGTCCTGCGCCGGCCTCCATGGCACGGAGTGCGTCGATCTCGATGATCTGACCGCCGCGGCTGAGGCGGATCTTCTCGGTATCCGCACTCGCCACGAACCCGCCGGCCATACCCACGAGCTCGAAGAACGTCGTCGTCGGGGTCGCAGGGTAGTTCCCAGGGATGCGCACTTCGCCGAGCAGGCTTACGGGAAAGCGTGCCGTCACCGTGACTACCGGGTTCTGGACGGCTGTCGCGTACCCGGCGCGTAGCTGCTCCCTGAGGCTCTGGAGCGGTACGCCCCCGGCCCGTACCGAACCGAGGTAGGGCAACTGCACCATCCCGGTCTCCTCGATCGGGAATTCTCCGCCCAATTCGATCTGGGGCCACACCGTGATGATCAACGCGTCCCCGGGTCGGAGGATCACCTCGGATCCGGACTGCGCGCTGCCGGTGTCGGGTTGGAGTACGAGGCCAAGGACGACAGCCGCAACTGTCGCGAGCGTCTTCACTTGCACGGGTACACTCCTGTTCATGAGAGGGACAACTCGGTCGTAGAGCTCAAGCCGGCACATTCTCGAATACCTCGTGGGGTCGGCGGGGCGCGGCAGCGCGATTCATCCGCCTCGCTCACCGATGATCTTGGCCGGGACCCCTCCGACGATGGCGAAGGGCGGCACGTCCTTGGTCACCACCGCGCCGGTGGCGACGACGGCCCCGTCTCCGATGGTCACGCCAGGCATGACGATGACTCGGGCGCCGAACCAGACATCGACACCGATGCTCACCGGCTTGAGAACCGACCCCTGTTGGCGAACGGGCACATCACGGTCGTCGTAGTTCCGCATGGACGTCATCACGATGCCTTCGTAGCCCATCGTGAAGTTGTCGGCCAGGGTGATCCCCCCTGCCCCGTTGAGGATGTTCCGGTTGGTGATGTGGACGTTCTTGCCGATCCGTATGTTGTGCGCACTGGTGATCTTGACCCAGTGCGAGATGTAGGTGCCTTCGCCGAGGGCGGCCATCTGGACCTTCCAGTACTGCCAGCGCAGCGACGCCAGCCACTTCCCAGGCCAGTCCAGGAAGACGCTGTAGAAGACACGCCTGAACCGGGGGATGTGGGCGATCAGGCGCACGATAAGTCGAAACATCTGTGTCTATCGCCTCTGCGTTGCTCGGTAGGCGGCTGGTACCCGCGCCGTGCCAGGGCTGCGGGCAGTGCCAACTCCATTCGCGCTCACGATGATCCCCGAGGACCTGCGCGTTGCCCGGGGCTGGAGCCCGTGGGGCCGGCCCGGCAGACGCCTCCTGATGACGGAACGCTTCATGCCAGGACCTGCTCGAAGGCGTCCTGCAATTGCCGAGCCTGGTGGGCCCGGGTGAACGGCAGAAGATCGAACGCCGCGGTGTCCAGGGCTGGGCGACCCGCGTCCCATCGGTCGTACGCCGCCTTGATGGTCACCTCGATCCCTTCCTTGTCGTCGGGCCTGAGCACTCGCCCTGCACCGGTGTCACGAACGATGTCGCACGTCGGCCCCTCCTCGCACAGCGCCAGGATCGGCGTGCGCGAAGCCAGGTACTCGAAGGTCTTCCCCGGGATATTGGTCTCTTCGGTGTTGAACAGCAGCAGCAGGTCCGAGGCACACATCCAGGCGATCGCCTCCGCATGGGTGACGTATCCCGCGTGGCGTAAGATGCCTGCCGCCCCGAGGCCCGCGTCGCCTGTAGGTGCGCCATATCCCACGAACTGGACCGCGATCCGATCGGCGGGAATGAGTCCCCGGTCGACCAGGCCCGCAATCGCTTCCAGAAAAACGCCCGGGCTCCTCCACCCGAAGACAGTTCCCACGTGACCGATTACAAATCGGTCCGAAATCCCGAAGCCCGGAAGGGCCTCACCCGTGAAGTCCGACGGGTCGTAGCCGTTCGTGATGGTTTGGATGGGTCGCCGGGGCTCGAAGGCGTGCGCGAAGCTCTCCGTGTGCGCCGGACTCGTCGTCACGACCTGGTCGGCCGTTGCGACGAAAGCCCGGTCGATCCGCTTGGCAAGACGGTGGTGGAGCTCCGTCTGCCACGGCACCATCCGGCGGAGCGACCACTCGTCCCGGTAGTCGGCCACCCATGGAATCCCGAACCGGCGCTTCAGCAAGTACGCTGTCACGTGCGACCCCATCGGATACGACGATGAGAAGATCAGGTCGAACCGCTCGTGGGCCAGGATCCGGGTGCCCGCAGGATAGGCGAACGGCACCCAGGCCCCATTCATGTTGGGCAGGAACGGCGTCAGTGTCCGGAAAACCCGGGCCAGCCGCACTTTGCCCAGCGCACGGTTGAGGTTCGCCGCGTCGTGGAAGCGGGCCCGGGTGACGGGCACATCGTCCGGGATCAGCTCGTTCAGGCCCTCGTCGATCATGTTCCGATGGGCTACGGCCGGCCCGGTCAGGACATGGGGCTTCCAGCCGAACCGGTGGAGGTAGTGGACGAAGTAGGCGGTCCTCTGAACACCACCTCCCCCTTGTGGCGGGAAGCGTTGCGCCACCACCAGCACCTTGCGACCGCGACCATCCGCAACCTGCTGGGTCAGACCCCACCCCCCGTCGACGTTGTCGCTCCGGGGGTACCGACAACCTCGGCGTAGATCTCCTCCACCCGCTGTGCCACGCTCTCCCATGTGAATTGACCCACGTACCGAGCGGCGGCTTCTCCTCGGGCGTCCCCAGTGTCAAAGGCCGCCGCCCGGAGGGCTTGGTGAAACCCGTTGGCGTCGGCCGGATCGTAGAAATACCCGGCCTCGTCCGGAAACTCCTTGGTGCATCCGAGCCTGGGCATCACCGCCGGTCGGTGAGCCGCGCCCGCCAGAACCGCTGCTCCTGAGGTGAGTGAGTCCTTGTACGGCAGCACCACGGCGTCACACGCCTTGAGGCAGGCGGCGAGGCGAGCGTCCGGAACGAACTCGAGGGTCAACTCTACACGGGGGTCGCTGGCCGCCAGGTACTGGATCTGCCGCCCCAGCCCCTCCGACTTCGGGAGACCCACCACGAGCATGCGGAGGTTATCGCCTTCGATGTCGCGAAAGGTCTCGATCATCCGGTCCACGCCCTTGTAGCCGCGGATCAGGCCGAAATAGAGCAGCACGCGGGCGTCGCCGGGAAGACCGAGGATCTCCCGGGCCTCCTCTCGGGAGGCCGGCCCCCCGTACCAGTCCCCGTACGTTCCGTGCCGGCAGACCTCGAAACGCTTCTCGGACACCCGGAACGCCCGAGCTACCGCCGGGATGACCGCTCCGCAGTGAACCAGCATGCGGTCGACCAGACGAGCCAAGATCCGGTTCGCGCCCAACTCGAACCGCCGACGCTGGCCCTCGTGATTCGTGACGTTGTGGACGGTCCAAACGAATCTGACTCCGGACAGCCGAAGCGTGAACCACTGGACGAAGAAGAGCACCGTCAGCACCGCGCCGCGCATCCAACCGCGATTCCTGGGCACGAAGAACCGGTGCTGCCACTGGAGATGGATGATGTCCGGCTTCCCGGTTTCCTGAACCGCTCGCCAAAGGGGCGTCCACCCCCGGATCCGGGCCAAGGCGACATGGATTCCCCGGTCCTCCAGAGCCTGGGTCAAGAGGAGCAGGTACGGGTTCGACTCTCCGTAGTGGGGAATCATCAGCACCTTGAGGCCGTCACCCACCCCGGCGCTGCCCCGTTCCCGAGCCTGAGGCCCGGGTCCCGCCGATGCGGGCCCGTTCAAGTCCCGTCCTCCCAGTCGGGCCCCGGGGCGGCGACTTTCGCCGGCTCCCGGCGCTCCGCCGCGAGCTCCGCGACCAGCTCGGCCATCGTCACGTTGCCTGCGGGCGTCCAGTGCACGTCCGTGAACAGGAAGTCGGAGGACACCAGGCGGGGCGTCAGGGACTCGAACCGGACGCCGAGATCGCGACAGATCCGGGCCAGGCGGGTGTCGGGGGACAGTGGGTCGAACGAACCCGGATCAGGAGCAAACCGCTCGAGGCGACCGGCCCTTTCGGGCACGACCTGGACCGGGTCGGGGTGTCCCACCACCACGAGATCGGCTCCCAGCTCCGCCAGAAGGTCCCTGCCCCACCCCACAATCGCAGCCGTGGCCTCGAAGGCCCGGTCGGCGGCGTACGTGTCGCAACAGATCTCGGACAGGGCCTGGACGTGCCCCTGGTTCTTCGGACCCCGCCAGGGCGCTTCCCTCAGATGCTCCGTTACGATTTCCCACTCCTCTCCTTCTGGGTCGGTGCGCAGGAAGGGCTGACGATAGCCGAAGAGGTGCGGCGTGAGATTGTCGTACAGGTCGTTCCCGTAGTAGACCAGCCAAACGATCAGCTTGCCCTCGAGGTGGCGGCCCAAGCGCTGCATCCATTGGAATTCCTGGACCAGGTTGTACCCGTCCGCCCCGATCGCCTTCACGCGGGCGCCGGCCACCCGATCCGCGAAGAAGGCCCGGTCGTCCGTACCGTGGCCGAAGGCGAACGAATCGCCGAACACCACGACCTCGGCTTCGTCCAGGTCCTGCTTGCCCCGCCACCCGTCCGCACCCGTGGTGACGCGTGCCGTGCGCTCGCCCCGGACCGTCAGGTCAAGATTGCCTTTGGGCCTCCACCCGATCTCGGGATCGAAGACGACCATGTTGGTCCACGGCACCGCGGCGGCCCGGAAGCGCGCGAACAGGTCCTGGAACAGGCTCCCGAGGCCGTGCACGAGCCAGAACGGGATCGCGACCAGCACGAGGGGCAGCGACAGTAGCAGGCCGACGAGCCCGCCCAGGGCCGCGACCGAGAATCGCACGAGGTTGGTCACGCGGCTCGCCTAGAAGAGGGTGTAGATGCCTTCGGGCGCCGCGCCCTCGGGGCGAGCCCCGAACGCACGCAGCAGCCAGAAGAACGGCAGCAGGAAGACGACCCACGCTTCGCCACGGGCAGCGGACCAGCCTGCGAAGCCGGTACCCGTACCGGGCCGGGGATCCCACACCCGCCACCCCGCCTGGCCTTCCAGACGGTCCCGGAGCCGACGCGCCCCCGGTCGACCCGCCGGCCACACCACGCAGTAGAAGGCGATCGCGAGGACAGCTGCCGAGAGCCGTCGCGCGACGCCCCGGGCGACCCGGTTCCACCAGGTGGCGCCCCGCCGGCTCAGGCCCGATGAGCGGACCCCGGCCAGGGCCAGGCCTCCACCGACGGCCAACCCGGCGGCCAGGGCGACGCCTGCCGACCGGGTCACGAGCCATGCGGCAGCGGCCAGGAAGAGGCCCACGAGCACGGCCATGGCCAGCCATACGGCGAGCCACTCGTCGGGCGCCTGAATCGATCTGGGAGCGAGCTTCATATCAGTCGAGTGCGAACTGGGCTTTGTACCGCTCGGAGTCGCCCTTCAGCCGCTCGGGCTGGGCGTCCTTCAACAGCACGTAGTCTTCCACGACCAGGCAGTCCATGTCCGTGGCCATGAAGCACCGGTAGGCGTCGGCGGGGGTGCACACGATGGGCTCGCCCCGGATGTTGAAGCTGGTGTTGACGATGACCGGGCAGCCCGTGCGCTCGTAGAACCGCCGCATGAGCCGGTAGTATCGGCCGTGCCGGTCCGAATCGACGGTCTGGATGCGAGCCGAATAGTCCACATGGGTGATCGCGGGCAAGCTCGAGCGCTTCACCGTCACCCGGGTCCGCAGGTCCGCGTCCTGCATCCGCTCCCGGTCCTCGGCGGACAGCTCGGTGCGCAGATCGTCCTTGACCGGCGCCACGAAAAGCATGTACGGGGACTCGTATCCGTCCGGGACCTCGAACACGTCGGTGACGTGCTCCCGAAGCACGCAGGGGGCGAACGGACGGAACGACTCCCGGAACTTGATCTTCACGTTCATGGTCCGCTGCATCGACTCGGACCGGGGGTCGCCGATGATGCTGCGACAGCCCAGGGCCCGGGGCCCGTACTCCATCCGCCCCTGGAACCAACCGATGACCTTCTCCTCCTCCATCAACCCGGCGACCCGGTCCAGGAGGTCCGATTCGTCCTCGATCCTCTCGTAGCGGGCGCCCACGGAGTCCAAGTAGAGCTCGATGGCTTCCGCCTCGAACGCGGGTCCCAGCAGCGAACCGCTCTGGCTGTCACCGGGATCGACGGTCCGGGGCTGTCCCCACTCCTGATGCCAGACCGCGTAGGCCGCACCCAGCGCGCCCCCCGCGTCGCCGGCGGCGGGCTGTACCCACATGCGCTCGAACGGGCCCTCGCGATGAAGTCGTCCGTTGGCGACGCAGTTCAGCGCGACCCCGCCGGCCATGACCAGGTTCGAGGATCCCGTCAACTCGTGCGCGGTCCGGGCCGCTGCCAGGACCGCTTCTTCACAAACGACTTGAACAGAAGCCGCCAAGTCCATCTCTTTTTGTGTGATGACGCTCTCCGGCTTCCGGGAAGGCCCGTCGAAAAGATCGTGGAACCTCTCCGACGTCATCGTCAGACCCTGGCAGTAGTTGAAGTACGACATGTCCATCCAGAGCGAGCCGTCGTCACCCAGGCGGACCAGCGTCTCCATGATCCGGTCCCGATAGATCGGGCGACCGTAGGGAGCCAGTCCCATCAGCTTGTATTCGCCCGAGTTGACCCGGAAGCCGGTGTAGTACGTGAACGCCGAGTACAGCATGCCGAGCGAGTGGGGAAACCGGATCTCGCGCAGGATCTCGAGCGTGTTCCCCCGCCCCACCCCGATCGTGCTCGTGGCCCACTCCCCCACGGCGTCCAGCGTCAGGATCGCCGCCTCTTCGAACGGAGACGGGAAAAATGCGCTCGCACCGTGGGACTCGTGGTGCTCCGGCATGTGAAGCGTGCCGTTGAAGTCGGCACCCAGCTGGTTTCGGACCTCGGCGCCCACGTCCAGCTTGTAGGACGCCCACGACGGCATGGCACTGCGGAAGGACGCGAATCCCTCGGGCGCGTAGGCCAGATAAGTCTCCAGCAGGCGCTCGAACTTCGGAAACGGACGTTCGTAGAAGGCGGCGGCTTCCAGGTCTCCGGCCCCGATGCCCGCTTCTTCGAAGCAGTACTCGATGGCCCGGCTCGGAAAGCCCGGGTCGTGCTTCTTCCGGGTGAACCGCTCCTCCTGGGCGGCGGCCACTACGGCACCATCCTTCAACAGGGCCGCGGCCGAGTCGTGGAAGTAGGCGGAAATGCCCAGGATGTATCGGCTCATGAGTCCTCGGTCGGCGGTGCGGCGGGCTTCGTGGTCGTGGACACCGGACCCTCCGCCCACTCCGGCGGCGGACACGGCTCCATCGGCAACTCGTCGGGGACGGTCTGGCCCCACAGGGATTTCCGGGTGGCGTCCATGAGCTCGGCCACCGGTGCGAACCCAGGGCTACGCCAGGACTCGGGCGTCTCCAGGGCCATGATGGCCCGTTCGAGCCGACTGAAGGCCACGAGCAGTCTCCGGCCACCCACCGGGCGACTCCGCACCGGGAGCTCCTGGGCCCTTCGGGACAGGGCCCGCAGCGCCTCCATGGCCTGAGTCCGGTCTTCCACGACGACGTCGAAGGCGCCCTCTGAGCTCTCGTACGGGGTCTCGGCCAGTTCGTGGGTCCACATGTACCGCCACGGGCCGACCTCGTCAGGCGTGAAGGAGGCCCGCCACGTGGCGTCTCCCTCGAACGCGGCCAGGACCTCGTGCTCGACGCCGGTGGGAGACGTGAACCGGAAAGGAACCCGCTGTTGTTCGGCCGGAGCGCTCCGGACCCAGGTGTCCCGGAATCGGGCCTGGAAGGACCGACCCCAAACGACCGGGTTGATCAGGGCCCGCGCCCGGGCCGTCAGGGCCGGGCCCGCGTACCGCACGGGATGTTCGATGAGGCCCCACGCACCGTCCTCGCCCCGGAGCTCCATGCACAGGGGCCCGGAGCCGACATCGGGCACGAACTCCAGGAACACCCAGCCACCGGAGGGCACAGCCACGGGAGCGAGCTCCACGGTCCGGCCATGCTCGAGCCGGAGGGGCCGAGAAGCTAGCAGTTGACCGGGGGCGTCCCAATCCAGCGTGAGGTGGGGACGGCGGTCCAGCGTGCGATCGTCTCCCTGGTCGGCCCCGTACAGAGTCAGGAGCGCTCCGGGCACGTCCTCCTGGACGTCCGACAGCTTTATCAGGAGTCGGAGGGGTTCCTGGGCACCGATCGCTTCCTGGCAGTACGCGGCGAATTCAGGGGAGGCGAAGGTCAGCGCCTCGTCGCCCGGAGTGAATCGGGCCTCGGCCAACGGCTCCGCGTCGGTGTCTGCTTCCGGCGACGCACCGGCGGCGTGTCCGACACCGGGGAGCCCCCAGGACGCGCTGCCATGAGCCGCTTCGTTCCACCAGACCTCGTCGTCCGCGGGGGGGCTCACGTTGTCGCAGAGGCGGCCTCCGCCACCCGGATTCCAGTCGCGGCGTACCCGGTACAGGTGCAGCCGAAGTGGGACGGGAGGCCCGGCTTCAACCCCGAGCGTCAAGGTCGCTCCGAGGACCCGGGCGCGTTCGGGAAGCTCGACGCCGTCCCACCGGTGCAGCACCCTGAACAGCTCGTGCTCTCCGTAGGCGACCCAACCCGGAAGCCGACCCACTCGGACGTGGGACTGGCTGACCTGGTTCCACCCGTATTGGAATCGTCCGTCGAGGTAGCCTCGCAGGTCGTTGTTCTTCATCCCGTCATAGGCCGGCCCCGGCACCCAGGTAGTGCGCATAGTCGCCCCCCCGTCCAACTCGCCCGACGGTTCGGAAGACCAGATCCGCACGGTTCCCGAGACGTCCCGGGGGTCGGGCACCGGCACCGCCTCCAGATCGTCGGCCGCCTGCCACCGCTCCCACGAACTCTGGCGTATACCGGTGGCCTCGAGGGCGCGCTTGATCCAGCGCTTCACCGCGCATCCCCGGACGTAGAGCCCTGGAGCGGCACCGGAGCCCGCCACTCATGCTTGACCAGAACCGACTTGGCTTCGGCCCCCTTGATGCTGTTCCGGCCGGTGCCGAAGAAGTCGCCGTCCACGACCGAGAGCTTGCTTGCCCGTTCGACGAAGTCCTGACGAATCTGGCCGGAGCCGATGTACGTGCCGATGTCGTACTCGCCCCCGCTCAGGGGGAGCTCAGGCACGGTGACCTCGATCATGCCGGACCCGTCCAGGACCAACTCCTCGGGCACGGTGGTTTCCGTGGCCATGATGAAGAAATACCGTTCTTCCCGTGAGACCAGGATGTTGACCCTGGCGTCCCGAAGGGGGCGATCGGACCTGGCCTCGTAGTAGAGCCGGAACGTGAGGGAATCTCCGGTGATGGCGTGATCGACGCTCCGCCCGCTTCCGTCCACCAGCTCGAGCCGGGTCGCCCGGTAGTCCCCCTCGCCGGACCGGTCCGTGTTTTCGTCCAGAGCTACGTGGGCGATGGCATCGACACCTTCGAGGTACCGATCGATCACCTCCCGGGTGGGCCCGTCGTCCACCAGTCTCCCGCCTTCGAGCAGGATCGACCGTTCACAGAGGCTGTCGACCATGGCCATGTTGTGGCTGATGAAGAGCACCGTCCGGCCTTCTTCCGCCACCTGGTCCATCTTGGAGAGGCACTTCCTCTGGAAGGCCACGTCCCCCACGGCGAGCACCTCGTCGATCAGGAGGATCTCGGGCTCCAGGTGCGCGGCGACGGCGAACGCGAGTCGGACCGACATCCCCGACGAATAGTGTTTGACCGGGGTGTCGATGAACTTCTCGGTTTCCGCGAACGCTACGATCTGATCGAACTTCCGGTCTATCTCTGCTCGGGTCATGCCCAGGATGGCGCCATTGAGATAGACGTTCTCCCGACCGGTGAGCTCAGGGTGGAAGCCGGTGCCCACCTCGAGGAGGGAGCCGACACGCCCCCGGATGTCGCAGAAGCCGGTCGTAGGCTCGGTGATCCGGGACAGGATCTTCAGCAACGTGCTCTTTCCGGCTCCGTTACGGCCGATCACACCAACCACCTCGCCCTCGCGGATCTGGAAACTCAAGTCCTGCAGTGCCCAGATGACCTCGTCGAGCTCGGCGGCCCCGCTGGCCTGACCGCTCAGCAGCTTCCGGGCCCGGCGGAAGGGCGCCACCGCGGCCTCCGTGATGACCTCCCGAATCATTCGGTTGCGCTGCTTCTTGAGAGCGCCGATGCGGTACGTCTTGCCGAGCCCCTCGGCCCGAATGGCCAGATCACTCATGTCCCCACCTCACACCACATCGGCGAACGTCCTTTCCATACGACGGAAGTAGAACGCTCCGCTCACCAGGAGCAGCACGGCCACCAGGCTGGACAGGGCGATCAACGGTCCGGGCCCCGTGTCCGTTCCCAGGAGCGCCCACCGAAAGCCCTCCACCACGCCGGACATGGGGTTGAGCCCCAGCAGCGGCCGCCAGCGTTCGTCGACCAGGCTGGCCGGATACGCGATAGGCGTCGCGAAGAGCCAGAACTGGATCAGGAACGGGATCGTGTGCCGCACGTCTCGGAACTGGACGTTCAGGGCGGAAAGCCAGAGTCCCACGCCGAGGCAGGTCGCGAAGGCGAGGAACAGGAACAGGGGAAGCCAGAGCGCGTTCACGGTGGGCACGTAGCCGAAGAAGGCCATCATCACCAGCAGTACGACGAAGGCCAGCACGAAGTCGACCAACCCGGACAGAACCGCGGCCGTGGGCACGATGAGACGGGGAAAATAGACCTTCTTGATGATGTTGC
>CAJIAX010000330.1_pt1 | contig 17364 bp, 14 predicted proteins | sample 9199251 | NCBI WGS metagenome assembly CAJIAX01 (sample SAMEA7708287, study PRJEB35096) | sediment metagenome | biome: marine neritic benthic zone biome [ENVO:01000025]; feature: sediment [ENVO:00002007]; material: shallow marine sediment [ENVO:03000034] sea grass bed [ENVO_01000059] ... | reverse complement strand
CCTTACCGGCCGCCGGCATCCACCCCCCACGAGAATCGAATCGATGCGTCCCTCCTTCGTCCCCCCGCCGGTATTCCCGGGCCGGATCGTTCCCGGTCCGGGCGGGAGCCGCACATCGAGTCGCTGTTGCGGGCCGCGACGGGCCGAGCAGTCCGCGAGGTGGAATCGGGCATGGTCCTCGGCCTCGGTACCGGCAGCACGGTCGCCCACTTCCTGGACTTGCTGGCAGATCGACTGAACAGGGGCAGCCTGACGGACATCGTCGGCGTGCCGACCTCGATACGAACGGCGGACGCGTCTAGCCGGTTGGGCATTCCGTTGACGGACCTGGCCACCCAGCCCGTGCTGGACCTGACGGTCGACGGCGCCGACGAGGTGGATCCTCGCCTGGACCTGATCAAGGGGCTCGGCGGGGCGCTGCTGCGCGAGAAGATCGTGGCCCGGGCGTCCCGGCGCCTGGTGATCATCGCCGACGAGGGCAAACGGGTCGAGCGGCTTGGACAGCGATCGCCCTTGCCCGTGGAAGTGGTGCCGTTCGCCTGGGAGATCCACCTGCCGTTCTTCCGCTCCCTGGGCGCGTCTCCAGTGCTCCGTGCGGACGGCGGCGACCCGTACGTGACGGACAACGGGAACTACATCGTGGACTGCGCCTTCGAGGGCGGCATGGACGCACCGGCAGAGATCGAAGCGGCGCTCCAGGCTCGAACGGGGGTCGTCGAGAGCGGGTTGTTCCTCGCCATGGCGGACATGGCGGTCATCGGTGCGGAGCCCGATCCGGTCGTGCTGACACGGGAGGCCCCATGAGCGTCAAGATCGCGCCCTCGATTCTCTCGGCGGACTTCGGCCGGTTGGCGGAGGACGTCCAGCGGGCCCAGGAGGCCGGTGCGGACTGGATCCACGTCGACGTGATGGATGGCCACTTCGTTCCCAACATCACCATCGGCCCCGCCATCACGGCGGCCGTGCGCAAGGCCACCGAGCTCCCGCTCGACGTCCACCTCATGATCGAGGAGCCCGAGCGGTACCTCGGGGACTTCGCCGCCGCGGGCGCCGACCGGCTCACCGTGCACCAGGAAACGTGCCCGCACCTGCACCGCACGTTCCAGCAGATCCAGGAGTTGGGCGCGTCGCCGGGCGTGGCCGTCAATCCCGGCACGCCGGTGGAGACCCTGAGCGACGTGATCGAATTCGCGGAGATGGTGCTCATCATGTCCGTGAACCCCGGATTCGGGGGCCAGAAGTACATCTCCAGCAGCACCGGCCGGGTTGCCAGGGCCAGGGCGATGCTGGACGCCCACGGCCCTCCGGGAGCCGAGCTCCAGGTCGACGGTGGGATCGACGCGAGGACCGCGCCGCTGGTCGCGAGCGCGGGTGCCACGGTGCTGGTGGCCGGGTCTGCAGTCTACCGACACCCGGACGGCGTCGAGGCAGGAATCCGGGCCATTCGCGAAGCCGCGGACGCGGTGGGGTCCTGACGCCAGCGTCACGCGGTCTCCCTGATCCATCCTCCTCCTGCGGAATCGTTTGAATTCTGCAGGCTTCCGGCCGACTTCTAGTTGTAGAGGATCGAAGGATTTTCCGTGCCCCCGGGCGCGGCGAGTCCACCTCGGCGGCGAGCGTTGCACCGATGCGACCGCCACCGACCGAGGCACGTATGCAACCCAAGTCTTGGCAGGGGATGAATCCGATGTTGGACCCGACCGCCCTAGAGCGGCTCAAGGACTGGGGCGGACCGGCGCTGGCCGCCAAGATGGTTCGCCTCTTTCTCGACACGTCGCCGGATCGCGTCGCGCAGGTCAAAGCCGCGTTCGATGGGGGACCGGTGGAGGACGCGGAGCGGGGAGCTCATTCCCTGAAGTCCAGCGCGGCCAACCTGGGCGCCACTCGTCTCCGGGAGGTCTCCGCGACCATGGAGAACCTGCTCTCGGCGGAGGACGTCGATGGGGCTCGGGATCTGTTCGGGGAGTTTGAAGAGGAGCACACCCGAACCCTGACGGCCCTGGAAGCCCTCGAAAGCGAACTTGTATGAGGCACAGGATCGCAGTCGTCGAAGACAATCCCGACAACCGTCTTCTGGTCGAAGCGTTGCTCGAGGACGAATACGACATCTCCGAGTACGAGACGGGGGTCCAGGCCGTCGCCGGTCTTGGGGAAGACGTCCCGGATCTCGTACTGCTGGACATTTCCCTGCCGGAGATGGACGGCACCGAGGTCCTGCGCTGGATCCGGGGCGACGAGCGGGTCAAGCATCTGCCCGTGATCGCCCTGACGGCCCACGCCATGGCTGGTGACCGGGAAAAATTCCTCGCCGCCGGGTTCGACGATTACGTGACCAAACCCATCGTCGACGAAGCGGTGCTCCTCGGTGCGATCGAGCGGTGGCTGGCACCGAGCGTCTGACCGGATGGAGAGGCGGGACGGCCGACGTCCCGCTCCCCGTTCGGCCCGGCCTGGGTGCACCGGCGCCCAGGATTCATCAGCCGGTGGACGAGCCGGATCGAACCGCGGGCCGGTTGACGTTGTACGGCGTACTGGTCGGTGCGCTGCTGGTCGACGCCGTGCTCCTGTCGGCGTCCACCTGGCGTACGGGCGTCACCTTCCATGTCCTGATGGAGACGTCGTCCGCGGTCGTGGCGTTCCTGTTGGCCGCCCTGGCCCTGATGCGGTACTACACCAAGGGCCACCCGGCGCTGTTGTTCATCGGCGCGGGGTTCCTGGGCACGGGCCTCGTCGACGCCTACAGCGTGTTCGTAGGCGCCTCATGGCTGGGACCGCCCACCCTCGAGGCCATGCGTCTGAGCTCCTGGACGTGGTTCGCGTCGCGGACGTTCCTGGCCACGGCTCTCCTGGTGGGGTGGATTCGAGGGCGGGGCCGGAGGCTGGGCCGCTCTCTGCCGATCCGGGAGCGCATTGTCTACCTGGGCGCCCTGGTGGTGCCGCTGCTCATCATGGCGTTCTTCGTTACCATGCCCTTGCCGCGGTACGTCTTCCCGGACTTCGTGGTGTCGAGGCCTTTCGAGCTCTTGCCGGGTCTCCTGTTCGTGGCGGGCCTGGTGGCCTACCTGCGCGAGGGACGCTGGCGGAGCGAGGTCGTCGAGCATTGGATGGTGATCACGCTGCTGGTGAGCGCCAGCGCCGATCTGATTTTCATGCCGTTCGCCGACGTTCCGTTCGGGCCCTTCTTCGACGCGGCCCACATCTTCAAGCTGATCGGCTATCTGTCCGCGCTGGTGGGATTGCTCGCTGGGTTCTTCGTCGCCTCCCGCCGCGAGGAAGAGGTCATGGGCCAAATCCGGGAGGCCAACGACGCCCTGGCCCGGGAGATCAGCGTGCGCCGGGCCGCCGAGCAGGTGCTGATGGAGGGCGAACGCCGGCTGCAGGACTTCCTGGACAACGCCAACGACCTGATTCAGAGCACGGCCCCGGACGGGCGCATCATCTATGTGAACCGTGCCTGGAAGGAGACCCTCGGATACGGTGATCGCCCCATGGAGGGGTTGTCGATCTTCTCGATCATCCATCCCACCTGCCGGGAGCGGGTTCGTCGGGAATTCGACCGGCTGATCAACGGGGAGTCCATCTCGCACATCGAGGTGGAATTCATGACCGCTGACGGCCGCGTCGTGATTTGCGCGGGCGGTGTGAACTGCCTGGTGGAGGGGGACCGCGTCGTCGCCGTCCGGAGCATCTTCCGAGACGTGACGCAGCAGAAGATCGTGGAGGGAAGCCTCGAGCTGTCCCAGGCCAACCTGACCGCCCTCATCGAGAACACGGGTGACGCAATCTGGTCGGTGGGCCGGGATCATCGGCTGATCACGTTCAACTCCGCCTACGCCCTGGAGGTGGAGGCCCTCACCGGACGCGAGCCCCGGGTGACGGATCCTCCGGAACGGGTGGTGCCGTTCCACCAGATCGAGCGAATGCGGGACCTGTACAACCAGGCCCTGGGCGGAAAACGGTTCTCGGAGCTGAGCACCGAAAACGTGGCCGGCCAGATCCGGACCGTGGAGCTGTTCTTCAATCCCATCCAGGACCAGAAGGGCACGTCCGGCGTGGTGGTGTTCGGCAAGGACGTCACGCCCCGTCTCCGGGCCGAGGAAGCCATGCGGGCGGCCAAGGACGAAGCCGAGGCGGCCAACCAAGCCAAGAGCCGCTTCCTGGCCAACATGAGTCATGAGCTTCGCACCCCGCTCAACTCCGTCATCGGGTTCGCCAACGTCTTGATGAAGAACAAGGGCGAGCGCCTCTCGGACAAGGATCTGAACTTCGTCGGGCGGATCGTCTCGAACGGCCGGCACCTACTGACCCTGATCAACGAGGTGCTGGACCTGGCCAAGATCGAGGCGGGTCGCATGGAGCTGGACCTGTCGACCCTGGACGTGGGCCATTTCGTCCGGGAAACGACCCAGCAGATCGAGGGTCAGGTTCGCGGCAAGCCGGTGGAGCTCCGCACCGAGATCCCGGATGGTCTGGACATGATCGAAACCGATCCGCACAAGCTGAAGCAGGTGCTGATCAACCTCATCGGCAACGCGATCAAGTTCACGACCGAGGGCTCCGTCACCGTGCGGGTCCGGGCCGACGAGTCCGGACGTCGGGCCGCGGCCATCGAGGTCGAGGACACGGGGCTCGGCATCCCGGAGTCACGCCTGGAAGCCATTTTCGAGGCCTTCCAGCAGGCCGATAGCGGCACGAGCCGCAGGTTCGGTGGCACCGGGCTCGGGCTCACGATCTCCCGATCGATGGTGCAGCTCCTGGGGGGCGAGATGCACGTCGAGTCGGAGGAGGGCAAAGGGTCGGTGTTCACGATCGAGCTTCCGGGACCGGTGCCCGTCCGGACCGTCACGCCGACCGCCGAACCCGACCTGATTCTCGAGCGCCTCGCGGCCCTCCCGGATCGAAGGGCCGTGGGTGGCACCTGAGGGCATGGGTTCGGGTAGGTGGGTACCATGCCCATCCACACACAGTCTACCGACCTCCCATATCCCGTAGAATCCGTCTTCGCCTGGCACACCCGGCCCGGTGCTCTCGAACGCCTCACGCCTCCATACGAGGACGTCGAGGTCGTCGAGCGCCAGGGCGGGCTGGACGACGAAGGCACGGTCACCCTGGCCGTGAAGAAGGCGGGGATGCGGGTCCTCTGGAAGCTGCGTCACGGCGCGTACGAGACCAATCGCCTGTTCACCGACGCGCAGGTCCAAGGACCGTTCGGCCGCTGGGTGCACGAGCACCGGTTCGAGCCGGCAGCCGGCGGTTGCCGCCTGGTGGACAGGGTCGACTGGGAGCCGCCACTGGGTCGCCTCGGCCAGCTCATGGGAGGCGGGGCCGCGGAGCGGGAGCTCGACAAGCTCTTCGACTTCCGCCATACGCGCCTGGCCAATGACCTGGCTCGCCACGCGTCGGCCCCACCGGCGTCCCGGGGCCTGAGGGTGGCCATTACCGGGGCGTCGGGTTTCATCGGCCGGAGCCTGGCGGCGTTCCTGGAGACGGGCGGCCATACCGTGATCCGCATGGTGCGGACCCGGCCGCCGGCCGGGAGTCCGGACGTGTACTGGGACTACCGGCGCGAGTCGATCCAACTCGAGCGGCTCGAGGGCGTGGACGCCGTGATCCACCTGGCGGGCGAACCGCTGTCGGGAGGACGCTGGGACGACGATCGGAAGCGGGCGATCCGGGAAAGCCGATCCAGGGGGACGCGGTTCCTGTCCGAGTCCCTGGCCCTCCTTCGCCCCAAACCCAGGGTGCTGCTCTCGTCGTCGGCCGTCGGGATCTATGGAGACCGGGGCAATCAGCAGCTGGTGGAGGAGAGCCCGACGGGCAAAGGATTCCTGGCCGACGTCTGCAAGGACTGGGAAGCGGCGACCGCGGACGCGTCCAAAGCAGGCATCCGCACCGTGCACCTGCGGCTGGGCCTGGTGCTCAGCCCGTCCGGAGGGGCGCTGCCCCAGATGCTGCTCCCGTTCAAGATGGGCGCGGGTGGCCGGCTGGGCCGGGGGAGGCAGTTCATCTCCTGGGTGGACCATGACGACGCCCTCGGCATGATCCACCACGCCATGGTCGACGAGTCGGTACACGGCGCCTACAACATCACGTCTCCATTCCCGGTGCCCAACTCCACGTTCACCAGCACCCTGGGACGGGTCCTGGGGCGGCCCACCCTCCTTCCGGTGCCCCGCCTGGCCATCAAGGCGATGTTCGGAGAGATGGGCTCGACGCTCCTGCTCCAAGGCGCCCGGGTCCTGCCCCGCAAGGCCGAGCAAACGGGGTTCACCTTCGACTTTCCCGGCCTCGAGGAGTCTCTCCGCTTCCAGCTCGGCAAACCGGCCTAGGTCGTCCTCCGACTCCGTCGAAGAGCGTGCGTGAACGAGGCGGGGATCCCTCCGTCTTCGTCCAGTTCCGGGTAGGGGTCCCCCCGGGCCTTGAGCCGCTCCGCGATGCGAGGGTAGGCCCATTCGAAGAGGACTCGGTTCCGCTCGTCGTGAGGGAGGCTCGGCCGGCCGGTCGCGCCGGCGGCTTCGCGCTGGCGGACGGCTTCGAAGAGTAACAGGGCCGTGGCCACCGACACGTTGAGTGACTGGACCATGCCCGCCATGGGGATGACCACCTCCTGGTCGGCAAGGGCCAGGGCTTCCGGACTCACGCCGTCCAGCTCGGCGCCTACCATGAATGCGGTGGGGCGGGTGAGGTCCGTCGTCCGGTAGTCCCGGGCCTCGGGAGACAGGTTGGCCGCCAGCACCTGCATCCCATCCGCCTGGAGCCGCCGGATGGCCGCAGCCGCGTCGGAGTGCTCGACCACGTCGACCCATTTGGTGCTGCCTGCCGACGTGTGGTGGGGAAGGGGGAGCCCCCGCTCCGTGGGCACCGCGTGTACGCGGAACACGCCCGCGGCGTCGCTGGTCCGGACGATGGCGGAGAAGTTGTGGACCTTGTTCACCCGCTCCATCAGGACGGTGAGGTCCGGCTGCCTGCGGTCCAGGACGGCCTTCAGCCTGGCGAACCGTTCAGGGCCCATTGCCCTCCCGGCCCCGCCTATCCGACGAGTTTGGAGGTGGCTTGGGCGACGGAGATTCGGAGCCTCTCGTGAACGCGGTCAAGCAAAGACTCCGGGGTGAAGGGTTTCGGCAGGAACACCGACGGATCCTCGTCCGTCCAGAGGCGGAGCTGCTCGGTGTCCGTGTATCCCGATATGAACAGAATCTGCGAGTCCGGGCGAGCGTCCGCCATCCGTCTCGCCAGCTCGGTGCCCCGCATGCCCGGCATGACCATGTCCGTAATGGTCAGATCAATCGGACCGGGGTGCTCCCGGGCCAGTGCCAGGGCGTCCTCCCCGCTCTCGGCTGCCAGGACCCTGTATCCGACCCGGTTCAGGATTCGGGTGACCACGCTGCGTACCGGGGCCTCGTCCTCCACCACCAACACCGTCTGTCCTTGCCCGGTCCTTACGCCACCCGCGGCGTCGGTGGAGGCCGCCCGAGCCCTGCCGGCTCGGGCTGGAAGCAGCACCTCGAAGGTCGAACCCAGGCCCACCTCGCTTCGGACCGCGATCCCGCCCCCGCTCTGGGTCACGATGCCGTAGACGGTGGAGAGGCCCAGTCCGGTGCCCACACCCGTGGGCTTCGTGGTGAAGAAGGGTTCGAACACCTGGACGCGGATCTCGGGACTCATGCCCACGCCCGAATCCGTGACCCGGAGGCAGACGTATTCGCCGGGGTCGAGGCCATGATGGCTCTTTGCGGCCTCGCCGTCGAGGGCGACGTTGGCCGTTTCCACCCTGATGCGCCCCCCCTCGGGCATGGCGTCCCGGGCGTTGACCACCAGGTTCATCAGAACCTGCTCCATCTGCCCGGAGTCGGCATGGACCGCCTGCAGCTCGGGGCCGAGGGACGTCTCCAGCACTACGTCTTCGCCGATCAGCCGAACGAGCATCTTCTCCAGGTCCCCGACCACCCGATTCAGATCCAGAAGACCCGGGCGTGCAACCTCCTTGCGGCTGAACGCCAGCAGCTGCCGCGTGAGGCCACTGGCCCGCTCGCCCGCCTCCACGACCTCGTTGGCCGATTCGCGCAGGTAGCTGTCGGCAGGCAGGTCGGCCATGAGCAAGCGCGTCTGGCCGATCATCACGGTCAGGAGGTTGTTGAAGTCGTGGGCGACGCCCCCGGCCAGACGACCGATGGCCTCCATGCGTTGGGTCTGGCGGTACTGGGCTTCCAGCGCTCGTTGCTCGGTGATGTCCTCGACGATGACCTCGAACGCCGGTTCGCCGGTCTCGGCGTCGTAGACCGTGTTCCCGTTCAAACGGACCACGATCAGCGTGCCGTCGCGCTTCCGCCACTCGACCTCGACGTGGTCGATGAGGCGTGCACCCCGATGCTCGTCGACCAGCGTTTGTCGTTCCATCGGGTGGGTGTAGAGGTCCCTGAGGTTGACCGCCTCGAGCTCTTCGCGGGACTCGTACCCCAGCATCTCGACCAGCGCCGGGTTCACCTCGAGAAAGCGTCCGTCCACGCTGGAGACGTAGATGCCGAAGATGGCGTTCTCCAGAATCGAGCGGTACCGGACCTTGGCCCGCCTCTCAGCCGCCTCGGCCCGTGACCGGGCTTGAAGCGCCTTGTCGAACTGCCGCCCCACCTCCAGCACTTCGGCCGGTCCGTCGGACGGGAGCGCCACGCCCTCCTGCCCGTCGTCCAGGCTGGTCCTGCGGACCAGGCCCTGCAGCGCGGAATCGATCCGCCGGTAGAGGGACAGGGCCAGGGCGACGACGAGCACCAGCAGCGTCATCGAGCCCGCCGCCTTGCGAAGTGCCGCCACGCGAAGGGGTGCGTTGATCGATGCCCGGGAGAGGCCCGCCGAGACCTGCCAACCGGTGTCTTCCAACGTCACCGAACCCCATGTCCGATCGAGCCCGTCGAGGCCGGAGGTCCGGGTGAGCTTGCGACCCGGCGAGATATCGATTTCGGCCACCTGAGCGCCCGCGATCCGCCGGCCGACCCAGCGCGTCGGCTCCGAGGATCGGGCCACTACGGTCTGCAGGTTGTCGAACACTGTGACCACGCCGTCCTCGGGCAACTCCATCGACGTGAGCAACGCCTGGAAGCGGGGGGGATCCATCGAGGCGCCCACCGCCCCGATCATCTGCCCCGATTCGTCCCGAAGGGGGAAGCCCATGGTCGCGCTCCAGCCGCCGGGGTCGGCCGTCAGCGCGCCGAGCTCCGGGCGTCCGGTTTGCAGCGTGCGACGAAACCAGCTGGACCCCGAGTAGTCCCGCTCCGAAGCGCCCGGGTCGGCGGCGGTCGTACAGCGGACCCGTCCGCTCAGATCCACCACGATCAGATCCCGGAACTGGGTAATGACGCGGTTGGACACGGAGAGGGCGCCGCAGGCTCGGTCGAACCCGCCCGCGCCCATCCAGGAAGCCAGGCTCGTGGCCACGGAACGGGCGTCGTCCAGGTACTGCTTCACGCTTGCCGCGGTGCCCTCGGCCAGATAGAGGGCGTTCATCTCGGCGTGGCGCACCTCCGACTTGTATTCAGCGTGGAGGGAATACGCCTCCAGGGCCGCCAGCGGCAATGCGATGGCGGCTACCAGACCCATGAGCTGGGTCCGAATCGATGTCGAACGCTTCACCGGTACTTCGAGGTCTGCGTGTTCACGGCCTGCTTTCGCCCGGTGGGGGACACGTGGGGTCGATGGCGACCGGCGCCCGCATGGCGCGTCGGGCTGTGAGTCTCGGCAGGTTCGACGCGAGACCTGAGCGCGACCGGCTGGACAAAACGCAATCGGCTCGATATGTGGTTGGCCGGAAGCGAGGCGAAATTGTGTTCGGCCCTGGGGCTCGAACGGTTCTCGGAGAAGGGCGCACATGGCCGGAATCGGCGTCGATGGCTGCGCGGGAGGCTGGATCTACTTCCGTCTCGAGGGCGAGGATCCGGAGTTCGGTGTGGCTCCGACCCTGTCGGACGTCGTCGATCGGTCCGTGGACGGTGACGTAATCCTGGCAGACGTTCCGATCGGCCTGCCGGACGGTCCCGCGTCCGACCGGCACTGCGACCCGGAGGCCCGGGCGTTGCTCGCTCCGTCCGGCCGGGCGAGCACCGTGTTCCCCGTCCCGTGCCGCCAGGCTCTGGGGGCCCAGGCCTACGCCGAGGCCAGCGCCATCAATCACGAGGTGCTCGGGCGGCGCCTGTCCAGGCAGACCTGGGCCATCGCCCCCCGGATCCGCGAGGCGGACGATCTGCTGCGGCGGTCGGACGTGGCCCGGAGGCGGTGTCGCGAGACCCACCCCGAGCTGGTGTTCTGGGGTTTGGCCGGGGGCCGCGGCATGCCCCATTCGAAGAAGAGCAGGGAGGGCTTCCTCGATCGACTGTCGATCCTGGAGGAGGCCTGGCCCGGGGCGGAGGATCTGGCCGCGAGGGCCTACATGCACCATGGCGGCTTCCGCGTCAGCAGGGACGACGTGGTCGACGCGCTGGTGGCGGCGATTGCCGCCAGTTGGCCCGGATCCTTCGTTTCGCTCCCCGGAGAGGCACAACGGGACGCGGCCGGGCTCCCGATGGAGATCGTCTACACCGACCGGATGGTGTGGGCCGGGCCGTTCGCGTCCCAGGAGAGCCCACCCGGCCACTGAGATCGTATCGACGACGCCTGCCTCGGTGTGGCACGAGGGTATACCGCGACGCGCCCCGGGGTCCAGGTGGACTCCGAGGCGCGGATCGTGGGCCGGGTGGCGGTGAGGTGCCTGTCGCTACCGGGCCTCGCCGTGGCCGCCGAAGCCCCGTCGGCCCCGCTCGGCCAGATCGATCTCGATCGTCTCGCCGTTCACGGTGACGGTGGCGTACCGGGTGCCGTTGAAGGTGACGACTGCGTCGACCTCACCCTGGCGATCACCCTCGGGACCCGATCCTGAGAAGCTCACGGTCTGGGTAATCGTCCCTGAAACTGGCCAGGAATCCTCTTCCCGTGGGTAGGGCATCACCACGTCGTTGATCTGCGACGCGCTGGTCGTGGAGCGGCTCCAGACGGTGCCGTCGATCTCGAAGCTGTGGGTGGAGGCGCCGCTGCTCGTGCCGTTCCATATCACGACTTCGTTATCCCCCGCGAGCCCCGAGGCGATCAGGCTACGCTGGCGCTCGACGTTGGATTCCAGCGGCACGATGCCGGCGTCCTCGCCACGGAAGCCACGGCCCGGTCGGCCCCGGGGGGGCATGCCCGTGCCCGACAAGGCGTGGTTGAAGACCACTTCTGCGGTAGTGGTTTCGTCGAAAGCTTCCTGGGGATTGCCGTCCGCGTCAAGGAAGGTGACCTCGTGGACCACGGTCACGCCGTCCTGGTCATCCGGGGGGCACCGAAACGTCTTGCCTTCTTCCGGACAGGCGGGGCGGTCGCCGTCGAGGGAGGGGAAGCGGAGGCCTGGAAAGCGCAGTCCCGGCACTCCGGGCTCCCGCATGGTCTCCACATCGCCCTGGGCCTCCTGTGCTGCCAGAAGCGCCGCGTCCAGGGCGGGAAGCCCGGCGGCAGGGTCACTCGGTGAATCCTCACATGCCGTCATGGCCACGAGGCCGGCAAGCAGACCGGCCGCTACCCATCTCTTTGTCATCGAACCCTCCGAGTCGTCCTCGTCATGGATTGCGGGACGACTGGCTGGTCCCAGCCGTCCGCTGTACCCGGGACACAATCGGGGCCGGAGAAACGTTAGGGGCGTCTTTGACGGACCCGGAGGGGGATGGCACGTTGGAACGTCTCCTGCCGGGGAATTCGACGTGCCGACCTTTCCGCGACCCAGATTCGACTTCGAGTTCGACACCCGGGCCGAGGTCCGCCGGCTTCGGGCGCACAAGCGGCATCGGGGAATCCCTCGGCGGGCCCGGGATCGGCTTCTGGTCGCTTCCTGGAACGTGGCCAACTTCGGCGCACAGAAGCGGGAGACCCAACACATCGATCTCATTGCCGAGATCGTGAGTTGGTTCGATCTCGTGGCGCTCCAGGAGCTCAGGGACAACCTGGGCGACCTGAACCGGCTGATGGACGCGCTACCCCGGTCGTTCCGGTATGTCATGACGGACGTTGCGGGCAACAACGAACGCATGGCGTTCCTGTACCGCGGGCCGAAGGTCAAGCTTACGCGGATGGTAGCCGAAGTGGCCGTGCCTCCGTCCCAGCACCGCTGGGTGAAGCTCCCCGGGGTCGACCAGTCGTTCACCGGCTTCGACCGCAATCCCCACGTGGCCACCTTCCAGGTACGGGACCTGCAACTGATGTTCGCCAACGCCCATCTGTACTTCGGGTCCACCTCGCGGAAGGAATCCCGGGACGCGTCCATCGGTCGGCGGTCGCTGGAAGCCTACGCCCTTGCGCGCTGGGCGGATCTGAGGCGCAGAAGCCCTCACTCCGTGACCAACGAAATCGTGGCGCTCGGGGACTTCAACATGCCGAAACGGGACCCCGACGATCCGGTGCACCGGGCCATCACCCGCCGGGGGCTTCGGGTGCCGGAGCACTCGGCCGTCGTGGCGGCGTCCATTGCCTCGGACGCCGAATACGACCAGGTGGCGGTCTTCCCGGGGCCGACCGAGGATCGGTTGGTCGGAGGGCTCGGGGTCTTCGACTTCGACACGGTGGTCTTCCCGGCGCTGTGGGAGACCCGCCGTCGGTCGTTCAAGGGGTACCTCCGTTATTACCTGTCCGACCACCGGCCCCTGTGGTTCGAGATGACCCTGGACTAGGTTGGGGCCGGCGACCACGCGGCGGGGTCGTGCCCGGCTGAATCCAACGGCACGCCCCGGACGTACCGAAGGACGGGGCCAGGGCCACGGGGCCCGGGCCACAGGGCCGGGAAACCGGCGGGTTCGCAAACAGGAACGCGTGGAGAAGGAAAAGCATGGCCGAAGAAGGTGGGGGCGGCACGGTAGGCAAGCTGTGGCGAAAGCACGGCGGTGGCTTCTACGCGCTCATGGCCGTGGGCACCTTCCTGTATCTGGATCTCACCAACCTGGCGTCTTCCATCGCCTCGTCCGATGGCGTGCAGGACTTCGTGGTCGGCGAGCTATTGACGTTCATGCTGGAGACCGTCTGGTACGGGTTCCTGGCATCGATCTGGCCCGTCACCTGGTTTCTCCGGTCTGGAGTCGCAGGGCTGTTGTGGGCGGCGGGAAGCTATGTGGTCTGGGTGGTGGTGATCGCGTGGGCGCTGGACCGGCGCGAGAAACGCCTCCGGCGGGAACTCGACCTGTAGCGCCTGGACTCTACGGAGCGACTGCTCGGAGGGGCACCTCTCGGGACGCGTAATGCCGCTGTGTCCCGATGCGTCGGACGAGCCCACCTGATACAATCTCAGGCTGAAGCTCATTCCACCTCCTTCCGGTGGGGCCGGACCACGCCCACGAGGTCACCCATGCGTTTCCCAACCGTCGCGCTTCTGCTCGCCGTTCCGCTGTCCGTCCACGCCCAGGATCGACCGCCCGCCGGACCGGTCATCCTCTCCGCCGGCGCCGTCTTCTCGGTCGAGGACCTCGACTTCGCGACGCCGCCGGACCTGGAATACAGGTTGGCCTTCGAGATGGCCCAGCCGGCCGAGACCCCCGGAGGGGTCAACGTCGTCCTGAACAGCGTGGCCAGATACCTGAACATGCACGCCCAGGCGGGCGTGCCCCGGGATCAGCTTTCCGCGGCGGTGGTGGTACACGGAGCGGCGGGTTGGGAGCTCCTCGACGACGATGCCTACCGGGCGAAGCACGGCGTGGCCAACGACAACGTCCAGCTCATCGCGGAGCTGACCGCAGCTGGGGTGCCCGTGATCCTGTGCGGCCAGACGGCGGCCTCCCGGGGCATCCCGACCGATCGGCTGGCCGACGGCGTTCAGGTCGCGCTCTCGGCGATGACCGCGTTCCTGGTTCTCCAGGAACAGGGCTACCGGGTGAATCCCTGGTAGCTTCGGACTTGAAGCCCGGGGAATCACTGTGGGTGGCGCTGGAGTTCCCTCCGGTTCGCCGAGATCGATAGCCTTCGCCGGGCGACCGCTCGGCCGCCGAGGGCAAGCCCGACCCGCTACGACTTGGATGGCCAGCGAGGGTCCGTGGAGCCGTCAGGAGCCAAGTGCCTCTTCGACGGCAGCGCGGACAGGGTCGATGCTGGTACCGAAGCCGTAGATCCGCTTGACCTCCCGCAGGTCCCCATCCAGCACCACGGTGTAGGGGAGGCCCCGGTAGTTGTACCGCTCTCGCAGCCGACCCCGGCCTCGGGCGTTCGGATACCCCACGCCGCCGAGGGCTTCGAGGAACGCGACGCCGTCCTCCGGCGAAACGTCTTCGTTCAGTCCCAGGACAACGGCGCGATCCGGATCGAGGGTCCGGGCATACGCGTCCAACTCCGGCATTTCCCGCCGACACGGGCCGCACCAGCTCGCCCAGAAGTTCAGGACGATCACTTTGCCCCGATACTCCTCGAGCTTCACGTCCCGGCCCGGCTGCAGGGCATCCAGCTCGAACGGTTCGAACGCCACCCGTTGGGGAGCATCGGTTCGGGACAGGACCTCGGAGGGTGGGAGGGCGAACAGGTGACCCCGCGACCCGACGAAGAGTGCGTGTCCCGTCGGGACGATCGCGTCCCGCACCAGGGTGCCGCCCGGATCGAACACCAGGAGGCGATCGGCCTCAAAGGCCCCGGGCTCCGGAGCGGCCAGAACGTAGCTGCGACCGTCCGGACCCGTCGCCACGGCGTGCTGGAGTACGTGGAACGAGGGACTGACTTGTCCTTCGGCAGATACCAGAACCGGGGGGGCGACGCCTGCCTCGGGCGTCCACACGCTCACCCAGGCCTGCGTCCCGTCCGGACGGAACCGTCGTACCTCCGGTCGGAGCGCCGAGGCCCAGAGAATGTCCCCGCTTTCGTCGACCACGGCCCATCCCGCATTCACCAGGTGGGCCAGGAAGGGATCGCCCGCGCGTACGGGCTCTCCCACCGGCTTGGGTCCGTCGTCCCCGTCCAGGATCCACAACAGGGGCTCGCCACGGCGAAGCGGTGCGAGATCGAACTCGAGCACGGTGCGGGTCGCCACCGACGTGGTTCCGTCGCCCCCCGTCACCGGGCCGCCACGCAGCGGTCCCGTCCACTGCACCGGACTGTCCCCGTCGAAAACCAGGGCGGATCCGTCGGACTCCACCGCCTGCACACCGCCGTCCAGCGTCGGTGCTGCGAAGGCCGGACGTGACAAGAGCCGACCGTTCGCTGGGGCGCCCTGGAGAATGCGACGAACGAAACCTCGGTCGTCCACCACCAGGATCCGCCCGCCATCCAGATCGGGCCAGGCCGCTCCACCCTCCGGCAGGGGGCTCGCCGCTCGACCTTCCATGAACAGCAGTCGCGCCTCGACGGTCGGGGGCTCGCGATACACGCGAAGCCGCTCCTGAGGCCCGGGGTTACGAACCGTCCGGACGCCCTCCCGATCTTCGACAACCGGCGCCGAGGCGTCGACCAGGGCGTCGGAGACGGGGCCGGGCCCCGCTTCGCTGCACGCGGCAAGCACGAGCAGGCCAGCCCCGCAGGTGGCAAAAAGGCCGGAGCCGAAGCCCCGACCTCTCTGCGGAAACCTCTCGGTTCCAGTCGACATCATCGTGACTACATCTCCACGCTCTCGATGATGATCGTGTTGATGCCGCCCCGCTCGATGGCCAAGCCCCGGACCGTGACGGTGTGTTCGGCGTGGGGGCGCAGCCGCTCGTTGTCGCTGGCGCCGGGCATGGCCTGACTGACGGGCAGGTACAGCGTGCCGTCCTCGGACAACAGGCCCAGGGGCACACCCCGGTCGGCGCAGACCTGGGAGCATTCCCGGTGGGCATCACCGCTCATGTCGTAGACCACCTTGCAGGACATATCCACGACCTGGGCGGTGAACTCGACCTCCTCGCCTTCGGCCATCTCCATCTGGGCGGAAGCCGGTGCGGCGCCAAGGGCCAGGAAGGCCAGGGCGAAGAGTGCCAGTAGCAGGTTGTTCATCGGATCTCCTCCAACGAGTGAATCGTCGGGAACCGAGCCGAAGTGCCGGTTCCTATGGGTGCGGGTCGTGCCCCGCGGCATGGACAGGGGTGCTCTCCGACGTCTCGGGTGGATTGCCTGCGGAGGGCTCTCCATGACCTCATGGCCAGCGCCGCCTCCGTGCTCATGCGGCTGAGCGCCCTCCGGAAGCTCCACCTCGACCGGGAAGACCGCGGCATCGGCCCCGTAGTCCAGGTTCACGTAGATCTCCCAGTATCCCTCCATGGGGATCTCCAACGACGCCGCGTAGTGCCCGGAGCCCTCCGGGCTAGTGGGGTACCGAACGACCCCGTGCATGGGCATGTCGGGGGATACGAGGTCCAGGGTGACGGGCAAGCCATCTTCCGCGGGCTCGTCGAGGCGAATCGTCAGCTCGATCGGACCCGGTCGGAGCGGGCCCGCGTCGGCGGAGACGGTGACCGGGATCCCGGACGTCGACGTGGCGGCCCACGTCGCCGGGGCGGGTTGGCTCGTCCCGGCGGGATCGGCCGACACATCGGGCGTCCAATCGCTACACCCGGCGACCGAGACGACGACCGCCAGAGCCGTTCCGGCGGCCCTGCGGCGGCGTGGGCCGGGGGCCCCGTGATCGATTCGAGTCGCTTTTCTCATGCCCCCCTAACGCCACCGCCTCGGACACGGTTCCCGAGAACGAGAAGCGGGGGCGGACCCGGAGGCCCGCCCCCGCTCGGGGGATTCGACGGAATGGAAGGCCCGCGAAGGGCCGGATCTAGTCGATCGGAATCCGGCCGGCATTTTGCGCCAGCCACTGGGCGTGGGTCTTCAGACCGGGATGCAGCTCCCGGGCGAAGTCGACGCTTCGGTGGCCCCGGTACGTGTCCTCGAAGTCCCGCTTGAACTGGAACATGTTGCCCAGATCGTCGGCGCCGGGGAACCCGAACGAACGGTAGACGTCCGCCGGCGGATTGTTGAAGCCGACGGGCTGCCCGATGGCCTCCCCGATCTGCTCCGCCATCTCGCCACCCGTGAGATGCTCACCGGCGGCTCCCACGGACTCTCCGATGAGCTCCGGCCGCTTGAAGACCCCGTAGGCAACCGGTCCGATATCCTCAGCGGCGATGCCCGGCATCTTGGCGTCGCCCAGGGGGAAGGTGACCGCCAGCTCCCCGTCTTCGCCCCGCTGGGGTCCGGAGCCGAAAGAGATGTAGTTGTCCCAGTAGAAGCTCGTGAGCAGGAACGTCGTTGGAACGCCGGCCTCCGTGAAGAAGTGGTTCGCGGCGGCTTTGGCGTCGAAGTGAGGGACCTTGTAGCGCTCCATGAGCGTGGGCATCTGATCGCTGTCGAGGGACGCGAAATCCCGCGTGTCCTCGAACGTGG
>CAJIAX010000249.1_pt1 | contig 17391 bp, 12 predicted proteins | sample 9199251 | NCBI WGS metagenome assembly CAJIAX01 (sample SAMEA7708287, study PRJEB35096) | sediment metagenome | biome: marine neritic benthic zone biome [ENVO:01000025]; feature: sediment [ENVO:00002007]; material: shallow marine sediment [ENVO:03000034] sea grass bed [ENVO_01000059] ... | reverse complement strand
GATCTGAGACGGACCGCCGGACCCGAAGCCCATGGGACCGCACCCCCCGCTGCGCCGAGCCCGCGCAAGCCCCGACCCGTCCTGACTGCTTGCCTCGTCCTCCTCCTGGCCTGCAGCGGCGACGACGCCACCGGCGACCCGACTCAGCCAGGGCCACCGTCGGACGGCTATCCCTATCCGACGGGCCGGATCACCCTGTCTCATCCGCCCGTCGATCTGGACCGGGTGGTGAACTTCCATGGCCTGGGCAACCTGAACATCCTTCCCGAGGACCACGGGGCGTTCTTGCTCAGCCCCGACGAATGGTTCAAGGAACCCAACGTCCCGATCTACGCACCCGCCGACGGCAAGGTCACCCTGATCGGGCACAACACGGATCCCAACTTCGCTCCGTTCCCGGACGACTACGTCCTGGAAATGCGGGTGAGCACCACCATGACGCTGGCCTGGGCACACCTCCCGGCCGTCGCGCCCGACCTGCTGGCCCGAGCCGGCCCGATCCCGACGGGATACGGCGCCGTGAAGGAGGTGGACCTGGAGGTGAAGGCGGGTTGGATCGTTGGATACGCGGGTACGCAACCCGCCCTGGACTTCCACCTCACGGATACCTCGATCCAATCGGGGCTGCTCAACCTCGATCGCTACCCCGACAACTGGCCGTACGCGGGTTGTTATCACGACTACTTCGCGGAGCCGATTCGGAGCCGCCTCCTGGCTGTGACGGAACGTCAAATCGCGCCACGCTGTGGCAAGATCGACTTCGACGTGGAAGGACGGATCGTCGGCAACTGGTTCAAGGACGACGCCCCGGCGTACGCGTTCGACGACTACACGAGCCACCTGGCCATCGTCTACGGGTTCCTGGACGGAAACCGGATCGCCATCGCCGACGGCTTCGCCCAGCGGAATGGCGAGCCCTACTGGACCTACTGGGTCAAGGGGAACGAGCCCCGGCCCGAGACCGTCGGGGTGGCTGAAGGCCTTGTGAAGTACGAGCTCATGGTAGCGAGGCCCCAGGCGCCCTTCAGCACCCGTCCGCCCCTGGACGAGACGGTGGTCGGCGTGTTCCTGGTCCAGATGCTCGAACCGGGACGCATTCGCGTCGAGCGCGTGATGGGCAAGACCGCCGACGAGGTCGCGGGCTTCAGCGACGACGCCCGCATCTACCTGCGGTAGCCACGAGTGCCCGGCCGCCGCTCCCTCGTCCGGTCCCGTTCATCCCACAGTCGTCCCTTCAACCACGCGGGCTCCACCTCTGGTGTCGCCGTGTACGAGATTGCACGTACCGCCACATGCCCTTCGGAGGTCTCAGCCATGAAGCCCATACGCTGCACGGAAGTCACCGCGTTCTTCCTGGCCCTGGGAGCGTCGCTCGCGATCGCGTGCACCCCTGCGGGGGATTCCCCCGAGGACGGTCGGGGCGACGCAGCCTCGTCGTATCAGGCACCCTCGGGCGCGGCCGAGCCGGCCTCGAGCGTCGCCGACGCCGAATGGCCCCACTACGGCCGGGACGCGGGCGGAACGCGTTTCAGTCCGCTGACACAGATCAACACGAACAATGTGGCCGATCTGAAGGTGGCCTGGACGTTCAGCACCGGGGACTTCAGCCACGACGACGGCTCCGAGGGGCCCCAGGAGAGCTGCGGTAACTGCCACACCGGCGAGTCCAAGTTCGAGACCACGCCCATCCTGGTCGACGACCGGCTATTCGTGAGCACGCCGCTGAACCGGGTCATCGCCCTGGATCCGGGCACCGGCACCGAGCTGTGGCGCTTCGACCCGGTGGTCAAGACCGACATCGACCGGAACGAGGGTTTCATTTCCCGGGGGGTGTCCTACTGGCGCGGCGACGGGGACACCGGACCATGCGCGGCCCGGGTCTACCTGGGCACGATCGACGCCCGGCTGTTCGCGCTGGACGCGGAGACCGGCGAGCCTTGCCAGGACTTCGGGGACGCCGGCCTGGTGCGTCTCGACGTCGGAGTGGGCGACGTTCAGGAAGGGCAGTACGGCATGACGTCTCCGGCGGCCGTCCTGGGCGACATCGTGGTGCTGGGCTCGTCCATGGGCGACAACCGCCGGGTCGACATGGAGCGGGGCATCGTTCGGGGGTACGACGCCCGAACCGGTGAGATGCTGTGGTCCTGGGATCCCATCCCCAGGGACCCGACGGACCCAGCCTACGAGACGTGGACGCCCGAGGCGGCGGCGATCACCGGGGGCGGCAACGCTTGGGCGCCGCTCTCCGCGGACCCGGCCCGGGGCCTCGTCTTCGTCCCCACGGGTTCGGCGGCCCCCGACTTCTACGGCGGTGAACGCCTGGGCAGCAACCTGTACACCAACTCGGTCGTGGCCCTCCAGGCCTCCACCGGCGAGGTCGTGTGGCACTACCAGGTCGTGCACCACGACTTGTGGGACTACGACGTGGCGGCCCAGCCCACCCTGACCACCGTTCGGCGAGACGGACAGGACGTACCCGCCGTGATCGTGGCCACGAAGATGGGGTGGGTCTTCGTCCTGCACCGGGACACAGGCGAGCCCCTGTTCGAGGTCGAGGAGCGGCCGGTACCGGCGAGCACCGTGCCCGGCGAAGAGGCCTGGCCCACCCAGCCATTCCCTCTCGTACCGCCACCCTTGCACCCCCTGTCCCTTACGCCCGAGGAAGCGTGGGGGCCCACGCCTGAAGACCAGGCTGCCTGTCTGACGCTCCTGGAAGGCATGACCTTCGAGGGCATGTTCACGCCCCCGGGCCTGGAACAGACGCTCATGTACCCGGGGTTCGGCGGCGGCATCAACTGGGGCGGCGTGGCCGTGGACCGGGAAACGGGCGTCATGATCACGAACGTGGCCCGGATTCCCATGTGGGTGCAGCTGGTGCCCCGGGGGGAGGGCGAGACCTGGGGCAACCAGATCGGCACGCCCTACCACATGAACCGGGGCCAGGTGGGCTCGCCGTCGGGACTGCCCTGCAATCCCCCGACCTTCGGAAACCTCGTGGCCGTGGACCTGGAGTCGGGTGAGGTGCTATGGGAATCCCCCCTGGGCGTGCATCCCGAGCTGGCCCAGGTGCCCGAGGCGGCCGAATGGGGCTCCATCGGATTGGGAGGGCCCATCGTCACGGGCGGCGGACTGGTGTTCATCGGCGCGTCCCGGGACGATTTCCTGCGGGCTTACGATCTGGGCAGCGGCGCCGAGGTGTGGAAAGGACCGCTGCCGGCCGGAGGTCAGGCGACACCGATGACGTACGAGTACCAGGGCACCCAGTACGTGGTGATCGCGGCGGGCGGACACGGGAGCCTGGGCACGACCCCAGGGGACTACGTGGTGGCATTCGCGCTCGGCGGCGGCGACTAGGCATCCGTCCTGAGTCCTGAATCGCCGGGGCGGTCACCTTCCCGTTCCGAAGGGGGGCTGGCCCGGGCCAACACGGCTGACTACAGTCCTGTTGTTGTGGCGACGCCGATCCCCCCGGCGCTCCCTCGCCCGACCGTTCGCCCTGCGCCCGTCGACGGCCGCCCCCCACGGCTTGGCGTAGGCCCCGAAAGCCATCCACTAGGGTCACAGTCATGAACCGCTCGGCTTCGATCGCTCTCTCGAGCGTTCTCGCATTATCTCTGTTGCTGCCCTCGGCTTCTACCTCCCAGGTGCCCCCGCCCCCGGCGGGCGAGGAGACGCTGAACGACCTCTATCCCGGCGTGGCGTATTCTCCGTACGCGGGGCGCAGCTTCCCCAGGCAGGTCTACTGGGGCGACACGCACCTCCACACCGATATCTCGATGGATGCCGGAGCCTTCGGCAATCGCCTGGGGCTCGACGAGGCCTATCGCTTTGCCCGAGGGGAAGAGGTCGTCACGTCGACAGGCCTACGGGCCAGGCTGTCCCGGCCGCTGGACTTCCTCGTCGTGAGCGATCACTCGGATAACATGGGGTTCTTCCCCGACCTGCTGTCCGGACAGCCGCACATCCTCAACGACCCACAAGGCAAGGAGTATTACGACCGCATCCAGGCGGGGGACGGCGTTGCGGTGGCGCTGGAAATGATCGGGCTCTTTTCCCAGGGCCAGTTTCCCGATGCGCTGATGTACACGCCGGATTCGAAGCCGTACAAGGTGGCGTGGCAACAGACGGTCGACGCGGCCGAAGCGTACAACGATCCGGGACACTTCACCGCTTTCATCGGCTACGAATGGACCTCTCTCGTCACCGGCAACAACATGCACCGGGTCGTGGTCTACCGGGACGACGGAGACAAGGGAGAGCAGTTGGTTCCCATGACCACCGTCCCTCCCGCGGGCAGCACCAACCCCCGTGACCTGTGGGCGTGGCTGGAGAACTACGAGTCCCAGACCGGCGGCGACGTGCTGGCCATCGCCCACAACGGCAACCTGGCGAACGGGATCATGTTCCCGTTGGATGCCCAGTACGATGGGCGGGCCCTGGACGAGGAATACGTCACGATGCGGGCCAAATGGGAGCCCCTCTACGAAGCCACGCAGATCAAGGGCGACGGCGAGACTCACCCTTATCTGTCCCCGGAGGACGAGTTCGCGGACTACGAGACGTGGGACATCGGCAACCTTGACGTGTCCCAGGCGAAGACGGACGACATGCTCGCCGGTGAATATGCCCGGGAGGCCTTGAAGCGGGGGTTGGCCATCGAAGCCCGACTGGGCACGAACCCGTATGCCTTCGGCATGATCGGGTCGACGGACAGCCACACGTCCCTGGCCACCGCCCAGGAAGACAACTTCTTCGGCAAGCACTCGGGCGCGGAACCCAACCCCGCACGGATGGACCATCCATTCATGGAGACGGACGCGGGTATCATTTACGGCTGGCAGCAGGTGTCCTCGGGTCTCGCCGCCGTCTGGGCGACGGAGAACACGCGGACCTCCCTGTTCGATGCCATGGAGCGCAAGGAGACGTACGCCACCACCGGGTCGCGCATGATGGTGCGCTTCTTCGGCGGCTGGACGTTCAACGTGAACGACATGGACAGCCGTCAGCCCGCGTTCACCGGGTACGGCAAGGGCGTGCCCATGGGCAGCGACCTCCGATCCCGGCCTAGCGGTGCGGGTTCGCCTTCGTTCATGGTGTATGCGCTCCGTGACCCCCAGGGCGCCAACCTGGATCGGATCCAGATCATCAAGGGATGGATGGACGCCGACGGCGAGCTGCACGAGGTGGTGCACAACGTGGTCTGGTCGGGCGACCGCCGAATCGACGGGAACGGCGATCTCCCGCCCGTGGGCAATACGGTAGACGCGGAGACCGCCAACTACACCAACACCATCGGGTCATCGGAGCTGGCCACGGTGTGGGTGGATCCCGACTTTGATCCGGACCAAAAAGCGTTCTACTACGCCCGAGTGATCGAGATTCCCACGCCTCGGTGGTCCACGTACGATGCGTTCCGACTTGGGATCGACGTCCCGGAGGGCGCGCCGGTGGCGACACAGGAGCGGGCGTACACGAGCCCGATCTGGTACCGGCCCGAGAGGTGATGCGCCCAACTCCATACGCCCGCGACGTGTCGGCCTAGGCGCGACCGATGCGGGCATACGTACTGGATGGGCCTGGCCCACCGAACGCCTTCCGACTCGAAGAACGGCCGCCGCCCGCGGTCCGCCCGGGCTGGGTGCTGGTCCGGGTCCGGGCCTTCGGCCTCAACCGCTCGGAGCTGTTCTCCCGCAAGGGTCTCTCGTCGCCCGACTTCAGCTTTCCCCGGGTACTGGGGCTCGAATGCGCCGGCGAAGTGATCGACCCGTCCGACTCCGACCTGGCCGTGGGCCAGCGCGTCTTGGCCATGATGGGCGGCATGGGCCGGAGCTTCGACGGCTCGTACGCGACCCACGCCCTCTTGCCCCGGAGCCAGGTGTTCGCCGTTGAGACGTCTCTGGAATGGCCCGTCCTGGGTGCGATTCCCGAGACATACAACACGGCCTGGGGCGTCTGTTTCGAGACCATGGGGATCGATGGCGACGATCGGATCCTGATTCGGGGCGGTACCTCGGCGTTGGGCAGGGCGTGCACCGAGATCGCCCGGGACCTGGGTTGTTTCGTGGCCACCACCAGCCGCAGCCCCGGCAAGGCCGAGGCCCTGGATCGACTCGGGCGAGCGAGCGTGGTCTTCGTCGACGGCCCGGACCTGGCCGACCGGGTGCTCGCGGACTTCGGCCCCATGACCGGCGTGGTCGACGGCGTGGGGTCGAAGGAGAGCATCGAGAGCGCGTGTGCGATGATGCCGGACGGAGGAACGCTGGGTCTGGTAGGAATGCTATCCGAGACCTGGGACTCGCCCGATCGCCCGGTGATTCCCCCTACGATCCGTTCGGACTTCTACGCATCCGACTCCACCGCGTCACCGCGCGACGACGCCAAGATCCGGGAGATCGTTGCCCGGGTCGAAGCGGGCCGATACCAGCACAACATCTACCGGGTCTTCCCCTTCGACGGGCTGCCCGAAGCCCACCGGGTGATGGAAGCCAACGAGGCCATGGGCAAGCTGGTGATCGAGGTGGACGGATAGGGCCCCAACCCCTACCCTCGGAGCGACCGTAACGCGCGCACCCGGTCCCCGGAACCGGTCGCCGTCAACTGCCCCGACACGTCGAGCAGGATCATGAACGCACGCCTCCCCAACCGTGCCTACGCCACCGTGGCCACCATCGCCGTGGCGCTGTGCGTCGGTGCTGTCCTCGCGCCCGCACCCCTCGCCGCCCAGCAGGACGGCATGCTCGACATGAGCACGTTCCCCCGTCCCATCGAGGCCGTGGACAACGTGTGGATCGAGCAGCTGACCATGCTCGAGGTCCGGGATTACCTGGCCGACGGCATGACCACGGCCCTGATCCTCACGGGCGGCATCGAGGAGAACGGTCCCTATTTGACCACGGGCAAGCACAACCACGTGCTCAAGGTCATGGGCGAGTCGATCGCCCGCGCCATGGGCAACACCCTGGTGGCGCCCATCGTGACCCTCGAACCTGGCGATCCGGGTCGGGACCAGCCCGGCACCGTCCTGATCTCTCGCCCGGTGTGGGAGGCCTACGTAAGCGACATGGCCCGGAGCCTGAAGTCCCAGGGCTTCACCGAGATCTTCCTGCTGAGCGACAACGGCGGGAACAACCGGTCCCTCGAGAGCATCGCCCGGGACCTGTCTCGTGCGTGGCGGGGCGAAGACGTGCTGATTGCCGACATCCCCGAGTACTACAACTACCAGGACGTGGTGCTCTTCCAGCGCGACGTGCTGGGCGTGGACGAAGATCCGCGCCTCGAGGGGTTACACGACGACTACTACATCTCGTCGATCATCATGCATGACGATCCCGCGTATGTGCGGCTCGAACAGCGGATTGCCGCGGACAAGGCGTCGATCAACGACATCTCGTTGCTTCCGGTCGAGCAGACCATGGAGCACGGACGCCGGATCATCGAGTTCCGGACCGAAGCGACGCTGGAAGGGATCGAGCGGGCGCGGGCAGGGGGCTGATACGCGGGTCGGCGATCAGGCCCGCACCGACCCCAGGCCTCCGTCCACACCGACCACCTGTCCGGTGATCCAGCTGTTCGCGGGATCGAGCAGCATGGCGATCACACTCGCAACGTCCCTGGCGGTCCCGAGTCTTCCGGCCGCGTGCAGCGACAGGGAGTGGGCCCGAGCCCGCTCATTGGACGTGATGCGCTCCGTCAGGGGCGTCTCGGTCAATCCAGGGGCCACCGCGTTGACTCGGAGTCCCTTGGCGCCGTAGGTCGCGGCCGCCGCCCGCACCAGCCCCTCCAGTCCACCCTTTGCGGCCGCGATCGCCTCGTGGTTCGGAAGACCCAACCGCACCGCCGCCGTCGACACCAGCACGACCGATCCGCCCCCCGCCCGCGCCATATGCTTGCCCGCAGATCGTACGGTGGCGAATCCGGAACCCAGGTTGGTGGCGACGACCTCGTCGAACTCCTCGGCGCGCGTCAGATGGGCGGGCTTCAGCAACACGGAGCCGACGCAATTCGCGACGCCGTTCAGCCGCCCCCACCGGTCCAGCACCGTGCCGAAGGCGGCGTCGACCTCGTCGAAGGAGCGGGCGTCGGCCGGGATCGCGAGCGTCTCGCCGGGGATCCCCTCGGCGAGGCGAGCCAGCTTGTCGGGATCTCGTCCGAGGAGTGCCACCCGCCCGTGTCGGGACAGCGTGCGACTCAGCTCTGATCCGATGCCCCCGGCTGCGCCGAGGACCAGGTATGTAGGTGTCGTGCTCATATGTAAGGTCTCGATGTCTGATCACCATCGACGGCCCGTTTGGGCAGGCGTCCATGGGAAGAAGTGTCCAGGGCCACGTAAGAAGGGGGCCGGGCTGTGCAGCCCCGGCCCCCTTCTCCGTGATCAACGGGGTTTCAGAAGACCCGTCTACGCGCCCGGTAGAAGGACGGTGTCGATCACGTGAATGACGCCATTGGTGGTGAGAATGTCCGTGATGAGGACGGTGGCGTCGTTGATGGTTACCGTGCCGTCGCCGGCCACCGAGATGGTGATATCGGTGCCCTGCAGCGTGGTGGCGCTCGGCAGGGTCACGACGGTGGAGGCCGGCACCTCACCCGCGAGCACGTGGTAGGTGAGCACGCTGGTGAGGGCCGCCACGTCCGCGAGCAGCCCGTTCAGCGTCTCCGCCGGGATCTTGGCGAACGCGTCGTCGGTCGGAGCCAGCACTGTGAACGGCCCCTCGCCCTTCAGCGTCTCGGTCAGTCCAGCGACGTCGACGGCGGTGAGCAGCGTCGAGAACTGTCCGGCGTCGGACGCGGCTTCGACGATGTCGAGCACCGGCTCCGGCAGCAGCACGTCTTCGATCACGTGGATCACGCCGTTGCTGGTTTCGATGTCGGTCGTGACGATCCGGATGCCGTCCAGGAACACCTCACCACCCTCGACGGTGATGGCGATCTCTTTGCCGTTAACGGTCGGGGCGCTGGTCAGGTTGACCACGTCGGCGGCCCGGACGTCGCCGGCGACGACGTGGTAGGTGAGCACGCGGGACAGCAGGTCACCGTCGGCCAGGATATTGCCGAGCTCGGTCTCGCTGAGCTTCTCGAACGCGGCGTCGCTGGGCGCGAACACCGTGAACGGGCCTTCGCCCTTGAGCGTCTCGGTCAGTCCCGCGTCGTCCACTGCCGTGAGCAGCGTGTTGAACGATCCGGCCACCTGGGCCGTCTCGACGATGTCCAGCACCGGCTCGGGCAGCAGTACGCCCTCGAGCACGTGGACGACGCCGTTCTCGGCGAACAGGTCGGTGGTGACGACGCGGACGCCGTCGACGAAGACCTCACCGCCCTCGACCATGATCGACAATTCCTTGCCGTTTACGGTCATGGCGCTGCTCAGGTTGACCACCTCGCTGGCCGGCACCGAGCCGGGCACGACGTGATACGTGAGCACCTCGGTCAGCAGGTCGAGATCTCCGGTGACCTTGTCGAGGGCCAGAGCGGACAGACCGCCGAACGCGGCGTTGGTCGGGGCGAACACCGTGAACGGGCCATCACCCTGTAGCGTCTCCACCAGACCGGCGCTCTGGAGCGCGCCGACCAGCGTCGAGAAATCCGCCGAGCTAGCGGCGATATCGACGACCGTGGCGGGCAGCGGGGTGGGAGTCTCCGGGGTCGTGGGGAGGTCGTCGTCGCTGCAGGCCATGGCCGGAATCGTGAGGGCCAGAAGCAGCCCCATCGAACGAATCTTCATTGGTCTTCTACTCCGTGAATCTCTATGTCAGGAAGCCTGAAATGGTCGCCGCCGATCATTCGTGGCGGCGGCCAGGAAGAAGCGATCGGGCGGGGAGATGGTCCCCGCCCGATCGTTCAGGGGGTGGTTCCTACAGCTCCGGCAGGATGACCGCGTCGATGACGTGGATCACACCGTTGGAAGCCTGGATGTCGGTCGCGGTCACCGTGGCGTTGTCCACCGTCACGGTGCCCATGCTGACGACGATGTCCACGTCCTGACCCTGGACGGTCGTCGCGTTGTCCAGCTCGACGACGTCGGACGCCATCACCTTGCCCGCAACCACGTGGTACGTGAGCACGGCCGTCAGGGCTTCCTTGTCGGCCAGCAGAGCCTTCAGGTCAGCCTCGGGAATGGCGGCGAAGGCCTCATCCGTGGGGGCGAAGACCGTGAACGGGCCGTCGCTGCGGAGCACGTCTACGAGCTCGGCGGCCTCGAGGGCAGCGATGAGCGTGTTGAACGAACCCGCCTCCGCGGCGACGTCTACGATGTCCGGGGACTGGGTCGCGGGAGCCAGGAAAGCGGAAGCCGCGATGGTCGCACCAGCGATGAGAGACTTGATCATGAGTCGTTTCCTCCAGGGGTTTGTTTGGACCGCGTCGGGCGCGGTTCAGCTCGACATGGCCACTGTGTGTTGACCACTTGTGCATGAATTATGTGAACAATCCTAGGACAGTGTCAAGCCTTCGTCAAGGGTTTGCTTGATATTCGATGAACAAAAGGTTGACAACAGGCGAACAGGGCCTTATCAGTTCATGCATGGTTGATCGAATGAAGAACGAACCGAGGCATCCGATCCGGGTGGTTTCCAGCCGAACAGGGCTGACCCCTTCCGTCTTACGTGCGTGGGAACGGCGCTACGGTGTCGTGGCCCCAACGCGGTCGGACGGAGGTCAACGTCTCTACTCGGATACCGAGCTTCGTCGGCTCATCCTGTTGGCCCGTGGGGTCGCGTTGGGTCGGCCGATCAGTCACCTGGCCGCCCAGGATGACGAAGAGCTGGAAGCGTTGATCCAGGAGGACAGCCGGGCACAGCGACTGCCGCCCCAGGCCCGGGCCTCGGACGTGACGGTGCGTGCCGGGGGTCTGCTGGCCGAGGCTCTCGGAGCGATCGAAACGTTGGACGGGCCTCGGCTCGACAAGGTGCTCATGGGCGCTGCGGTCGTGTTGGATCCCCATGCTCTGGTCGACGACCTGATGGTGCCGCTCCTGCGGCGCATCGGTGAGCTCTGGGAGAACGGCAATCTGAGCCCTGCCAACGAGCGACTGGCCTCGGGCATCATGCGGCGCTTCCTCGAATGGGTCATGGGCACGATCCGTGTTCCGGGTGACGCGCCCGTGTTCGTGTGCGCGACGCCATCCGGTCATCATCACGAGCTCGGTGCCTTGCTGAGCGGTGTGGTCGCAGCCGGCGCGGGGTGGCATCCCGTCTTCCTGGGTCCGGACCTTCCGGGCGAAGACATCGCACCCGCCACGCGCCGGCTCGGCGCCAGCGCTCTGGCGCTGTCGGCGATCCACCCGCACGTCGATCCCATCATCGTCGACGAGATGACCACGATCACTCGTGGAGTCGGACCCGGGGTCACCGTGTTCGCCGGTGGGATGGCGGTTCAGACCGTCCGGCCCAGGCTCGAGGCCATGGGCGTCCACGTGCTCGATTCGTTCGACGACCTCCGCAGCACGCTCGCTCAGTTGCAGGAGCGGGAACGACAGACCCGTCCCGGCGGATTCAATCCCCGAAGGACGGGAACGGCTGGTCTGGGAGGGTGATCGCGGTGGTGGATGCGGGAGCATACGAGGGCGTAGGGAGGCTAACGGACGACCGGCGACGCCGGGTGTTCGGCGAGTTCGATCTCCTCTACTCCGTGGCCACCCTGATCACGGGCAGCCGGGCCGAGGCCAAACGCGTCCTGCCTGCGGTCATGAAGGCTGCGTTCCGGGACCGTGGTACGGTGCAGTCCGACGATGGGGTCCGTCTCAGGCTCCTGAAACTGGTGCTGGCAGAGCTTCCGGCGCCCTCGGCGGAGGAATGGTCTTCTTCGCACCCGGCGGGGGTACAGAAGACCCCCAGGGTGGCACCCGTCGCCGACCCGAGCCTCCAGTTCACGGCCGTTGCTGTCAGGAAGGCGATCTTCACCCTGGGCCGGATGCACCGCGAGGCGCTGGCCCTGGCCGACGTAGCGGCTCTTTCGTACGACGAGCTGGCCACCGTTCTAGGGGTGAGCCGATGCGAAGCGAAGGACCGCCTGCACGCGGCCCGGGCCGTCTTGAAAGACGTCCTGACCAGTGGTGTCGGCGCGCGCTTCGCATAGGAGGCCTCGACCCCTAGCCCCCTAGGTCCTCGCCTTTCTTGTCGTGAGCCGGGTCCCGATCTACCATCGTTGCAGTATTCCTCGATGGAGATCCACAGTGGCCGGACCGTCCCAACCCCCGCCGTTCCCGCCGGGAGCGTCGACTCCCCGCACCGACCCGCCGACCGCTTCAGGCGCTGCGTCGCCGTCGGACGACCCGGCCGAGTCCGAGTTCTCCCCCCGGGGCTGGTCCCGCCGCGAATTCATCAAGAGCGTCATCGCTTCGGGCGTGGTGGTCTCGGGAGCCGGCTTCTTCCCGGCCGGTTGCGCACGACCCGTTTCCGGCACGCAGGGCTCGATCGAACGGCTGCTTTCGCTCAGCGTGAACGGTCAGATCCGCCGGGTCGACGTGCTGCCCAACGAGACGCTGGCCATGACCCTGCGGTACAAGCTCGGCCTCACCGGCACCAAGCTGGCCTGCGACCGGGCGGAGTGCGGCTCGTGCACGGTGCTCGTGGACGACGTCGCCCACTACGCGTGCTCGACCCTGACCCACCGGGTCCGGGACCGGGCCGTCACGACCGTTGAGGGTCTGGAAAGCGCCGATGGTACCCTTCACCCCGTTCAGCAGGCCTTCGTCGACGAGCTGGCGCCCCAGTGCGGCTTCTGCACGCCGGGCCAGGTCATGTCCGCTGTGGCGCTGCTCAGGGAGAACCCGAGCCCGACCCGTGACGAGGCCAGGTCCGCGATGGCGGGCAACCTGTGCCGGTGCGGCGCCTACGATCATTACCTGAACGGGGTGATGCGCGCCGCCCAGGTGGGTCAGACCCTGGCGGCACGGCAGGACGGGGCATGAGCGACGGCACCCTCATCGGCCGGGATTTCACCCCCCCGGACGTCGTGGGCAAGGTCACCGGACGGGCCAAGTACGCCGAGGACTTCCACGCCGACGGCATGTTGTTCTGCCGATTGTTGAAGAGTCCGATGCCCCATTGCCGGGTTCGAAGCATCGACGCGTCCCGGGCCCTGGCGATGGAGGGCGTCGTGGCCATCCTGACCGCGGACGAGGTCCCGGACCTGCCCGAACCCCAGAACCGGATCCTCACCAACGAGCCCCATTTCGTCGGCGAGCCCATCCTGGCCGTGGCAGCGGTCGACGAGACCACTGCGCAGGACGCCATCGAACTGATCGAGATGGACCTGGAGCCCCTGCCCTTCACCGTCGATCCCCTGGACAGCCTTCGCCCCGGTGGACCCGACGCCCGTTCTGCGGGCAACACGATCGTGCCCCAGGAGGGCGTGCAACGAGTCAAGTGGACCGACGAGGACTTCGCGGCGCTGGACGAGGGCACGCTGCCCATGGGTCAGGCCGTCGACGAGTGGTCCTTCGGTGACGTGGATGCCGGGTTCGCCGAGGCCGAGTTGATCCTGGACGAGTCGTTCGTCACTGCCAGCAACGCCCATCACTCCATGGAGCCCCGGAGCGCCATGGCGTACTGGCAAAACGGCACGTGTTTCATGCATGGGTCCAGCCAGAGCCAGAGCTTCGTGCACCCCGGGTTGGCGGCCCTGATCGGCATCGAACCCGAGGACCTGGTGTTCATCGCCGAGCACTGCGGGGGCGGCTTCGGCTCGAAGGGCGGCGCCTACCCGGAGATGGTCATCCCCGCCCACATGGCGCGAAAGACGGGCACGCCGGTCATGATGCGCATCGACCGGTCCGAGGAGTATTACCTGGGCCGCGCCCGTTCCGGATTCCAGGGCCGGATCCGCATGGGATTCCGGGCCGACGGCCGCGTCACGGCGGTGGACCTGTTCCTGGTCCAGGAGAACGGGCCCAACTCGGGCTTCAACGACCGGAACAGCGCCGCAGGCGCCGTGTCGCTGGTGTATACGCCGCTGGCCATGCGGTACCGGGCCATCCCCATCCTCACCAACACGCCGCCCCGGGCCGCCCAGAGGGGACCCGGTCAGAACCAGATCGCCGCAGCCGTGGAACCGATACTGGACAAAGCCGCCCGGGAGTTGGGGCTGGACCGAGTGGCGATCCGCCGGATCAACGCTCCGGACAACGACGCCCGGTACGGGGGAAGCCAGGGTCCGGTCACGAGCGCCTATCTGAAGGAGGCCCTGGATCAGGGAGCCGAGCGCTTCAGGTGGACCGAGCGCCTGGCCCGGAGCCGAAACCGGAATGGCCCGAAGGTCACCGGCGTCGGCGTGGGCACAGCGTTCCACTCGGCCGGCTCCAGCGGGTTCGACGGCCTGGTGCGCATCACCCCCGACGGCACGCTGCACATCCACACGGGCGTGGGCAACCTGGGCACGTACTCGTTCGCATCCACGTCCCGGGTGGCGGCCGAAGTGCTCCGGTGCGACTGGGACAACTGCGTGATCGCCCGGGGCAACTCCAGCTTCGGATTGCCCTGGAATCTGGGCCAGTTCGGCAGCAACACCTCGTTTACCATGACCCGGACCAACTACGCCGCGGCCATGGACGCATTGCGGAAGCTGAAGGAGATCGCCGCCCACGACCTGGGGGGCTCGCCGGACGAGTACGACATCGGCGGCGAAACGGTCTTCCACCGGGCCAACCGGGGTCGCCTTATGACGTACGCGCAGGCCGCCCAGCGTGCCATCGAAATGGGCGGCGCCTACAGCGGACACGAGGCGTCCGAAGACCTGAATCGGCTGACCCGAGCCGCAGTGCGAGGTTTAGCCGGCACCGGTCTGATCGGGGTGGCGAAGGACACGATGGCCCGGGACGGAACCGTGCCCGCCCTGGCGGCCGGGTTCATCGAGATCGAGCTGGACGTGGAGACGGGCAAGGTCGAGATCGTGGACTATCTGGGCGTCGCTGACTGCGGCACCGTGCTCCACCCCATGGGATTGGCCACCCAGGTCAGCGGTGGAGCGGTGATGGGCTTCGGCATGGCTGCCACCGAGCGCCACGTCTACGACTCCCAGTACGGCATCCCGGCCGCGGTGTCCCTCTACCGCGCGAAGCCCCCGTCGTACCTGGACGTGCCGTCCGAGATGGACTGGGCCGCCGTGGAGATCCCGGACCCCCAGAACCCGGTCGGTGCCAAGGGCGTGGGCGAGCCGCTGATGGGATGCGCGACGGCCGCGCTGCTGTGCGCGATCTCGGACGCCCTGGGCGGACACGATTTCAACCGGACGCCCATCACGGCGGACATGATCGTGAATGCCGCGGCGGGACGCCCCCAGTCCCACGGTCCCCTCGACGTCAATACGGTGTGAGGAGGCGATCATGCGAAGAGACATGATGGCCCATTTCCAGCTCTTCCAGCCCACCGACATCGACGCGGCGCTGGACCTGCTGGACCGTTGGGGCGACGACGCCTGGGCGCTGGCGGGCGGGTACGACAGCCTGGACTGGTTCAAGGACCGGACCAAGAAGCCCACCGCAGTCATCGACCTGGAGCGAATCGACGAGCTCCGGGGGGTTCGGGAAGTCGACGGGGGCGGGCTCGAGATCGGTGCCATGACCACCCTCACCGACCTGGTGCGCGACGCCCGGGTCCAGGAACGGTTCGGGCTTTTGGCCCAGGCCGCGGAGCGGGTGGCCAGCCCCCAGATCCGCAGCGCCGCGACCCTGGGGGGAAACCTGTGTCAGGACACGCGCTGCTGGTACTACCGGTCGGGCCTCGCGTGCTACCGGGCCGGGGGCAACACGTGCTACGCCGATTCTCCCGTGGCCATGAACCGGGAGCACTGCATCTTCGGCGCGAATCGCTGCGTAGCGGTCTCTCCGTCGGACGTGGCACCGGCGCTGGTGGCCCTGGACGCCGAGATGGTGGTGCGGGACTCCCGGGGCGAACGGACCGTCGCCGCCGAGGATTTCTTCATGTCGCCCGCTATCGACATCACCCGCATGACCGTGCTCGAGCCGGGTCAGTTGCTCACCGCGGTCCGGATCCCCTCCACCTGGTCCGGAGCCACGTTCCACTTCGAGAAGGTGGCCGATCGGAACACGTTCGACTTCGCACTCGTGAGCCTGGCCGGCGCCATGCGGCTTCGAGGCGACGTGATCGAAGACGTGCGCCTGGTGGCCGGCGCCGTGGAGTGCGTGCCGCGGCGGCTGCAGGAGGCCGAGGCTCGGCTCCGGGGCGCGTCGATCGGACCGGGGAGCGCCGAGGCGGCCGCGGCGGCGGCAGTGCAGGACGCCGAGCCTCTTCGGCACAATGGCTTCAAGGTGCCTCTATTGGGGAATCTCGTGGCCCGAGCGGTGCGCGGGGACTAGCGGCAAGCGTCCGTCCCGGCCGGGTGGACTCCTGGCGGGCCCTACTCCGGCGGTCCGTGCCGGAACTCTTCGATCAGCGTCTCGGAATCCCAGGCCGCGTCCCGCTCCAGGTCCTCCTCCTCTTGCATGTCCGACAGGAGCATCGACTCCAGGTCGTGGATGCGTCGCCGCGCTTCGGTGAAGAACCTCGACTCCCCGCCCCGTCTCGCCTCGAGGAGCTCGTAGAGGGAGTCCTCGTCGTGCTTGAGGAACGTCTGGGTGGCACGCTCGGCATCGTAGGCCCGGAAGCCCAGGTCCCGGAGGATGTCGGCGCCCATGCGAAGGGCTGAGTCCAGGTTCTGGCGGTACACCCGGTCCGCGCCCGCCTCCATCAGATCGTGGGCGTCGCTCCAGTCCTCGGCCCGGGCCATGATGAACAGGTTGGGGAAGTGCTGCTTGGCCGAGTGGAGCAGGCTCAAGGTCCGCTCCCGGGTGGAGAGCGCGATCACCAGGATCTTCGCCTCCGTCGCCCCCGCCACCTCGAGCAGGTCCACCCGGGTGGGATCGCCGTAGTACACCTTCAGGCCCAGCTTCCGGAGCAGCTCGACCCGGTCGGAATCGTGATCCAGGACCGTGGCGCCGACGCCTCGGGCCCGCATGAGTCGGCCCACCGTGTTCCCGAAGTCGTCGAATCCGGCAATGAGCACGGGGTTGTGCTCATCGATGGCGTCCGCCGGGCCGGCCTCCGCCTCTCGGGTGCCGACCCTGGGCTGGATCAGGCGTTCGTTCACCACGAGAAGCAAGGGCGTCAGGGCCATCGAAAGAGCCACCGCCGCCACCAGCGGACTGGTGATCGTCGGGTCGAGCACGCCCTCCGTGTTCGCGAACGAGAAGAGCACGAAGGCGAACTCACCCATCTGGGGCAGTGCGAACGCGAAGAGAAGGTTCTGGTCCGTGGACAGGCCGAAGGCCCGGCCCAGCCCGGCCAGCACCACGAACTTCAGCGCCACGATGCCCACGGCCAGCCCCACGATGGTACCGGGCTGGGATCCGATGAGCGCGAAGTCCATGGACGCCCCCACCGCGATGAAGAACAGCCCCAG
>CAJIAX010000035.1_pt1 | contig 17443 bp, 11 predicted proteins | sample 9199251 | NCBI WGS metagenome assembly CAJIAX01 (sample SAMEA7708287, study PRJEB35096) | sediment metagenome | biome: marine neritic benthic zone biome [ENVO:01000025]; feature: sediment [ENVO:00002007]; material: shallow marine sediment [ENVO:03000034] sea grass bed [ENVO_01000059] ... | reverse complement strand
CTGCAACGGGCACGGGACTCACGTGGCCGGGACGGTCGCCGGCACCACGTGGGGCGTGGCCAAGAACGCGAATCTGGTCGGCGTGCGGGTGCTGGGATGCAGTGGCTCTGGCAGCTACGCCGGCGTGATCGGTGGTATCGACTGGGTCACGCTCGTGGCGGACGGTCCGTCGGTGGCCAACATGAGCCTCAGCGGCGGCGTCTCCAACGCAATCGACGAAGCCGTCCGCAATTCGATCGCGGCTGGGGTCGTGTACGCGGTGGCCGCCAGCAACGAGGGTAGCGACGCCTGCCTCAAATCACCGGCCCGGGAGCCCCTGGCCCTCACGGTCGGCAGCACGACGAGCTCGGACAATCGATCGTCCTTCTCCAACTTCGGGACCTGCGTTGATATCTTCGCGCCCGGGTCCGGCATTACGTCGGCCTGGCACACGTCCCCAACGGCCACGAACACGATCAGCGGTACCTCGATGGCGTCACCCCATGTCGCCGGTGCGGCCGCGCTGTACCTGGGCGAAAACCTCGGTGCCTCCACGACCGCCGTCTTCGACGCCATCATCGGCGCGGCGACGCCCGGGGTGGTGGGGAATCCGGGCTCCGGCTCTCCCAACTTGCTGCTCTACAACCAGTTCGGTGCGTCTCCGCCTCCACCTCCGCCCGTGGGCTCCGAGGACGTGTCGGTGGCCGATTTCACCGTCACGACCGCCGGTAAGAAGCGGGTGAAGGGCGTGGCCACGCTCCGGATCGTCGGTGAGACCGGTGCCGGAGTGGCCGGGGCGACGGTGGCCGGACTGTGGACCGGCTCGGTCACCGCTGCGGACGAAGGGGTCACCGACTCCAACGGCAACGTGACCATCCAGTCGCCCAACGTTCGCAACGGAACGGACTTCCAGTTCTGTGTCTCCGACGTGACCGGTCCGGGCCTGGAGTACACGCCGGACGCACCGGATTGCGCGTCGAACTCCGGCGGCGGCGGTGGGGGCGGCGAGACGGGCCCCCTCAGCAACTTGAACGTGCGCTACAAGACCAAGGGCAAGCTGCGCACGACCCTGACCTGGTCCGGCGGCCCGGCGCAGGTCGACATCAGCAACGACCAGGGCTTCTCCGAGGACGGCGTCGCCAATGACGGTCAGTGGCAGACCAATAGTGCTCCGGAAGGGGCGAGGTGGTTTGTCTGTCCTGCGGGCAGCACAACAGGGTGCATCGACTCGCAGTAGCGAACTCGAGGACCGGCGAAGCAGCCTGAAGTCGAAGAGCTGCGCCGCACGGAAATACGGGGGCGCCTCACTGTTGGTGGGGCGTCCCCGTGTCCGTTTCGGGCGGACCGCCGGCGCGGGCCGCCCGCAGTCCGCGCCGCTCCCACCCCACCTTGACCACCACCACCTTCAGCACCACCACGACGCCCCCCAGCCCGATCTCCACCCCCCGGGTCAGACCCCCACGGTAGAGCACCGGCAGGATGTAGTGCTCGACGAACCCCCCGGCGTACCCCGCCTCGCCCCCCAGGCGGCGTAGGCGGACCTCCAGGGGGGTCAACGGGCAAATCCAGCCCGCGAACTCGATCCAGGCGCCCCAGGCGGCGGCGGGCAGGTGGACCCAGGCGGCCCGGGGCCACCGCAGGGCCAGAAGGCCGCCCAGAACCACGAACGCCACGAATGCGAAGTGGACGAGGACCACGAGATCCGCTAGGACTCGATAGAGCAGCTTTGTTCTCCTCCGGCCGTCAGCCGCGGGCGTCCACCTCGGCCATCAGGGCGTTGAAGCGGGGATGGTCCCGCAGGGCGTCCATATCCGGATCCCGGTCCAGCCACTCCCGTTTGCCGAAACCGGCCCGCAGCGCACGGGTGAGGCAGTCCAGGGCGTCATCCAGTCGTCCCTCCACGGAATACAGGCAGGCTACGTTGTACCGAATGCCCGCATCCTCGGGATCGATCATCAGCGCCCGCTCGGCCCAGGCCAGGCCGTCTTCGGCGTGTCCCGTGCGGCAGAGTGCCACAGCGCGAATCGTGGCTGTCCTGGCATCGTCCGGGTGCATCGCCATCTGACGTTCCGCCGCCTCTTTCGCGCGTCCGTAGGCACCCTGCGCCTCGTCGCTGCGGCCCATGGCCTCGTAGGACTGGGCGGCGAAGAACGCCGAGTCCGGGTCGTTTCGGATCCGATACGCTTCTTCGAACAGTGCCGCCGCATGGTCGAAATCGCCAACCTGAAACTGTGCGCGGGCGTAGTAGTACCGCGCCTCCCACAGTCGCGGGTCGAGCCGGATCGCGGTCTCGAAGGCGGACCGAGCTTCGTCCGGACGGTCGAGGAGCGCCAACAGGGTGCCCCGGGCCGAATGCGCCTCGGCCAACTCATAGTCCAGCTCCAGTGCCCGGATCGTCGCCTGACGGGCGGCCTCCAGATCTGAATCGCTGCCCGGGTAGAAGATGCGCATGGTGGAGTGGGCGTCGGCCAGCCCCGCGTACGCCAGCGCGTACCGGGGGTCCACCTCGATGGCACGCTCGAACATGTCCCGCGCGTATCCCAGGCTCTTCCTGCGAATCTGGTACAGGTACTGTCGGCCCCTCAGGTAGAACTCGTAGGCCCGGAAGTCCGAGCTGGGAACCTTGGCCTGGGCGCGGCGGCCGGGTTCGGCCAGGATCACCCGCAGCGCCAGGGCGACATTTGCCGCGATTTCGTCCTCGATCTCGAACCAGTCCGTGGCTTCGCGGTCGAACTGGGCCGACCATAGGTGGTACCCGTCGGTGACGCTGACCAGTTGGGTCGTGACCCTGAGGCGATCACCGGAGCGTTGGACGCTGCCCTCTAGCACGGCGCCGACCCCGAGGGCTCGGCCGATCGTCCGGACGTCCTCCCGGGCATCCCGATATGCGAAGGCCGAGGTGCGTGACGCCACGTTGAGCTCGGGCACCCGCGCCAGGACGGCCGTGATCTCGTCGGCCAGGCCGTCGGCCAGATGGGAGTCGTCCTGGGTGTCGCTGAGGTTGTCGAAAGGGAGAACCGCTACGGACTTGGACGATTCGGGCGACTGGCGGAACGGCCCGTGCTGGGGCCCTGGGGCCCCGAATCGCCATGCGAGGACGACCACGACCGGTAGAGAGGCTACCCAGAGGCCCATCACCGCGTCCGGGATCGTGGGCGACCAGGAGAACCGGAGCACTGCCCAGTCCGTGAACTCGAGCAGGCCCCAGCCCGCAGCGAAATAAAGTCCCACGATCTGTGGGACCCTACGGAAGACGAGATCTGTGATCAGCCTCCTGGACATGATCCCTCACCCCTCCCTGGTGAAGGCGCGGCCCGTTCCCTCCGCCGCGCGTACACACCCATTAATAATCTGCGGACGAAGGGACCGCTGCCGCGGTCGGGGGTTGGATGAGATGGATGTGGGGCTTTTCGTACTCGCCAGCCCGCTCAAGCGACGCGCTTGGGCTCCACGCGTCGCTTCGCCTACATTTAGGGCGGATGGCCGGCCGAAGGCACCGCCCGGCCAGAACTTTCTAGGGAGGACCGCTTCATGACCGACCCACTCGAGGTCGAGCTCTCTCTCTCGTTCGGTGACGCGATCCGCGTGGTGACCGAATGCCTCCGGCAGGAAGGGTTTGGCGTCCTGACCCGGATCGACCTGGACCGGGCATTCGAAGAGAAGCTCGGCGAGACCTTTCGCCCGTATTGCATCCTTGGCGCCTGCAATCCTCACCTGGCGTTCCGGGCGGTATCCGCCCGCCCCGAGGTTGGACTCTATCTGCCGTGCAACGTCACCGTGGAAGAGATGGGCGACTCGGCCGCTCACGTGCGGTTTCTCGATCCGATGCAGATCATGGGGCAGGCGAGCTTCGCGGATGATCCCGACATGATCGCTGTGGCCGAAGAGGCCCGGGCGAGGATCGGTCGCGTGGTGGACAACCTGGCCTGAGCCAGCGATGAGCGGCCTCCTGCTCGTTGGATCCGCTCGGGTATTGTCCCACGTGCATGGCCGAGCATTACCCGGGCCTGGCCTAGGCGGCGGGCTTCGCAGCGAGGGATCCTAGCGCGACCACCCTTCGAGCACCGCGCGGGCCCGGTCGAAGTGTGCCTCGAGCTCGGGAATCTCCGCCTCGCCGTACCCTGCTTCGAGGCGCTGACGTGCGGCCTCCAGCGCCCGTAGCAGGTCTTCCGCGGCAGCGATCCTGGCTTCGTCCTCCGTGGAGCCCACCTGCCCGATCCATGCCGGGGCCGTATGGGCGAACGCATGGGTGCCCATGCCCGGCCACGCCGCGAGCGCCGGACCCGAGGCGCGGGCCGCGACCCACCCGCCCACCGGAAGTTCGACCGTGCCCGAATAGCGCTGGCTCGAGGTCCCCGCCGGAATCGCTTCGGACCAGACCACCCGCCCGTTCACAACGACCTCCACCCGATCCACCGGCACGGCGGTATGGGTCTCCAACGTCCAGGACACCGGACCGCCCCCGTCCACGATTCCGCCGGGGCCCGCGCCAGCGACCTCGAAGTCCAGGATCGGGCCGGTGGTGACGAAGCTGCGGCCTGCTTTCAGTCCCTCCATGTAGTCGGCGAACGACGTCGAGGTCCCGGTCTTCACGTACACACGGGTGGTGCCCACGGCCATGGTCCGGTAGAAGTCGGTCATCACGTCCGTGCCGGCCGTGGGTGCGATCGGAATGCCCACGTTCAGGAGCCGGTACCAGAGCTCCATCGTGCCGGGTTCGCTACTCCACAGGCAGGCAACCTCGAGGCCGTCCAGGTGCCCCTGTACGGCGTCCGGGATCAGCGCCACGGGGATTCCCGCGGGTGGGTTCGCGCCGAACGGATCCGGATTCCCAACCGGGTGCACGTAGGTATTCATCCCACCGAGCGCTCGGGCGTGATCCAGGGCCTTGGCGTTGGTCCGATCGTCGTCGCCGTAGACCTGATACCCGGGGCCCCACACCCAGGGCCAGAACAGCTCCGGGATGTTCAAGAGGGACACGTGCCCGAGGAAGTGGGAGCGGACCTCCTGCCCGAACTGGATCCACGGCTGGGAGCCGAGCCGGTCGTGACCCCACAGCTCCTGCTGCTCGAAACGGTTGTGGAGATTCGCCAGCAGGGGCGTGGCCACGTCCAGGTCCTCGCCCTCCATGAAGCCCACCAGGTCCGATGGGTCGAGCACGTACGACCCGCCGTAGTTCAGGTGGAAGTGGTGGTCACCGCTCGTCCAGCCGTGGTTCCGAGCATTCCACGTCGGGGTCAGCTCGACCAGGAGCTCGGCGACGCCGCCGGGCTCGACCACGACCGTCGACTCCTGGACCGGCGTCGCCAGGCCCCGGGCAGCCGTTACCGTGGCCTCGCCGGCGGGCAACTCGAGCTCGACCAACCCAGCGCCGTAGAAGAAGACACGACCGTTTTGTCCGTCGAAGAACGGCTTGCTGCCCTCTGGAACGATGGGGTGTCCCGACCCGTCCAGGACCGTCAGGCGCGCAGCGACCGGAGCGCCGTCGCTCGAGGTTCGAATCCGTAGACGGCCCGGCTGCTCGCCAGGATCCCAGGCGGTAACCGGAACGGACTCGGCGGTCCCGCCGACGGCGGGTATGCGGCGCAACCGCATGCGCTCGTCCGTGCCTGGCTCGGAGAAGTAGAGCCAGCGACCGTCACCGCTCCACGACGGCGTGAGCGGCAAGCCGCCCTCGGCGACCAGCAGCGTGCTGGCACCAGGCCGATCCACGCTGACGGTCCGGAGCTCCCAGCCGCCGCGATCGTCAGGAACGTTCAGGGCCACCGTTCCGCCGTCCGGCGACAGGGCAGGCTGGAGCTGAGACAGGATGCTGCCCCGGTACAGGACCTGTTCTTCGCCGGTGCCCACATGCCGGACCCGCACCTGGTCGCCGCCGGCCCTGGACTTGGACAGGTAGACCACGCGTTCGCCGTCAGGGTGGGGAAGGGGCCTGCGCTCGAGCCCTTGCTCCGTGGTCAGTCGCTCCGCGGTGCCAGAGGCCCGATCCATCCTCCATAGATCCAGGTCGCCTGCTGCGGCCGAGCTGTAGTACAGGTAGCGGCCGTCCATCGAGAAGGCCGGATCCAGATCGATGGCGGGTTCGTCGACGAGGACCCGCTCGTCGCCGCCGTCCACGTCGAGCTCCACGATGGAGGTTTCCCGTGTGTCGTCTCGTACGAAGGCCAGGACAGAGCCGTCGGGAGACCATGCGGGGCGGGCGTCGATGCCTCCGGACCGGGTCACGCGCCGGGCCGTTCGGGTCTCGGCATCGAGGATCCAGAGCCAGCCTCCCGACGCGAAGGCGATGCGATCGCCATGGGCCACCGCATCGAAGGGGCCCACCGTGAACTGCGGAAGCTCGTAGCCTTCCAGGTAGACGTGATGGCCGTACCCCTGGACCTTGGGATAGCGGTTGGTCCACTGGGCCGAGGCCAGGGACGGCAGGACCATCAGGCAGAGCATCACGCTCGGCCCCGCGCGCCCCGCGCCCTTCCATGTGTCGCGCATCACAACTCCCTGTCCGTTGGGGGGCGCGGTCTCTCGCGCCCGCTGTACGTGGCCCCTAGGTTGCCGCCTCCGTTCAGGCCGGGCCATCCGGCGAACCCCAACCTATGCGTCCAGACATGCTTCGCTCCAATCCCCGACCGCTAATCCTGACAACCGCTCTCTCGCTCTTGGTCGGCTGCGCACCCTCGGACGGGTCGCCGGCGGCGTCGGATTCATCGACGGTCTCGCAGACGATCCCATTCCCTGAGGATCCGTCGCTCTGGCCCTCGATTCGACAGGAGCGCATCGCGACCCTGCTGGCTCCGGCGATGGAGCGGGCGGGGGTCGACGCCTGGGTGACCCTGGCCCGGGAGAACGCGAACGACCCGATCGCGCCTCATATCGGGGCTGAGAACGCCGGGGGCTTGGCGGGCTTCCTCTTTTTCCTCGAAGACGACGGCTCGCTCTCGTCGGTGGCCATCTCGCCCGAGACCGAAGCCACGGCCCTGGCCGAAGTGTCTCCGCTGGACGAGGTCCGTTCGGTTCCCAGGGGCTCGAGCATGTACGAAGCCGTGGCGGACGAGATTCGCGCCCGCGGTCCGGCTCGGATCGCTGTCAACAGCAGCTCGCGCAACATCGCCGACGGGCTGTCCTGGACCCAGCGCAACGCCCTCGAGCGAGCGCTCGGCTCCGACCTCGCGTCTCGCCTGGTGTCGTCGGAGGAGGTGGTCATCGAGTGGCTTTCGGTCAAGCTGCGCCGGGAAGTAGACATCATGGCCCGGGCGGCGGCGCTGACCGAGCAACTCGAGATCGAGGCGTACGAGGAGGTGGTCCCGGGAACGACCACCGACGCGGACGTGGGCCGCTTCCTGAAGAGCCGCATGGCGGAGCTCGGCGTCGGGGACGGTTGGGCCCCGGAGCAGAACCCCAACGTCAACTCGGGCCCGGACCGGGGTCACTCCCATGCCACCGACAAGGTCATCCAGCCCGGTGACATCATCCAGACCGACTTCGGCATCCGGGTCCACGAGATGTGGGTCACGGATATCCAGCGCTTCGCGTACGTGCTTCAGCCGGGCGAGACGGAGGCGCCACCCGAGGTGGCGGCCTGGTGGGCACATGCAAAGCAGGGGAGCCGGGCCGCCTACGCCGCCATGCGCCCCGGCGTTACCGGGTGGGACGTGGATCGAGCTCAAAGGGACGTGCTGGACGAGCACGGGTCGATCCCGATTATCTGGAGCACCGGTCACCCGGTCGGCTACTGGGCCCACGACGTCGGACCTCGCCTCGGTGGCGCGGCCCAGGGGGGCGAGCCGTCCGGCGACGCCGCTCGTGTGCTCCGGCCGGGACAGACGTTCGCGTTCGACGGCTTCTTCGGATGGCCGCGGGACGACGGCACCACCAAGACCATCTCGGTCGAGGAGATGGTGGTGATCACCGCGGAGGGCGCCGAGTGGCTCATCCCTCCGCAGGAGGACCTGGTGCTCATTCCTTCGCGCTAGTCGAGCCGGTCGGCCCAGCCCTCCATCACGGGCGATGAGCCTCGAGTGGTCGCGTTCGGGCGCTGAGATCGCGTCGCTGTCGTCGAGCCCGCAGGCTCACTCCGCCCGCAGCGCCACCATCGGATCGACCTGCGACGCCCGCTTCGCTGGAATCCAGTTGGCCAGGGCCGCCACCAGTGCCAGCGTGCCGAAGGCCAGGGCGAAGCTGATGAGGTCGAAAGACCCCACGAACAGCACGCTCGACAGGAATCGGGCGCTGAAGACTGCGAGGGCCATGCCCACCAACCCACCGATGCCCACCAGGATCATGCCCTGGCGCAGGACCAGACCGGCGACCTTGTTCGACTCTGCCCCGAGCGCCTTCCGGATGCCGATTTCCCGGACCCGTCGGCTGACCGAGTATCCGATGACCCCGTAGAGCCCCACGGCGGCCAGGATCAGGGCCAGGCCGCCGAACGCTCCGATCAACCAGGCCCCCGCCCGAATGGGGAACAGACGGACCTCGGCCAGCTCCCGTTGGGTTCCCGTGTCCAGGAACACGAGCTCGGGATCCAGCGTGCGCAGCTCCCGCTCCAGCGCCGGCACGATCGCGTCGGCGTCGGCGCTGGTCCTGACCAGGTAGTTTGCGTAGCCCGTCCGGCGTGACAGGGGCAGGTGCAGATACGGCTTCGGGGATTCCCCGGGCGTGTCCACTTTGTAGTCCTGGACGACGCCGACGATCTGGATCGGGGATCCTTCCCATGCGGTCCGGAACTCCCGCCCCACCGCTTCCTCTCCCGGCCAGTACCGCTCGGCCATGGTCTGGGAGACGACGGCGATCCGTCGCTGTTCGTCCCGATCCGCCGCCGTGATGCCCCGGCCGGAGACGATGGTGAGCCCAAGAGCGTCGAAGTATCCCTCGTCCACGTAGGCGCCGTCCATGAAGTAGGGGCGGTCGTCCCCGGCGGTCTGGTGACCGTCGATGAAGACACCGAAGCCGTTGTTGTTCAGCGAAAGGGGCACCCGGCTGGTCAGGCCCACCGCCTGGACCTCGGGCAGGGCCTCCAGGCGCAGCCGGCCGGATTCGTAGAACACTCCGGCTTCCGCGCCGTCGTATCCGTTCATCTCCATGGCCAAGCCCATGAAGGCCACCTGGTCCATGTCGTAGCCCACGTCTACCTGCTGGGCCGCTCCCAGCGACCGAACGAGCAGCGCACCCGCCACCAGCAAGACCAGTGACACCGCGACCTGCACCACCACCAGGCCGTCGCGCAGCTCCACCTTGCGTCCCTTTCCGCCGCCGGCTTCGCCCGTGTCCTTGAGGGCCGGCACCAGGTTGGGGCGGGAGGCACGGAGGGCAGGGACCAGGCCGAAGACCACGCCCGTCGCCATCGCGGCCAGCAGCGTGAAGACCAGGACCCGCCAGTCCGGGGCGATGTCCAGCCCGAGGTCGATGGGCAACGGAGGCTGGAATCGGGCAATGAGTCGCGCGAGGCCACTCGCGAGGAACAGAGCCGCGACCCCGCCGGTCAGGGCCAGGACCATGCTCTCGGTCAGCATCTGGCGAACCACGCGGCCCCGGCTGGCTCCGAGGGCCAGGCGCACGGCGAGCTCCCGGCGCCTGGACGAGGCTCGGGCCAGCATCATGTTGGCCAGGTTGGCGCAGGCTACGAGAAGCACCAGCCCCACCGCTCCGAGCAGGACCAGGCCAGCGGGCATGACCGTGCTGTCGAAGTCGGGGTTGATCGCAACGTCGTTGGTGGCCAGGACCTTCACCCGCTCCAACTCGTTCGTTTCGGGATACTGAGCCGACAGGCGAGCGGCCATGCCCTCGAATTCCGCCCGGACCTGGGGGAGCTCGACGCCTGTTTCCATCCGGCCCTTCAGCCACAGCCAGTGCTGGCCCCGTCGGTCGAGTCGGGTCGCTCCGGGCCCGCCGCCCGAGCCGCGCTGGTTACCCAGCGGCTCCACCTCTTCCACCATGGCGGTGGGCACCCACATCTGGGCGCTGACCGCCGGAAACATGCCTCCGAACCCCTGGGGTGCGACGCCCAGGATCGTGTACACGATGCCGTTCATCCGGAACGTGCGGCCCAGCACGTCCGGATCGGCCGCGAATCGTGTTCGCCAGAAGGGATGGCTCAGTACCGCGACCGGCGCCGCTCCCGGGGACGCGAATTCGTCCGGCGAGAACGCCCGCCCCAGTGCGGGACGGATCCCCAGGACGCCGAAGTAGCTCTCCGTTACCAGCTCTCCGACCACCAACTCGGAGCTGCCGTCGATCGAGAGATTGGCGAAGAAGTTCGTGAACCCCATCAGGTCCGACAGGGTCTCGGTGTCGGCCCGGTAGTCCAGGTAGTTGGGATACGAGTTGGTGTTGTGGCTCGTCGAGTTGGCGCTGTGCCCGTAGATGTCGACCAGGCGCTCCGGGCTCTCGACGGGGAGCGGCTTCAACAGGACCGCGTTCACCAGGCTGAAGATCGTGGCGTTCACCCCGATCCCCAGGGCGAGCGTGATCACGGCGACGACGGTGAAGCCGGGTGCTTTGAGCAGCCCCCGCACGGCATAGCGGAGATCCTGACCCAGGTCTTCCATGAACGGTCCCTTCGTCGGTTAGACGGGGCGCGGCGGACCGGGGCTCGGTGCCGACGGTCGACGTGGAGCTTGGGGGGGGAACCCTGGCGAAGAATGGGGTGGACCGCCGGGGAGAGCGCAAGGGGCGGCAATGGCGCTCTTGCCCAATCTATCCAAAATGGATATATCTATCGTGGATATATCATCGCCGCCTTCACCCCATCGAGCCATGCCTCCCGGATCGCATACCGAACAGCTGCCGCTAAAGCCGGCCGTGTTCCACATCCTGCTTGCCCTGTCCAGGGGGCCGATGCACGGCCTGGGCATTGCCGAGGACGTCGAGACCGCGTCGGACGGAGTCATGCAGCTCGGGCCTGGGACCTTGTATCGATCCCTGGACGAGATGCGGGCCTCGGGACTGGTCGAGAAGGTGGCCGCGCCAGAGGGCGCGGATCCACGACGGAAGTACTACGCGGTTACGGCCCAGGGACAGTCGCTGCTTCGGGCCGAAGTGGCCCGGTTCCAGAAGCTCGTGGACAGCGCCCACGCCCGAGACGTCATGCCCGAGCGCACGTGAGGCCATGATGATCCGCCTTCTGTTGAGGCTGTACCCGTCGCGTTTGAGGCGTGAGTACGGCGACGAAATGCAGGAACTGCTCACGACCCGGTACGAGCGGGCCCGGATGCGGGGCGCGGGTGCGGTCGCGGGGGTGTGGTTTCGGACGGTTGCGGACCTGGCGAGCACCCGGTGGGACGGGTGGCGCGGCCAGGCAAAACAGGTGAACGGGACGAGGGGAGGAGCCTTCTCGATGAACGCATGGACGCAGGACATACGGTACGCGGCGCGGCGCCTGATGCGGACGCCGGTCTTCACGGTCGGTGCGCTGGCCATCATGGCCGTGGCCATCGGGGCCAACACGGCGGCCTTCGCCGTGATCAACGGCATGCTGCTCACACCGCCGCCGTTCGATCGCCCGGACGAGGTCGTGAGCATCTACCAGGATTCGGACGACGGCGAGCCGAACTCCACGTCCTATCCCGCCTATCGAGACATGGCGGCGGGCGACGGCATCTTCGCGGCCGTAGCGGCCACGTCGCCGGATCAGGCCACGCTGGAGGTCGGCGACGGCACCCAACCCGCGGCCATCGAGTATACCACCTCGTCCATGATGGACGTGATCGGGCGCTCCGTGTCCCGGGGCCGGTGGTTCGACCCGTCCATGGATGTGCCGGGAGCGGGAGCGTACGCGGTGGTTTCGCACCATGCGTGGGAGACCCGCTTCGGGTCGGATCCGTCCATCGTCGGCCGCACCCTCCGCTTCAATGGACAGCCCGTCACGGTCATCGGCGTCGGTCCGACCGGCTTCAACGGCATGGGCGCGTTCCTGGTCACCGACTTCTGGCTGTCGATCTCGTCCACCCACGTAGGGGGCGCGTTCCGGGTGGCGAACCTGGATCGTCGTCAAGACCACTGGTACGACGTGAAGGCTCGCCTGGCGCCGGGTGTGAGTGCCGAGCAGGCCCAACAGGCCATGACGGCCCTGGCCCTCGATCTGGCGGACGCATTCCCGGAGCTGAACGAAGGCCGGGACATCACCGTGTTCGAGTCAGGCGCCGTGCGTGTGCACCCCGAGATGGACAGAGCCCTCTTCGGTGCGGCCGGCGTGCTCGGCGTGGTGGTGCTGCTGGTGCTGTTGCTGGCCTCCTCGAACCTGGGCAGCCTGCTCCTGGTCCGAGGCATGTCCCGGACCTCGGAGGTGGCCGTCCGGCAGGCCCTGGGCGCCGGATCGAGGCGGGTGGCGCGCCTTTTCCTGAGCGAGACGCTGCTGGTCTCCGTCACGGGCGGCATCCTGGGCGTGCTTCTCGCGCGCTGGTTGCTCGGCCTGCTGACGCTGGTTTCGCTGCCCGGGCCGATGGCTGGTGAGCTCGACCTGACCGTGGACTGGCGGGTCCTGCTGTTCAGCGTCGGCCTGATGGTCGCCACCGGCTTGTTCTTCGGGTTGGCGCCCGCGCTCCAGTCCGTTCGGGCGGACGTGGCCGGCGTGCTCCGGGAAGACGGCCGCTCTCAGGGTCGGGACCGCCGGCGGTCGTGGTTCAGGAACACCATGGTGGCGGTGCAGGTGGCCGTGTCGTTGATCCTGGTGGTCGGTGCGGGGGTGACGGCCCGAGCCCTGGCCAGCTATGCGAGCGTGGATCCGGGCTTTGACGTGGATCGGATCGCTGTGTTACGGACGAGCTTCGGTCAGTCGGGGATTCCCCAGGAAGAGTGGGGGCTTCTGGCCGACGACATGGGGCGGCGCGTGAGCGGGCTGCCGGGCGTGAGCCACGTGAGCCTGGCCATGCGCATCCCGGTGCAGGGCGGCGGTTCCACCACCACGGTGGTGGAGGGCTATGATCCGCCATCCGGCACGGGGTCGGTGGAGCTCAACTGGACGGCCATCACGCCCGCGTACTTCGAGACCATGGGCGTCGGTGTAGCCGAAGGCCGGACGTACACGGAGGAAGACCGCTACAGCGACCTCCGCACGATCGTGATCAACGAGACGGCCGCACGCCGATTCTGGGGAGACCAGAATCCGATCGGACGCCGCATCCGATCCCAGGGCGACCCAGACAGCTGGCGGCAGGTCATCGGCGTCGTAGAGGACACCAAGGTGCGGTCGCTGTCCGAGGCGCCGACGCCGCTGCTGTACTACGTGCTGGGAGAAGGCGTGCCCTCCTCCGTGTACTTCGTGGTGCGGACTGCCCAGGACCCGGCGACGCTGTTGGGGTCCCTCCGCACCGAGCTGCGCGCCGTGAATCCAGCGCTCCCGGTCGTGGAGCTCAACACCGCGGAGGGTCACCTCGGGTCGGCCCTGGCCGTGCCTCGCCTGTCCGCGTCCCTGCTCGGCGTCTTCTCGCTGCTGGCGTTGCTGCTGGCGAGCGTGGGCATCTATACGATCGTGTCGTTCGCCGTGGCCGGCCGGCTGCCGGAGATCGGCATCAGGGTGGCCCTTGGGGCGGCCCGCGGCAGGGTCGTCCGTCTCGTCGTGAGCGAGGTGGCCGGAACCGTGGCGGTGGGCCTCGCACTGGGCGGGGCCGTCGTCGCGCTGGTCGGTGTCCGGTTCGGTTCGGCCCTCTTCGGGGTCAACCTCCTCGACCCCCTCAACCTCTTGGGGGCGATCGTCGTGCTCGGCGGAACCGTGGCCCTGGCTTCGTACCTCCCGGCCCGCAAGGCGGCCCGGGTGGACCCGGTGAATGCGATGCGGGGGTAGGGGCGGCTCGATGCCTACGCGACGATTCGGGTCACCAGCGTCGCGTCGGTGGCCTTTTGCCCCACGCCGGATGCCGATGCGCGAACCGTCAACTCGAAGACACCGGGCACCGAGCTCGGAGCGACGTCGATGGTCAGTGATCCGGACGTCTGGCCCTCTTCGATACTGAGGGTGGCTGCCGTCACCCCACTCGGAAGTTGTGGGATGGAGACGGAAACCCGGCCCGTGAACCCACCGGTGCGGGTCACCGAGACGGTGTAGTCGCCGCTCTCGCCTACGACGATCGTCAGCGTGGCAGGCGCCACGGAGAACGTGAAGTCCGGCGTGGGGCCGGTGGGGGTGTTGCCTCCGTCGTCCCCGCCGCAGGCGAGGACGAGGGATAGGGCTCCGATCAGGAGGGGTCTGAACGTCATCGCGGCGATTTCGAAGAGCTCTTTGATGGGGGCAGAGGGCGAACCATGGGGTGGCGTACCCGCTCACGGCAGCGTTGCTCCCGGAGGGGCGCCTGATCAATGTTGAACGTCCCCCCCTTGGTTGACGCCGCAGGCCCGCTCAGGCCGAGCGAGCCGGTTCGCCCACCCTCGCCAAAGGGAACCTGGAATGCGTCATCTACTGGTCTGTGCAGACGGTACCTGGAACACTCCCGACCAATCCGACGGAGGGGTGCCCACGCCGACGAACGTCGTCCGCTTCTACAACGCGGCTGCGGACGTCGACAAAGAGGGGAATCCTCAGCTCAAGTACTACCATCCGGGGGTCGGCTCGGACGGGAACTGGTGGAAGAAGCTCAAGGGTGGTGGGGTCGGGATCGGCCTGGGCCGGAACGTCATGAGTGGCTATCGCTGGTTGGCGGGCCAGTACCAGCGAGGCGATCGGATCTACGTGGTGGGATTCAGTCGTGGAGCCTATACGGTGCGGAGCCTGGCCGGCATGATCGGCGCGTGCGGGCTCCTCGATTTGACGGACCTCACGGACAACCAGCTCTGGCAGCGGGTCAATCGGGCGTACAGCCAGGGCTACCGGGGAGGCAAGCCCCGGGAGGAATGGGCCGGCGACTGGCCCTTCCACGGGACGGGCAAGCCCCGGTCGGTGCGCGTGTTCTTCGTGGGCGTCTGGGACACGGTCGGCGCACTCGGGGTGCCCAACGACATGGCCATCCTCAACCTCCTGGACGACACGAAGAAATACGAGTTCCACGACACGGACCTCAGTCGCAAGATCCTGAACGCCCGTCATGCCGTGGCCCTCGACGAGCGGCGGGCCAGCTTCGCTCCGTCGCTCTGGACCGGTGGCGCGGGTCGCCAGGCCGTCAAGCAGGTCTGGTTCCCTGGCGTCCACTCTGACGTGGGGGGCGGGTACGCCCAGACCGGTCTCTCGGACGGGGCTCTGCAGTGGATGATCGACGAGGCCACGGACCTGGGCCTCAGCTTCCAGGACGGTGCGAGAGCCCAGATCGCCCCGAGCCACCACGGTGTGCTCCACGATTCTCATTCGGGCGTGTTCAAGCACCTCCGCACGCAGCCGCGGAGCGCACCCAGGATGGACAAGGAATCCGAAGCCCTGCACGAATCGGCCTGGAAGCGTCACGTCGACCCGCCCATTTCCCAGGGAGCCTATCGGAAAACGATCTCCCTCGAACCGGGGGACAGTCGCGCGGTGTCCGTCTACGCCGACAACCCCTGGAACGAGACCGGAATCTACCTCGAGAAGGGAGCCCGATACGGCTTCCAGGCCTCGGGGCAGTGGCTGGACGCCAGGGTCAAGTCGGGCCCGGGCGGAACCGACGACGACAAGTTCCACGTGGGCGAGCTCGCCCACGCCGTCGGTAACGTCCTGGGCCGGTTCGAGGGGGTCGTTCGGAGGGTGACCCGCAACGAAGAAGCAGACTTGCGGGGCAGTCGGCGGGTCGAGTCCATGGGTTGGTTCGCGCTGATCGGCGCGGTCGCCAACGGAGGCCTCCCCTCGGCGACGGGAGAGCTGACCGAGCACGAGCTCGTTCCCATCGGCGCTGGGTTGGAGGACTTCTCACCGGCAGAGAGCGGCTACCTGTACTGCTTCGCGAACGACGCGTGGCACTTCTATGAAAACAACAAGGGCAGCGTGACCCTGACCGTGACCCGCCTGGAGTAGGCTGCGGTCCGGGCGGGGCGCCGCCAGCGGGCGGATCCGATACGGAACGGATATCGGGTTGATCGCTCCGGGCCATCGTGGAGGTGGCTCGGAGCCTCCAACGGCGGTGGCGACGTTTTCGCCACCTCGACCCCAGCGGAGTCGACGTCTATCTCGTGGGCGACGTCGCGCTTCAGGCCCGCATCGTCGGCCACTGGCCCGGGGCCATCGAAGTCTCGGGGGTGAGCCTGCTCGACGACGACCGGGAAGGGACCCTGTTACCCTGTTCCTCCCCACGCACACAGTGGACCTGACGTCTCTGCATGTATCGCTAGGGGTCGGGATACGGTTCTAGGCCCCCGCCGGAATTCGGCCACCGGGGACCGGCTGTCAGGGACGGCGGCTCGACGGGAGGACACCGAAATCTGGGCGGGCCCGGGGTTCGGAGGCCAGTTCCTGCTGGTCATGCCCCAGCACGACATGGTCGGGGTCAACGGTTGGAATCTTTTCGGCCCCCCAGCGCCGGCATTCTCGGTGCCTACATGCGGTCGGCCAAGCGAACGTCAGGCCGTCGGTCAGCCTTCGATCCGGGCGGCGAGCCCGACGATCGTGCCGCAAGGAGCCCGCACGAAGATCTCGTCCATGCCGTAGAAGGTCTGGCGTCGGGGCACGAGCACCGGCGCGTCCAGGGTCTCGATGTAGGGGTCCAGCGCCTCCACCTCGATGAAAAGGGTGGTGGAGCCGCCGGTCATGATGGGCACGAGCGCGGGCAGGTCGTCTCGGACGCTGGCGACGCTCTGATACATGATCTCCACCGGCCCGTTCTGAAGCATGGCGAAGCCAAGGGAATCGCCCTGGGGAACTGTGACGGTGATCTCGAAGCCGAGCCAATCGGTCCAGAAGGGAAGGCAGGGTTCGATGGCGTCCACGGTCACGATCGGGCTCATTCTCTTCACGGTGGCGCCTCCGGCAGGGGTTCGGCGGGGTAGGCCGGAGAATGTGCGGTTGGGATGGGGGCATTGCCAGTGGGGCCCCGCTGGACAGTCGAGATCCGCGTCCAATACACTGGCTCGTGCGAATCCCAACCCGGAGCGATGACGATGATACGCAAGCGAGGTCGCGGCAGGGACCGAACAGGATGGGCCGTTATGGGGGCATTGGCGGCGTGGTCGGTGTTCGGTGCCCTACCGGCGAGCGCCCAGGACGACCGGGCACCTCGACCTGAGCCCTGCGACCTGGTTGGCCCCGACGGCCAGCCGGTCCCGCCCCCCACCCGCTGCGGGTGGTTCCCGGTGCCCGAGAACCGGGACGTACCCGATGGCCGCTGGATCGACCTGCGCGTCGTCGTCGTAGGGTCGACGGCGGACGCCCCCCTGCCGGACCCGGTCGTGCAGCTCTTCGGTGGGCCGGGCCAGGCCGCGGCCCAGTTCGCGGCATTCCTGGGGCCCGTCCACCGTCAGCTCTACCCCGGTCGAGACCTGGTCCTGGTGGACCAGCGGGGCACGGGTCGGTCGAACGGGCTCTATTGCGCCGGCGACGGAGAGATCACGGCGACGCCTCAGCAACTCGTCGACCACG
>CAJIAX010000156.1_pt1 | contig 17451 bp, 15 predicted proteins | sample 9199251 | NCBI WGS metagenome assembly CAJIAX01 (sample SAMEA7708287, study PRJEB35096) | sediment metagenome | biome: marine neritic benthic zone biome [ENVO:01000025]; feature: sediment [ENVO:00002007]; material: shallow marine sediment [ENVO:03000034] sea grass bed [ENVO_01000059] ... | reverse complement strand
TATGGCAGGCATGCTCCCGCCGCACCTGAATATGCGTTCTCTGTCCGGGTTCGGCCCTGGGTTCCCACCCCTCGATCGGGGCGCGACGCCACAACGAAACGGACCTACGGCCTACCCCATCCGGCGCTCTCGGTTTCGATCAACGGGACTCGGCCTTCGTCGTCCCCGAGGCGGAGTACGGTTCAGCGCGCCGTCCACCGGCCGGGATCGGACCCGGTCAGTGGCTCCTGTCGACGATGTAGTGGGCCAGCGCGTCCAGCGCCGGCGAATCGATGCCCGCCTCGGCGAGGGCGGCACGCCCGGCATCGCTCTGCTGTCGGGCCCGGTCCCGGGCTTCGTCCAGGCCGTACAGGGCTACATAGGTCGACTTCTCCAGCGCCTGGTCCGACGGGTTCTTGCCCAACGTCTCGGCCGTCGCGGTGGCGTCGAGCACGTCGTCGGCGATCTGGAACGCCAGCCCGACAGCCCGGCCGTACAATCCCAACGCCTCGAGCTCCCGGTCGTCCGCCCCGGCCGCCATTCCGCCGATCCGGAGCGACGCCCGCAGCAAGGCTCCCGTCTTCCGCCGGTGGAGCCCATCGAGCTGGACGGGATTGAGGCGATGGCCTTCGCCAACGAGATCCAGCACCTGGCCGCCCACCATGCCGCCCGCGCCAGCGGCCCTCATCAGCTCGGACACCACGCGCGAGCCCACGTCCGGTTCGCACTCCAGCGTCTCGCACGCCCACCAGGCCTGTAGCCCCGCTGCGGGGATCAGGGCGGCCCCGGCCCGCATGGACGTGGCCTCCCCGAAGAGCGTGTGCGGAGTGGGCTTGCCCCGGCGGAGGTCGGCGTCGTCCATGCACGGCAGATCGTCGTGCATCAACGAGTAGGCGTGGATGAGCTCCAGCGAGCACCCCAGGTCGTACGCACCGTCGTGCCCCCCTGCGTCGCCCGGCACGCCGGGTTCTGCGGCCTCGTCGGGTACCACACCCTCGTCGGGTACCACACCCTCGTCAGCTCCCTCGCCTTCGTCGAATGCCTCGGCCGGTGGCGTGTGGCAGGCCTGATAGGCCGCTACGCAGAGAATCGGTCTCAGGCGCTTTCCACCGGTCAGCACCGCGTGGCGGGCCGCCGGCAACAGCGCGTCCGGAAACGGCTCCGACAGACGGTCCAACGACCGTTCGAGGGCTGCGGCGACTTGCTCCCGTTCGTGGCGCAGGTAGGCGTCCAGATCGAATTGGGTACCGGTGGTCATTCCGGTTCCCCTTCGAACGGCCGAGTGTCTGGTTCCCCGCCCGCCCTACGAACCAGCTCTTCGACCTTCAGCTCCGACGCCGCCAGGATGCGTTCCGCTTCCCGAACGTGCCCGATGCCTTCTTCGAACAGGGCCAGGGCCTGGTCCAGCTCGACCTCGTCCGCCTCGAGGACGTCCTCGATGCGGGCGAGGCGGTCGAGCCGCTGTTCGAGCCCGGGCTCGGTGTCGGTCCCCGCGTCAGTTTCGGTGCTCTTCTTCTCCAAGACCTTCCTCGATTCGTTCTGCGTCCAACGCCTGGCATTGAACACGTCCGTCGACGACCCTCAGCACGAACGGTGCGTCGGGCTCGAATGAATCTACGCTTCTCAGCACGCGCCCGTCCGAATCCAGGGGCACCGCATACCCCCGGGTCAGGGTGGCCAGTGGCGAGAGGGCCTGCATCCGACCCGCGATCGCGGCGAGCCCCTGGCGCCGAGTCTCGATGCCGGCGCTCATCGCTCGGGCAAGGCGCGCCCTGCCCTCGACCGCCGCTCCACGACGGGGGCCGAACATGCGCTGCACCGCTCGCTGCATCCTGACCTGGCTGGCGTGGACCATCTGGCGCCGGGGCTCCAGGAGTCGTCGCGCGGCCCGGCCCAGGTGGGCGACCCCGTCCCTCACCCGGCGGGTTCGAGCCGCCACGCTGCTTCGAAGTCCCCGTACGAGGCGCTGCCGCGCGCCCTCGAGGCTAGCCTCGAGGGCGACGCCGTCCGGTACGGCGGCCTCGGCCGCTGCGGACGGGGTGGGCGCCCGGTGGTCCGCCACCAGGTCCGAGATGGTCACGTCGACCTCGTGGCCCACCGCGGAAATCACGGGCACCGGGCTGGAAACCACGGCCCGGGCCACCACTTCCTCGTTGAACGCCCAGAGGTCCTCGATCGAGCCCCCGCCCCGTCCCGCGATGATCACGTCAACGAGCCCACTCCGACCCAGCGCGTCGATGGCCGCCGCAACCTCCGCACCGGCGCCTTCGCCCTGGACGCGGGCCCCGGCCACCACCACCCGGGTCCACGGCGCCCGCCGCTCGACCACCGTGAGGATGTCTCTCAGCGCGGCCCCGGTGGGCGACGTCACCACGCCCACGGCGGTCGGATACCGAGGCAGGGCCCGCTTCCGGGCCGGGTCCAACAGGCCTTCCGCGTCGAGCCGGGCCTGCAGGCGCTGGAACGCCAGGCGCCAGAGGCCTTCGCCCGTGTCCGTTTCCAGCCGGCGCACCACCAGCTGGAATTCCCCCCTTCCCTCGTAGAGCGTAACGTTGCCGAAGACCCGCACCGTCATGCCCTCGTCCGGATCGGTGGGCAGCTTCGACGCGTCGCTTTGGAACATGACGCAGCGGAGCTGGGCACGGTCGTCCTTGAGGGTGAAGTAGCAGTGACCCGAGTTGTGGCGCGTCCACCGGCCCACCTCGCCACCGACCCACACCTGGGAGAAGTTGCTCTCCAGCAGGGTCCGCACGCCCCGGTTGACCTGGGACACCGACCAGACCCGGGGGCCTTTCCCCTCGGGCCTGGTCGAGGCGGTCGGAGCCGAAGGCTCGTGCGTCCCGGCTACGGGGGTCGACGCCTGGTCCCCGGTGACGTCCCCTGTCACTCGAGTCGGAGCGGGGTCGATGCGAGGCCGGGAGGGGGCCGGTGGCCGGGATGGCGACGCCGGCCGGGGCTCCACCTCGGCCCAAAGGGGCGGCGGGCCCTCCAGGGGCGCCGCACCGGACTCCGGCTCCGGGTCCCGGCCGGGGGGCGGTGCGAAAAGATCCAGATTCTCGGGTTCTTCGGATACGCTCAAGCCTGACGTTGCTCCCTGACCGCTACGGCCGCCTGTCTGCCGAGCCTCGGCCCCTCAGCCCCCGCCGTTCTGGGCGATCGCGGCGTCCACGGTGTTCTTGAGAAGCATTGCGATGGTCATGGGTCCCACGCCGCCGGGCACCGGGGTGATGGCCCCCGCCACCTCCTTGGCTTCGTCGAACGCCACGTCTCCGACCAGCTTGTAGCCCCGTTCCCGCTCCGGGGCGTCCACACGGTTCACGCCCACGTCGATCACCACGGCGCCGGGCTTGATCATCTCGGCGGTGATCATTTCGGGCCGACCGATGGCGGCGATGAGGACGTCGGCCTCCCGGGTCACGGCGCCCAGGTCTGCGGTTCGGCTGTGGGCCACGGTCACCGTCGCGTTCCCGCCGGACGCCTTGCGCAGCAGCAGCGCCGCCATCGGCTTGCCTACGATGTTGGAACGGCCCACCACCACGGCGGCCTTCCCCGACGGATCGTGCCCGCTGCGCATCAGCATCTCGATCACCCCCCGGGGAGTGCAGGGCGTGAGGACGTCGATCTCGCCCGTGGCGAGGCGGCCCACGTTCATCGGGTGGAAGCCGTCCACGTCCTTCTTCGGATCGACGGCCACGAGCACCGCGGCTTCGTCGATCTGGTCCGGCAGCGGCAGCTGCACCAGGATCCCGTGGATCTCGGGATCGGCGTTGAGCCCGGCCACGATGCCCAGAAGCTCGTCCTCGGACGTGTCGGCCGAGAGCGTGATCTGCCTGGAGTAGATGCCGGCTTCCTTGGCGGCCTTGTTTTTCATACCGACGTAGGCCTGGCTGGCCGGATCCTCACCCACCAACACGGTGGCGAGTCCGGGCACCAGCCCGTGTTCGGCCAGCTCGGCAACCTGTTCCTTGAGCTCTGCACGGATATCGGCGGCAATCGCCTTGCCTGAGATGATCGTAGCGGACATGGATGTCGTCGTCTTCCGGATGGGTTGGTGATTCAGCGTGCGAAGTCGATGGCGCGGGTCTCCCGCACCACGACGACCTTGATTTGACCGGGGTACTGCAGCTCGTCTTCGATTTTGCGGGCCACCGTTTCCGAGATCTGGGCCATCTCGCTGTCGGATACCTTTTCCGGCTCCACCATGACCCGGAGCTCGCGCCCCGCCTGGATCGCGAAGCAACGCTCCACGCCCGGCTGGTCCATGGCCAGCTCCTCCAGTTTCTCGAGACGCTTCACGTACCCTTCGAACTGCTCACGGCGGGCGCCGGGCCGGGACCCGCTGATCGCGTCGGCCGCCGTGACCAGGAAGGTCTCCGCGAAGTAGTGGGGCTCCTCGTCGTGGTGGGCTTTGATGGCGTTCAGCACGACGTCTGACTCGTCGTGTTTCTTCGCCAGCCGGTACCCCAGCTCCACGTGGGTCCCTTCGTGCTCGTGGGTGAGACCCTTGCCCACGTCGTGGAGAATGCCGGCTCGCTTGGTGGCCTGGACGTCCAGCCCCATCTCGGCGGCCATGCTGCCGGCAATCTGGGCCACCTCCTTGGCGTGCTGGAGCTGGTTCTGCCCGTACGAGGTCCGGAACTTGAGCCGCCCCAGCACCTTGACGATCTCGGGGTGGACATTGTGGATGGCGAGCTCGTAGAGGACCTCTTCGGCCGCGTCCACCATGCCCTGCTCCACCTCCTGCCGGCTCTTGCCCACCACCTCTTCGATGCGCCCCGGATGGATGCGCCCGTCTTCCACCAGGCGCTGCATCGAAATGCGGGCGATCTCCCGGCGCACCGGATCGAAGCCCGACAGCACGACGGCCTCCGGCGTGTCGTCGATGATGACGTCGATCCCCGTGGCCTGCTCGAACGAGCGGATGTTTCGCCCCTCGCGGCCGATGATGCGGCCCTTCATCTCGTCCGACGGTAGCTGGACGACGGAGACGGTCATCTCGGCGGTCTGGTCCGCGGCCATGCGCTGAATGGCCAACGCGACGATCTTCTTGGCTTCCCGGTCGGCCGACCGTTGGGCTTCGTCCTTGATCTCGCGGAGGCGGTTGGCGGCCTCGGCCCGAGCCTGGTCCTCCAGGTCGTCGACGAGCTTCTTCTTGGCCTCCTGGGCGGAGATCCCGGCAATGGACTCGAGGCGGCTCCGGTATTGCTGCCCCAGCCCTTCGATCTTCTTGGCCTGGGTCTGCAGGCCCTGCTCCCGGTCCGAGAACTCCTGGGCTCGACGCTCCTGGGTCCGGTCCCGGTCGTTGAGGGCGTCGAATTTGTCGTCCAGGGACGTGGAGCGCTGCTCCAAGCGTCGCTCGACCCGTTCGAGCTCTTCCCGCCGTCGGGTCTCTTCCTGCTCCCAGGTCTCGCGCAGGCGAAGGGCTTCTTCCCGGCCGCTGAGGGCGGCGGATTTCTGGAGGCTCTCGGCCTCACGGGAGGCCTGGGTGAGGATCCTCGAAGCCTCGTCCTTCGCTGCGGCGCGCTCCTTTTCCTGCCGGGACCGCTCAGCCCCGCGAGCCACGAAAAAACCGGCAACGGCTCCGATGAGCGTTCCGACAGCCGCCGCCAGGGCGTACGGCATCATGTATCGACTCCAAATTCGGGTGAAAAAAGCACCCGAAAGGTGGGCTAGCCTATTGAACGAACCCGCGTCGAACCCGGTGCTACCTGGTCGGCGCGAAGATCTCGAAACCGCCGTGTAATAGAAGGTTGGGTCCGGCGAAGCGCAAGCAACCGCGCGCCCTCAGGCTCCCTCGTTCAGTCCCTCTTCGAGGCGAGCGGCAGCGGCGTCGACGGCTCCCGCCACGTCATGGCGCAACCGGTCGAGCTCCTCCCGGGCCTGGAAGAACTCGTCCGTGATGGACAGGGCGGCCAGGATCGCCGCCTTGTGCCCTTCGATGAGCCCCGCGGCGTTACGGATCTCCTGGATCCGGTCGTCGACCAGCTGGGCGCAGCTGCGGGTGTACTCGGGTGCTGCGTTGGCGCGGATGACGTGTTCCTCGCCCGCAATGCGGACCGTCACCGAGTGCATGTCGGACCGGGCGTTCACGATTGCTCCTCCATGAAGCGGACTCGGGACAGGATCCGGGAGACGGCTTCCCGTCCCTTTTCGAGGCGGTCCCGGAGATCTCCGTTTTCGAGCTCGAGGGACTTCATGCGGTCGACGAACTCCCCTGGGCTCTCCGAGCCGCTCTCGAAGCGGGCCATGAGCGCTTCGAGCTCGCCGTTCCGCTTCTCCACCGCCCGGACCCGGGCGCGGAGGTCCGTGACCTGCGCCAGCGCCTGTTCGATGGCTCCGTCCAGACGCTCGAACGCCTCCTGGCCTCCCGCCCCGTTGTCGCTACCCTCTGGCCTCGACACCCAGTTCCTCCTTGAGTTTCCTGAGTATGCGATCCGTCGCGCGCTCCACCTCGCGATCCGTCAGCGTGCGTTCCGGCGACTGGAAGCGCAACCTGTAGGCCACCGACCGGACGCCCTCCGGCAGCCCTTCGCCCTGGTACTGGTCGAACACGCCCACTTCCACGAGGAGTCGGCCGCCGGCGGAGCGGATGACGTCGGCCATTGCGGCAGCGGGCAGCCCCTCGGGCGCCAGTAGCGCCAGGTCCCGGTCCATGCCGGGGAACGCGGGCAACGCTTCGGCGAGCACGGCCTCTTGCGGCTGCGGATCCTCGGGCAGCACCAGCTCCATGCCGTAGACGGAACCCGCCCAGGCGGGTGCGTCCACCGCTCCGGTGCGCAGCTGCCCGGCCCACCCCACCCTATTCCCGTCCCCGTCGAGCAATGCCAGCGTGGCGCCGGGCGTCATGAGGGCATGTTCGTCGCTCGTCGGGCTGGTCCTGCCCCCCGGATGGGCCGCCGCCACTGTGGCTTCGGCAAGGGCCTTCAGATCCCAGATGTCCGTCTCCCGGTCGGGTCCGCTCCAGTGGGGCGGCTCGCTCAGACCCGTCAGCGTCACAGCCAGGTGCGGAGACTCCCGCGGCGGACCTTCCCCCTCGCCAGCCTGGAAGCCGGTGCCGAGCTCGAAGAGTCGCACCGTCCGGCTTCCGCGCGAGAAGTTGTAGGCCACCCGGCGCGTCAACGCAGGCAGGAGCCACCGACGCATGTGTGTGTCGTTCTGCGAGATCGGATTGTTCAGCTCCACTTCTCCTTCAGACGCTGGACCGAACGCCGGTGTGTGTGCCTCCAGCAATCCCCTGCCCACCAGGAGGGTCCGCAGACGGTCCTCGAGCTGGAAAAGTGGGTGGTCCGGCACCGTGCCCGGGCGGAAGCTTTCGAGCTGATCCGGGAACGCGTCGTAGCCGTACGTGCGGGCCACCTCTTCGATCAGGTCGACCTCCCGCTTGACGTCGTAGCTCCGGAACCCCGGTACCGTCACCGCCAGGGTGTCCGGATCGGTGGCGTCGACGGTGAACCCCAGGGGCTCCAGCAGCGCCGTGCACGCCTCTGCGTCGAACTCCACGCCCAGAAGATGCGTGGCCCGAGCTGGCCGGAGCGCCACGACCTCGGGGCTCCACGGCCTGGGGCACACATCGAGGAGATCGCCGTCGGCCTGGCCTCCGGCGATGGCCATGATCAGCTCGGCCGCGTGCCGGATCGCCTGCTCGTGCAAGGCGGGGTCCACACCTCGCTCGAAGCGGTAGCTGGCGTCCGTGGACATGTCCAACGCTCGCCGGGTCGACCGCACCGACGGTGGGTCGAACAGGGCCGCCTCGAGCAACACGTCGGAGGTCTCGTCGCTCACCTCCGAATCGGCGCCTCCCATCACGCCGCCAACGCCCACCGGACCGGACCCGTCGCAGATCATCATCATGTCCGTGGAGAGAGCGCGCTCCACCCCGTCCAGGGTCACGATGGTCTCGCCTTCCCTGGCCCGCCGGGCGATCAGCGTCGAGTCCGCCAACCGATCCAGGTCGTATGCGTGCATCGGATGGCCCAGCTCCAGCATCACGTAGTTGGTGGCGTCCACCACGTTGTTTATGGGCTGGGCGCCCACGGAGCGGAGCCGGTTGGCCAGCCAGTCGGGGCTGGGCCCAATGGTGACGCCCCGGATGACCACGGCCAGGAAGCGGTAGCACAGGTCCGGGTCGTCGATCCGAAGGGTGAACCCGGCGGACTCGACGACTTCGGCGTGTGACTTCAGCGCCGCCTCGTAGGGCACCCCACCGGGGATCGCCGGAATCGTGAGCCCCTCGCTCCCGGTCGGTGCCAGCTCTCGGGCCACGCCGAGCTGGGACAGGAGGTCGCCCCGGTTGGGAGACACCTCGATGTCCATGCGCACGTCGTCCAGAGCCAACGCCCCCGTGAGGGCCTGGCCAGGCGCCAGGTCGCCGTGGAGCTCCAGGATGCCCTCGTGGTTACGGCCCAGCCCCAGCTCCCGCTCGGAGCAGAGCATCCCGACGGAGTGCACACCCCGGATCTTGGCCTTCTTGATCTTCATGCCCCCGGGCAGCACCGCGCCCACCGGCGCGAAGGGATAGAACGAGCCCTCCTTCACGTTCGGCGCCCCGCAGATGACCTGAAGGGTCTCCTCACCTCCGGCGTCGACCTGGCAGAGCGAAAGGCGATCCGCGTCCGGATGCCGGCCCGCGGTGACCACGCGACCCACCACGAGGCCCTCGAAGGGTGCGCCCAGGTCGTCCGTCTCTTCCACGGGCGCACCACGGAGCGCCAGCCGTTCCGCCACCTGGTCCGGGGTCAGATCCATCCCGGGCGCCATCGCCTCGAGCCATCGATACGAAACGTTCATGACCCGGCGAACTGGCTGAGGAAGCGGACGTCGTTCTCGAAGAACGTGCGAATGTCGGTCACTCCGTATTTCAACAGGGCGATCCGCGCCGGCCCCATACCGAAGGCGAAGCCCGTGTAGCGCTCCGAGTCGTAGCCCACGTTGTCCAGGACCGCCGGATCGACCATGCCCGCGCCCATGATCTCGAGCCAATCGGTTTCCACCACCGATCCATCCGGTTTGTGGATGAAGCGCTTCACATCCACTTCGGCGCTGGGTTCGGTGAACGGGAAGAACGACGGCCGGAACCGGATCCGGGTGTCCTGGCCCCAGAGCCGGCGGAAGAATTCGCCCAGCGTGGCCTTGAAGTCCACGAACGTCACACCCTCGTCCACCACCAGTCCTTCGATCTGGGCGAACGCCGGCGTGTGCGTGGCGTCGTAGGTATCCCGCCGGTAGACCCATCCGGGCGCGATGACCCGGATCGGCGGATCGTGGGTCTCCATGGTGCGGATCTGGACCGGCGACGTGTGGCTACGCAGCAGGTAGCCACCCTTGAGGTACAGGGTGTCCTGCTCGTCCGCGGCCGGGTGGTCGAGGGGCGTGTTCAGGGCCACGAAGTTGTACCACTCCGTGTCCGCTTCCGGACCCCGGGCCCGGCTGAACCCCATCTCCTTGAACACCTCCCAGATCTCGTTCACCACCTGTGTGATCGGATGCAGGGCGCCGACCCACGGCTCCCGAGCCGGCATCGTGAGATCGACCCCGTCCACGTGGGCGGGCCGGGTCAGGGCGGAGCTCCGGTCGTCCAGGGCCTGGGACAGGACCTGTTTGACCCGGTTCGCCTCGGCCCCCACGGCCGGACGATCTGCGGCCTCCAATCCGCCCAGGCCTCGGAGGATCAACGAGATCCGGCCGTCCTTCCGGCCCAGGTAACCGATGCGCACGTCCTCGAGAGCCGCCGCGTCCTCAGCGGCCGCGATGGCCGCCTGGGCTTCGGCCTCCAGGACCTTGAGTTCTTCTATCAGGGATGTGTTGCCACTCATGAGCTTAGACAGTGCGAATTGAGAAGAAGGGTCAACCTATCGTGGCCCCGGAGAACGAGAAAGGGCCCCGCGACGGCAAGCCGCGGAGCCCTTTGGACGGTCCAGACGGTACGAGCTGAATCAGCTCGCCTTCTGCAACCCTTCCTTGGCCTTGGCCGCCAGCTCGCCGAAGGCCTCAGGGCTCCGGACGGCGAGATCGGCGAGTGCCTTACGATCCAGCTCGACCCCGGAAACCTTGAGGCCGTTCATAAATCGCGAGTACGAAAGGTCATGCTGCCGTGCGGCGGCGTTGATACGCGTGATCCACAGGCGCCGGAAGTTGCGCTTCTTCTTCTTCCGGTCCCGGTACGCGTGCTCCCACCCCTTCTCGACCGCGTCCTTGGCGGTGCGATAGAGGTTCTTCCGTCCGCCGAAATAACCCTTGGCGGCCTTGAATATCTTCTTCTTCCGCTTGTTCCGGGCGGTAGAATGCGTTGAACGGGGCATTGCCGTGTCCTTTCCTTACGAGCCCGGAAGCATGCGGCGGATGCGCTTCTCGTCGGCTTTCGACGCGAGCGTGGCGTGGCGCAGACGGCGCTTCCGCTTCTGCGACTTCTTCGTGAGGATGTGGCTCTTGAAAGCCCTCCGGCGGCGGATCTTGCCGGTTCCTGTCTTACGGAGCCGCTTCGCCGCGCCCCGGTTGGTCTTCATCTTTGGCATTTGTCACTCCTCGGCCCCGCCGCGGGCATCCGTGTACCCGCCGCCTGGTCTGGAAAAACTCTGTATCCCGGCCGGAGCCGGGCTTCTCGCACTACTGCTTCAGCGGAGCGAGGACCATGTGGATGACCCTCCCTTCCCTCTGAGGCTGGGATTCGATCTTGCCCACGTCCTTGAGGTCTTCTGTCACTCGACTCAGCACCTCGAGGCCGATTTCCGGGTGGGTCACCTGCCGCCCCCGAAACATCATCGTCAGCTTGACCTTGTTACCCTCGTCGAGGAACCGCCGCGCGTGGCGTGTCTTGAACTCGTAGTCGTGTTCTTCGATTCCTGGACGAAACTTCACTTCCTTCACCTGGACCGTATGTTGCCGCTTCTTCGCATCCCGGGCGGCCCGTTGCGCTTCGTACTTGTACTTCCCGTAGTCCATGAGCTTGACCACGGGCGGACGGGCGTCGGGAGCGACCTCGACCATGTCCATCCCGGATTCGGTGGCCCGTTCCTTGGCTTCATCCAGGGAAACGATGCCCACCTGCTCCCCATCTGCGCCGATCAGGCGCACCGGGCTGATTCTGATCTGATCGTTGACGCGGACCCTCTGATCCTTGATGGTTCCCCTCCTTGTTGCGCTTCGACTGTCGGACGCGATCTCCGGGCACAAAAAAACCCCGAATCGCTCCGGGGTAGACGGGACACGGATTTCGACTCACCGCCATGGCGGGAGCCCGTGCCTTCTAACCCGGCAGCCCCTTCCTTGGGGCCAAAAGGTGGAGCCGAGGTCCTTCGGCCCACTTCCTGATTGTCTGGGGCGGGTTGGGGACAACGCCCGCCGGTCGAACAGGATGAAAGGTCGCTGGATCCCGGGGATCCGTCAACTCGTTCCGGGACGCTCCCCTGGCTGACATCGCACGCCGTGGCGCGATCGTTCCGGTCCGCGTTGCCCCCCTCATTCCTGGAGGGTCGGTACCGGCTTCCCCACCGCCTCGGCCTACCAGATCGCCCGGGTCTCGATGTCCTCCACCACCCTGGTCACGAAGGCGCCCCGGTCCATGACCTCCTGCTTCTTCCCGGCGCCCCGGCTGCGTACGGCCACGGTCCCGGCCTCGGCCTCCCGTTCGCCGACCACGCCCATGTAGGGCACCTTCCGGGTCTCGCCTTCCCGGATCCGGCGGCCCAGGGTGTCCCGACCGTGGAGCTTGGCGCGAACGCCGGCGTCCACGAGTTGGTCCAGGAGCTCCCGGGCGCTCTCCTCCCACTGCTCGGAGATCGGCAGCACCCAGACCTGCTCGGGAGCCAACCACACCGGGAAGGCCCCGCCGTAGTGCTCCACCAGCCCCCCGATGAAGCGCTCCATCGAACCGAGCATGGTGCGGTGGATGACTGCCACATTGTGGGTATGGTTGTCCGCGCCCACGTACTCGAGCTCGAAGCGCTCGGGCATGAGGAAGTCGAGCTGGAAGGTGGGACCCTGCCACTCCCGACCGAGGGCGTCGACGAGCAGGATGTCGATCTTGGGGCCATAGAATGCCCCTCCACCCTCGTCCACCTCGAAGTCCATGCCCCGACGCTCCAACACGCCCCGGAGCTGCTCGGTGGCGTTGTCGTAGGTCTCGGCGTCGCCGATGGCCTTTTCGGGCCGGGTCGAAAGGGCCAGCCGGTACTCGTAGCCGAACGCACGAAGCAGGTAGTCCACCAGGTCCAGGAGGCGATCGTACTCGTCCTGGATCTGATCGTGACGCACGAAGATGTGGGCGTCGTCCTGGGTGAACGCCCGGACCCGGAGCATGCCGTGCAGGGTCCCGGAACGCTCGTACCGGTAGCAGGTTCCCAGCTCCGCGAATCGGAGTGGAAGATCCCGGTACGATCGAGTCTGGGAGCCAAAGATCATGAAGTGGTGAGGGCAGTTCATCGGCTTCATCCGAAAGCGGGTGCCCTCGTCGTCCATGGCCGGGAACATGTTCGCGTCGAACACCTCGAGGTGCCCGCTCTTCCGGTACAGCTCTTCGCTCGCCACGTGGGGCGAGTACACCAGCTCATAGCCGTTGTCCAGCAGGGTCTGCTTGAGGAATTCCTCGACGGTGTGCCGGATGATGCCGCCGTTGGGGTGCCACAGCACAAAGCCCTGCCCCACCTCTTCCTGGATGCTGAAGAGGTCGAGCTCCTTACCGAGCACGCGATGGTCCCGCTTCTTGGCCTCCTCCAACATGTGGAGGTGGTTCTCCAACTCGTCCTTCTTGAAGAACGCGGTTCCATAGATGCGCTGGAGCATCTGCCGGTTCTCGTCGCCCCGCCAATACGCACCGGCCGCATTCAGCAGCTTGAAGTGCTTCAAGGCGCCGGTGGAGGGCACGTGGGGTCCCCGGCACAGGTCCAGGAACGGCCCGTCCCGGTAGACGGTGATCACCTCGTCCTCGTCGAACTCCTCCAGGCGCTCCAGCTTGAGCGGGTCGTCGCTGAAGAGGTCCCTGGCTTCTTCGGCGGTGACTCGCCGCCGCTCGAAGGGGAAGTCATCCTTGATCACGTCGGCCATCCTGGCTTCGATCTGCTCGATCTTCTCCGGGGTGAACGGCTCGCTCACCTCGAAGTCGTAGTAGAAGCCGTCGTCGATGGCGGGCCCGAAGCCGATGGCCGCGGTCGGATCGATGTCGCGAACGGCGGTGGCCAGCACGTGGGCCGCCGAATGCCGGAGCACGGGCAGAGCGTCGGGGTCCCGGGCCGTGAGGATGCGCAACTCGGCATTGCCGTCGATGGGACGGTTCAGGTCCACGGTCTCGCCGTCCACCACGGCGGCCAGAGCGGCCTTTGCCAGGCCGGGCCCGATGGAAGCCGCGACGTCGGCGGCGGACGAACCGGCGGGCATGTCCAGGACGGTGCCGTCCGGGAGAGTGATCTCGATCCGATCAGCGCTCATGATGATTCTGCTGTGTTGGGGTGCTACAGCGGCCGCGCGTTGCCGGACTACGGTACCGGGACGCGGCGCGGATACGGAAGGTAGTAGAATCGGAGAGGGAATTGCAGCGGGTCGGCTACTGAATCGTCACCAGCCAGATGTCCCCCTCCGTGACCCGGCGAGAGTACACCACCTGTCGCCCGTCGGCTGTGACTCGTGGCGGGCCCAGGACGTCCCGGACGGCGGAGTAGATCTCTCGCACCTCCCCAGTTTCGCTGTCCACCAGATAGAAGGCGTTGCCTCCGGAAACGAACAGAAGCTGGCGGCTGTCCGGCATCCACACCGGCCACTGGCCGAAGTCGGTCAGTGGGACGTACGCACCGGTGGACAGCACGTGATACCCCACGCCGTTGTCGGAATACCCGAACATCCCGGCGAGGCGGGTGCCGTCCGGCGACCAGTCGTTGGAAACGAACCAATCCCAACTCGGATCGGTAGCGAGCGGTACGGGGGTCTGCTCGTCGTATCCGACCGATGTGTCCAGAATGAAGCCGCCCCGGGCCAACGAGTTCACGGACACCTTCGTGCCGTCGGGCGACCAGTCGCTGATCCCGGCGCCTTCACCAAAGGTGAGTTGTTGGTTTCCGCTCCCGTCGGCCCGGATCGTCCAGGCCTGCAACCCGCCCGTTCTGGTAGAGAAGTACGTGAGCCGAGAGCCCTCGGGGGACCACCGGGGCACCCGGTCCAGGGCCGAGTCCGTGGTGAGCTGACGCAGTCCGGTGCCATCGCTGTTCACCAGATAGAGATCCCCTTCCGGCAGATCTCGGGAGTAGAACGCGACGCGTTGCCCATCCGGCGAGGGGTCGGGGGACGACCACTGCCGAGACCCTGTGGTTAGCAGGTAGGGCTCTCCCAGACGACCTTCCTGGATGTCGAGCGGCGCCAACTCGATGTTCTGGGTCGTCAACACTGAACTGTACACGAGGCGACTGCCGTCGCCCGAGACACTCGGGTGCGCGAGAAACGCCGAGGGCGTGGTGACGGCCTCGGGTCCTCCCAACGCGCTCCCACGATCCGGATCGAACGGAAGGCGCCACAGGTTCATGCTGCCGCCGCGATCACTGGAGAAGTAGACGAATTGACCGTCCGGGGACCAGGCAGGCCCCCATTCGTTCTCGCTGCTGTCCGTGACCCGGCGCGGCTCACCGCCCTCGGCCGATATGATCCACAGGTCCGCCGCCCCGTCCCGGCCGGTGTACACGATCCACTGGCCGTTCGGGGACCAAGCCGGCAAGACAGCGTCACCCTCGAAGATCCGGGTCGCTTCTTCCGCATCCAGATCCAGGGTCCAGAGCCCTCGTGCCTCCGCTTCCATGTTCAGCGGCAGCAAACCGACGTCCTCGCCCGCGACGGCCAGGCGCGTCCCGTCCGGAGCCCAGGTCGGCGTGTGGCCGGCATCCGCCACGCGGCGAATCGCCTCTCCGGTTGCGTCCATCACGAAGACCCCGCCGCCGTCGCGGCTGGAACGGAAGGCGATCTGTTCACCATCGGGAGAGAAGGCCGGCGCATAGTCGTCGCTCGGGGATTGCTCGGTGAGGTTGATGGTGAGCTCGCCCTCGAGCCTGCGGAGGAAGATATCCCGGTCCGGACCGTCCTCACCCGCGAAGACGAGCCACTGGCCGTCCGGTGAGACGCTGGGAGAATCCTCCACGCCGGGCCGGGCAGTGATCTGCGTAAAGGTCAGCCGAAGGGGGGCGGGCGCTTCGCTCCTCCCGAACAGCAGAAGTGCCATCGCACCGACCACGACCGCCGCCCCGACGCCGGTGAAGCGGAGGCCCCGCCGAAGGGCGGCGCGTTTTCGACCGCGGACCGGACCAGCAGCGTCGGTCAATGCCCTGGCGAAGTCGCCCGGCGTGTCGAAACGATCGGCCGGAACGCGAGCGAGCGACTTCAACACCGCATGCTCCACGTGAGCCGGGATCGTATCACGGACAACGCTGGGCTTGGAAGGCGCCTCGACTGACTTGCGCGCGAGCACGGCCTGGGGCGTGGCGCCACCGAACGGAGGTGTCCCGGTCAGCATCTCGTACAGCACGCTTCCCAGGCTGTAGACGTCCGTCCGCTGATCCACGTCGGAGCCGGTGGCCTGTTCGGGACTCATGTACGTGGGCGTCCCGAGCATCAGGCCGGTACCGGTCAGCTTGTCGGCTCCCGCTTCACCCACCGCTCGGGCGATCCCGAAGTCGCAAACGAGAACGTGTCCGTCATCGAGGAGGATGTTCTCGGGCTTCACGTCCCGGTGGATGACGCCAAAGCCATGTGCGTGGTCGAGAGCTTCGGCCACCTGCTGCGCGATGCGGATCGAGTCGTCGATGGGCAAGACCGATTCCCGGTCCAACCGTTGGCGCAGAGACTCGCCGGCCACGTAGAACATGACGTAGTAGACCAGCCCGTCGGCCTCGCCCGAGTCGATCAACGACAAGATGTTGTGATGGCTGAGCTGGGCCGATATGCGGATTTCGCGCAAGAATCGCTCTGACCCTACGGACTGCCCCACCTCCGGGCGCAACACCTTGAGCGCGACCTGGCGACCGTGCTTGAGATCCTCGGCGAGATAGACGACACCCATCCCGCCACGCCCGATCTCGGCCTCGATCCGGTAGCGGTCTCCCAGGCTCTCCTGAAGACGCCGTCTCAGATCATCCATTGTGGTCAAGATGATCGGCCCCTGGGCGTTTCACCAGACCGGTGATCCCACCGTCCACACGACCGCCACGCCGATGCGAGGGCGCGCAGCGACCGAGCAAGGACCCCACCGTCACGACCCCACCATGCCGATGCGAGGGAGCGAAGCGACCCGAGCGAGAATCCCAACGTCCACCAACCCACCATGCCGATGCGAGGGAGCGAAGCGACCCGAGCGAGGGTCTGTACAACCCCGGTCGAACCACAACCCGCCCACCAGACTCGTGTAGCCCTTTTCGCGGGGTGGGCGCCGCGTCGTGCCCGGCGAGAGTCAGTCGCGCGTAGCGACTGAGCGAGGGACGCGGAGCAAGCAAGCCCCAGCCGACCCTCCAGCGCCCGAGCGCTCGAGCAAGGGTACGACGCGGCGCCCACCCCGCGAAGGTCTACCGAAGGCCCCGCTACCAAGAGAGTGGAAGTGTGGCCGAATGCACGAGAGATTGAGTGAAGGTTCATGCTCTCGAATCGCATCGGAGTGGTCGTGACGCACATCCAGCCCCCGACGTCCAGCCCCTTCTTGACGGCTCGCTGGGAGAGCCTGGTGTTCTTGAACTACGCCTGTCCCGAGTCGCTTCTCAGGCCGCTCGTGCCTGCTGGTACCACGCTCGATGACTGGAACGCCACCTTCTACGTCAGCCTCGTGGCGTTCATGTTCGCCGACACACGGGTCCGGGGTATCGCGGTGCCCATGCACAAGACCTTCGAGGAAGTGAACCTCCGGTTCTACGTCCGTCGGCATCTGCGCGATGGGAGCACCAGGAGGGGGGTCGTCTTCATCAAGGAACTGGTACCGCGCTGGGGGATCGCCGCCATAGCTCGTGGTTTGTACAACGAACCCTACTCGGCCGTCTCCATGACGCACACCGTCGACCTCGCGGCTGACGATGGAGGTCGCGCGGAGTACGTCTGGCGGCATCGCGGAAGCCATTACTCCATCGCCGCCGAGGTCACAGGACCTGCCCGAAGCGTTGGAGAGGGCGAGGAAGCCGCGTTCATCACCGAGCACTACTGGGGCTACTCCCGGCAACGTGATGGCAGCACCCTGGAGTATCAGGTGACCCACCCACCGTGGGCATTGTGGCAGGCACCTACCGCACGGTTCAACGGAGACGGAAGCCGGCTCTACGGCCGGGTATTTGGAGAGATTCTCGATGGACAGCCGATCTCGGCCAGCGTGGCGATGGGAAGCGAGGTCGCGGTCTATTCAGGCCGCCGGCTAGTCGACGGAGGAGGTACCGAATCCGATTGATCGAGGCCTCGGCGACCAGCTCGCAACCGGCATCGTCGATGGACCCGTCCACAACCCACCACGCCGATGCGAGGGAGCGAAGC
>CAJIAX010000114.1_pt1 | contig 17477 bp, 17 predicted proteins | sample 9199251 | NCBI WGS metagenome assembly CAJIAX01 (sample SAMEA7708287, study PRJEB35096) | sediment metagenome | biome: marine neritic benthic zone biome [ENVO:01000025]; feature: sediment [ENVO:00002007]; material: shallow marine sediment [ENVO:03000034] sea grass bed [ENVO_01000059] ... | reverse complement strand
ACCGCCGTGATTCCGTAACCTCGAACACAATGGGCCTCCGGGATTTCCCGGAGGTCCGGGTTTGAGAAGGCGCCGCCCTCGGGTCGATCCCCGGGGGCGGCGTCGTTTTGTATGTATGCCTTTAGTAGTTGGGGGCCACCCGCGAGCGGTGTCTCCCCTTGGCGGATCGCTACGGGGCTGCCGCCGATCGGGTGGATTCCGACCGGGGGTGGCCCTTCGCTGTGCTGCGCTAGGGGCCTTCAGTCCCCTGCGCAGGACTCCGCTACGGGGAGACACCGCGCGCGGGTGGCCCCTCTACCATGGGGGGCACTACAGAGACGGTGGACCGTCCCCGGGGAGGTCGTCGCCGGGGCTTGGTAGACGGGTGGGCTTTTTTTTGGCAGGACGCTTCGCTGCGCTGGCGTCCTGGTGGGCACGGTACTCGGGTGGGCGGTTTGGCGTGGTGGGATGGTCTACCGGGCCTTCGCGCGGTAGGTAGAGTCGACCGGCGTCGTGGCTCACCAGCGGTGGCGTTGTTGGTCTGGTACGGCTTGGTAGATTGGGATCCCGCGAGGGGGCGCCTCCCCGTGGCGGGATTCGAAACAGGGGATCAAAGGCCCCTGTTTCGCATAGCGAAGGGCCAGCCGCGGTCGGAAACCCTACCAAAGGAGGCAGCCCGTGGCGGTCCGCCCAGGGGAGGCGCCCGCTCGCGAAGGGCACTTCTGCCACGGTGGTCCCGCAGGACGGGCGTCCCTAGGTGATCGCCGCGACGTCTCGGTCGAAGGCGGCCAGCATCTCCTGCTTTTCCTCGTGGGGGAGGAATGCGGATTCGAAGCCCATGCGGGCGATGGTGACCAGGTCGTCCCAGTCCAGGCCCAGATGCTTGTGGGCCTCCCAATATTCGTCCGTGAGGGTGGTGCCCGAGATGAGGCGGTTGTCGGTGTTCAGGGTCACCACCAGGCCCTGTTCGTAGTACTGCTTGAGGGGATGCTCGGCGAAGGAGGGCACGGCACGGGTCTGGACGTTGGACGTGGGGCAGATCTCCAGGGGGATCCGGAAGTCCCGCACATAGGCCATGAGGTCCGAGTCTTCGATCAGGCGGGTGCCGTGGCCGATGCGGTTGGCGCGGCAGTAGTGCAGGGCCTGGTGGATGGACTCGGGGCCGTAGGCTTCGCCGGCGTGGATGGTGGTGGCCATATTCTTGTTGATGACCGTGAAGAACGCGTTCTTGTGCTTCTTGGCCGGGTAGTTGTACTCGGCGCCGGCCAGGTCGAAGGCCACCACGCCCCGGTCCTTGAACGCCACGGTCAGGTCCGCCAGGTCCCTCGAAGTGCCGGGCTCCATGTTGCGGATGCCGCAGATGATCACGGCGGTCTTGATGCCGTACTCGTCCTCGGCCCGGGCAAGGCCCGCCAGGGGCGCTTCGACGGCGGCCGTCAGGGGCAGGCCCTCCTGGGTGTTCAGGATGGGGGAGTACCGGACCTCGACGTAGCGGACGTTTTCCTGGGCGTTGTCCACCGCCAGCTCGTAGGCGATGCGCTCCAGGGCGTCCGAATGCTGCATGACCGACAGCGTCAGGGCGAAGCGGTCCAGGTACTCTTCCAGATTCCGGGTGTCCCGGGCGTGCATGTGCTCGGCCAGCTTGGCCGGGTCCGTGGACGGCAGTGGCTTCCCGTACTGGGCCGCGAGCTCGATCATCGTCTCCGGCCGGATGCTGCCGTCCAGGTGGACATGGAGCTCGGCCTTGGGCAGCTCGAACAGCCGCTCCCGCGTGACCGCCAGGGTCACACCGGGGCTCCGGCGATGGCGCCGGCCATGAGGCCACGGTCGACGTCCACCAGGGGCGCGGTGTAGTCGCCCGAGAAGCAGGCGTTACAGAAGGGCCCGCCTTCCGCCACCGCGTTCTCCATGCCGTCCTGCGACAGGTATCCCAGGGAGTCGACCTTGAGCTCTCGGGCGATGTCCTCGACGGACATCCGGGACACGATCAGCTCCTCACGGCTCGGCATGTCGATCCCGTAGTACCAGGGGAACTTCACCGGAGGGCTGGCGATGCGGAAGTGGACCTCCCGGGCGCCGGCCTGGCGGATGAACTTGACCAGGCTGCTGGACGTGGTGCCCCGGACCAGCGAGTCGTCCACGACCACCACTCTGCGGCCGTCCAGGACCTCCCGGACCGGGTTGTACTTCATGCGGGCGCCGAAATCACGGTCCGCCTGGGACGGCTGGATGAACGTCCGGCCCACGTAGTGGTTCCGGAGCAGGCCCAGCTCGAACGGAATGCCGCTCTGTTCCGCGTACCCGAGGGCGGCGGAGTTGGCGCTGTCCGGCACCGCGATGACGGCGTCGGCCTCCACGGGATGCTCGGCGGCGAGCTGCCGGCCGAAGGCGCGCCGGGCACGGTCCACACTGATGCCCCAGAGCCGGGAGTCGGGCCGGGCGAAGTAGACCAGCTCGAAGATGCACGGGGCGGGGCGGGGCGCGGGGGGCAAGCTGCGCAGCCGCTGCACCCGGCTGCCCTTGATCTTGAGCACCTCGCCGGGCTCCAGGTCCCGGACGTACTCGGCGCCCAGGATGTCCAGGGCGCAGGTCTCGCTGGCCACGACGTGTCCGTCGCCCAGTCGTCCCAACATCAGCGGACGGAAGCCCCGGGGGTCCCGAGCGGCGTAGAGGGTGTCGTTGACCAGGATGACCACGGAGAACGCGCCTTCCAGGTGGGTCAGGGCGTCGTCCACCTGGGCGTCGATGGTATCGTGGCGGGAGCGGGCGATGAGGTGGACGATCACCTCGGAATCGCTGGAGCTCTGGAAGATCGCCCCCTCCTGGACCAGGCGCTGCCGCAGCTCCTGGTGGTTGGTCAGGTTGCCGTTGTGGGACACGGCCAGCTCGCCCTGTGCGTAGCGAACCGCGATCGGCTGGGCGTTTCGGATGCCCGCACCGCCTGCGGTCGAGTAGCGAACGTGACCGATCGAGGTGCTGCCCGGTAGCCGAGTCAGCCGTTCAGCGTTGAACACCTCGGCGACGAGCCCGAGGCCCTTCTGCACGTTGGCCTGCCCGTCGCCCACGGCGCAGATCCCGGCCGACTCCTGGCCCCGGTGCTGGAGGGCGTAGAGCCCCAGGAACACCAGCTCGGCGGCCTTGTCGATGCCGCTGACGCCCATGACCCCGCATTCGTCGTGGGGTCGGTCGTCCAGGGACGAGACGGAAATGTCGACGGCCGCACCCGGTCCGTCGGGAGGCACCACCGGTAGGTCTCGTGCTGGCATCATTCGCTCTCCGCGGGTCGGTCCATGATCCCGGGCAGGGTGCCGAAGTACGTGTCGGAAAGGGTGCTCAGGTCGACGTCGATATGCGCGTTGTTCGTCTCGATGTGGAACGATCCGCCCAGCTTACCCACGGCGCCGATGTCCGCTGCCGGCACGTCGTATCGCTCGGCGATGCGCAGGACTTCGCCGAGCTTGTCCGGTGCGCACGAGATCACGATCCGGCCCTGTGTCTCTCCGAAGAGCAGGGGAATCGAGGGAATCGCGTCGGACAGCGTCACGGTGACCCCCAGTGGGTCCTCGCCGTTGCCCAGGGCCGCCTCGGCCAGGGCGCATGCGACGCCGCCCTCCGAGCAATCGTGGGCCGATCGAATCGCCCGGTCCTGGATCAGGGCCAGCACGGCGTGCTGCAGCGAGCGCTCCGCCTTCAGGTCCACGTCCGGCGGCTCGCCGGCGACATCGCCCCGGGTCACGTACAGGAATTCGGATGCGCCGATCTCGTTCCGGTTCCGTCCCAGCAGCACGATCCGGTCGCCGGGGGTGGCGAAGGCGTGCTTCGTCAGCCGGCTCACGTCCTCCACGATGCCGACCATGCCGATCACCGGCGTCGGGTAGATCGCCGCGCCGTCCGTCTCGTTGTAGAACGACACATTGCCGCCCGTCACGGGCGTCTCGAACATGCGGCACGCCTCGGCCATGCCCAGGACCGCTTCGCGGAACTGGTAGTAGATGTGGGGCTTGAGCGGGTTGCCGAAGTTCAGGTTGTTGGTGATTGCCACAGGCACGGCGCCGGCGCAGACCAGGTTCCGGGCGGCCTCGGCCGCCGCTGCATGGGCACCCCGCCTGGGCGACAGGTAGACGTAGCGGCCGTTGCAGTCGGTGGTGGCGGCCACGGCCTTGTTGGTGCCCCGGATCCGGATCACACCCGAGTCGCTGCCTGGACGGGTGATCGTCGATGCCCGCACCGTGCTGTCGTACTGCTCGTAGACCCAGCGCTTGGACGAGATGTTGGGCGACGCCACGAGCTTCATGAACTCGGGCGTAAGGTCACCGTCCAGCTCCATCAGGTCCGCGTAGTCCCGTTCCCGCAGGGCCTTGATGTCCGCCGATTCCACGCCTTCCCGCTCGTAGGTCGGGCAACCTTCGGTCAGGGGTAGAGCGGGGATGTCCGCGACCGGAACCCCGTCCTCCAGGACCCGGAACATGCTGTCGTCGGTCACGTGACCGATGACGGCGGCCTCCAGCTCCCACTTCTCGAGGATGTCGGTCACCTGCTGCTCCCGACCCTGGTGGGCCACCACGAGCATGCGCTCCTGGGATTCGGAGAGCAGGATCTCGTACGGAGACATGCCCGGCTCCCGGACCGGGACCAGGGCGGTGTCGATCACCACGCCGCTGCCTCCCCGGCCAGCCATCTCGCTGGCGCTGGAGGTGAGTCCAGCGGCGCCCATGTCCTGGATGCCCACGATGTGCCCGCTCTGGATCAACTCCAGGCTGGCCTCCAGCAGGAGCTTCTCGGTGAACGGATCGCCTACCTGGACCTGGGGCCGGCTGGCCTCGTCCGAGTCCTCGCTCAGCTCTTCGCTGGCGAACGTGGCGCCGTGGATGCCGTCCCGGCCGGTGCGGGCGCCCACGGCCATCAGCGTGTTGCCCACGCCGGAGGCCACGCCAGTGATCAGGTCCTCCTTCTTCATCACACCGAGGCACATGGCGTTGACGATGGGATTGCCCTCGTACCCCCGGTCGAAGAAGACCTCGCCGCCGATGTTGGGCACGCCCATGCAGTTGCCGTAGTCGCCGACTCCCCGGACCACGCCGTTGAAGAGGTAGCGGACCCGGCCGCTGTCCAGGTCGCCGAAGCGCAGCGAGTCGAGGATGGCCACGGGCCGGGCGCCCATGGTGAAGATGTCACGGAGAATGCCGCCCACCCCGGTGGCCGCGCCCTGGTAGGGCTCCACCGCGGAGGGATGGTTGTGGGACTCGATCTTGAAGGCCAGGGCCCACGTGTCGTCGATTTCGATGACGCCGGCGTTCTCGCCGGGGCCCTGGATCACCCAGGGGGCCTCGGTGGGCAACAGCTTCAGCAGCCGCTTCGAGTTCTTGTACCCGCAGTGCTCGGACCACATGGCGCTGAAGACGCCCAGCTCGGTGAACGTGGGCTCCCTGCCCAGGATCCGGAGGACCCGGTCGTATTCGTCCGGCGACAGTCCGTGGTCGGCCACCATCTCCGCCGTGATCGCCGGGTCTCCCGGCCGGGGTCCGGGTGCGACGGCCGTGTCCGTGGTACCGCCGCCGTGCTGGTCGCTCGAGATCGGATGGTTCATGACGCCCCCGCGGGAGCCAGGTTTTTCATCATCGACGTGAAGATTCCCAATCCGTCGGTGGATCCCAGGATGGGCTCGACGGCCCGCTCCGGGTGGGGCATCATGCCCAGGACGTTGCCGGCTTCGTTGCGGATCCCCGCGATGTCGTTGGCGGACCCGTTGGGGTTGGCTCCAGGCGTCTGCTGGCCGTCACGGTTCGTATACCGGAACACCACCTGGCCCTGGTCTTCCAGGGCGGCCAGTGTGTCCGTCTCGGCGAAGTACTTGCCTTCGGCGTGGGCGATGGGAATGCGCAGCACCGACCCCACCGGCACGTCCGACGTGAACAGCGTATCCTGTTGCTCCAGACGGATGTGCACGTCCTCGCTCTGGAACTTCACGCTCCGGTTCCGGAGCAGCGCTCCAGGCAGCAGACCCGCCTCGCACAGGATCTGGAAGCCGTTGCAGATTCCCATCACCGGGCCGCCGGCAGCCGCGAAGTCCGAAACGGACTGCATGATCGGGCTGAACCGGGCGATGGCGCCGGCTCGCAGGTAATCCCCGTAGCTGAAGCCACCGGGGAGCAGCACGGCGTCGACCTGGCCCAGGTCCGTCTCCCTGTGCCACAGGAACTCCGCTTCGCCCCCGACGAGCTGGACCGCCTTGTACAGGTCGTAGTCGCAGTTCGAGCCGGGGAACGTGATCACTGCGCACTTCATGCGTGGGAGCCCTCCGTGACGTCGGACGCCAGATCCACCGAGAAGTCCTCGGTGACCGGATTGGCCAGGAGCTTCCGGCACATGGCCTCGCCGGCGGCGATGGCGTCGGCCTCAGACGCGGCGTTGATGTCCACGTACAGGTCCTTGCCGGCTCGCACGCCGGAGACGGCGTCGAAGCCCAGGGACTCGAGGGCGTGATGGATGGCGGCGCCCTCGGGATCCAGGAGTCCCGGGCGAGGCGTCACGCGGATTTCAAGGCGGTAGCTGGTCAAGGGGTGTCCTCCGGATGTCGATCGCGTAGGTGTCTGTCGTCGAAACGTTTAGGCGCCAGGTTGCCGTAGTCCATGGCGCGGACCTCATCCCCGGTTTCCCCAGGGGCAATGTGTTCGTCCAGGAGCGGGTCCCGATCCGGGATCCGGTCGAGCAGGCCCAGAACAAAGGCTTTCACCAACCCCCATGCCGTGTAGGTGATCAGGGCGGGAAAGAACCAGTAGCGCGGCAGGGTCAAGGCCATGATCGTGCCGAACAGCATGAAGGCCGTGGTGCCCAGGGCCCGAGGCGTCCGGAATCCGATCCGGGGCACCAGCGGGTAGGGTACGTGACTCAGCATGAGCACGGACAGCAGGATCGTGAGCACCGCGATGTACTGGGGCCAGTTCAGGGCGCTCAGGTAGGTCTCGAAGAAGGGCGTCTGGCTGAACGGATAGTACGTGGCCAGCATCATGCCCGCCGTGGGCGACGGCAGGCCGTGGAAGCTGGTCTTGGCCTCGCCGCCCTGCTCGACGTTGAAGCGGGCCAACCGCACCACCACCGCCGCGATGTAGGCGAAGCCCAGCATCCAGCTCCATGCGCCGTCGGCCAGGTACAGGTTGTAAATGATGAACGCGGGCGCCACGCCGAACGAGACCGCGTCCACCAGGGAATCCAGCTCGGCGCCGAACGCAGAGCCCGTACGGGTGAATCGGGCCACCCGCCCGTCCAACATGTCCAGGATGCCGGCGAACACCACGAACCAACCGGCCCAGATCAGGTCCCCCCGGGCAGCGGCCACCATGGCGTAGACCCCGAAGAACAGATTGCCCATGGTGAAAGCCGAGGGCAGGATGATGATTCCGCGCTGGAGGGGCCGGGGCCGTTCGCGGTAGATCACGTCGCCTCCTTGGGCAGCCGGGCCATGGGCGTCAGTCCGCCCCGGACTACGTCTCCGACCGAGCAGTGGATGGGCCAGTCCAGGGGCAGGAACAGATCGACCCTGGATCCGAACCGAATGATGCCGATTCGGTCGCCACGGCGCACCCTGTCGCCCTCTTCCGGATCCGTCACGATTCGGCGGGCGATGAGGCCCGCGATCTGCCGCACAAGCACGGGTCCCCGGTCGGCCTCGATGCCCAGAGACGCCTGTTCGTTGTCTTCGCTGGCCTTGGGCGCCCAGGCCACCGCGAAGGCGCCGGGACTGTAGCTCTTATGGTCGACCCGGCCGGACACCGGGGCCCGCTGCACGTGCACGTTGAACACGCTCAGGAAGATCGTGACCCGGCGGGCGGGCCCCTCGTAGTACGTGCCCTCATCGACCTCGGCGATGTCCAGGATCTTGCCGTCGGCTGGAGACAGGACCAGCTCCGGGTCGGCGGGCTGAAGCCGGACCGGGTCACGGAAGAACCAGGTGACGAACGCGGTACCCAAAGTGAACACGCCGGCGATCAGGCTGCCCCAGTTGGAGGGCGCCGCCAGCACCCACACCCAGGCCAGGAGCGCTGCCGCCCCCGTTCCGACGATGAAGGGCCGGCCTTCAGGGGCGAATCGCATCATGCGTCGGCCCTGAAGCTGGGGGGCGCGTAGGCGTCCAGGGGAACGCCCGTCAATCGCTCGAACACGTGGAGGTAGCGGTCGGTCGCGGCCTCGACCACGGACCGGGGCAGCTCGGGCGGAGGCGGCGCCTTGTCCCAATCCGGCAGGCCGTCCAGGTAGTCCCGGATGGGCTGCTTGTCCAGCGACGGCTGCCCCCGGCCCACCGCATACGTCTCGGCGGGCCAGTACCGGGACGAGTCGGGGGTCAGCACCTCGTCGATGAGGATGAGGGCGCCGTCGGGTGCGATGCCGAACTCGAACTTGGTGTCGGCCAGGATGATGCCGCGCTCCGCCGCCACCTCGTTGCCCCGGGCGTACAGCGCCTTCGAAACGGCCTGGAGCCTCTCGGCCAGGTCCGCGCCCAGCTCGTCCACGACGGCTCCGAACGTGATGTTCTCGTCGTGACCCTCCTGGGCCTTGGTGGCCGGCGAAAAGACCGGCGGCTCGAGGCGGGCGCTTTCAACCAGGTCCGGGGGTAGGGCTTCTCCGGCCAGGGTGCCGTGGTCCCGGTATTCCCGCCAGGCGGAGCCGGAGATGTACCCCCGCACCACGCATTCCACGGGCAGCGGCCGGGTGCGCCGGACCAACATCGAGCGACGGGACCAGGCAGATCGGTCGAGCGAGTCCAGCTCGGGTACCCGAGCCAGGATCTCTTCCGGATCGACCGCCAGGATGTGGTGAGGCGTGATGTCGCTCACCTGCTCGGCCCACCAGGCCGTGATCAGGTTCAGCACCTCGCCCTTCCGGGGCACGGCCTGTTCCATGACCACGTCGAAGGCGCTTACCCGATCCGAGGCGACCATGAGGAAGGCGTCGGTGCCGGCGGCGTACACCTCCCGGACCTTTCCGTGGTGGACCAGGGGCAGGGGAAGGGTGGAGCGATAGAGGGGCGCTCGCACGGTGTCTGTCACAGGGGCCGAACTGTGGTCCGAGGGCATGGGCTCCATGGTCAAACGCGCACCGTGGGTGCGCCGATCCGGGCATCGAGGTCTGCACCGTACCGATCGAGAACCGGGTCTACCCACCGGACGAGGAACCGATCCACCTGCTCGGCGGAGCGGCCCGTGAACCGAATCGGGTCCAGGAGGTCCGTGAGCTCCTGCTCGGACAGGCCGAATGCGTCGTCGTCGGCGATCCGGCCCATCAGGTCGGAGTCGGCTCCTTCCTCCTTCATGATGCGGGCCGCCTCCAGGGCATGCCTGCGAATGCGCTCGTGCAGCTCCTGCCGGTCACCGCCCCGGGCCGTGGCCTGCATGAGGATCGTCTCGGTCGCCATGAACGGCAGGTGTGGCTCCAGGTTCTTCTGGATCACCATGGGGTTGACCACGAGCCTGCTGGACACGTTTTCGGTGAGCACCAGGGCCCCGTCCAGGCTCAAGTACGCGTCGGGCGCGGAGACCCTGCGGTTGGACGAGTCGTCCAGGGTGCGCTCCAACCACTGGGTCGCGGCGGTGAAGGCCGGATCCTGGGCCAGGGCGATCACGTGCCGGGCCAGGCCACAGATCCGTTCCGCCCGCATCGGGTTGCGCTTGTAGGGCATGGCCGACGAACCGATCTGCTCGGACTCGAACGGCTCTTCGACCTCTCGCAGATGGGCCAGGATGCGCCAATCGTGGGCCGTCTTGGAGATCGACTGGGCGACGCCGGCCAGGGTGGCCAGGAACGCGGCGTCCACCTTGCGGGGCGCCGTCTGCCCAGTGACATAGGTGTCCTCGAACCCCATGCGGGCGGTGACCGCCCGATCCAGGGCGTCCACCTTGTCTCCGTCGCCCTGGAACAGCTCGAGGAACGAGGCCTGGGTACCGGTGGTGCCCCGGACGCCCCGGAAGCGGAGGTGGGACAGGCGGAACTCGATCTCCTCCAGGTCCAGCACCAGGTCTTGCAGCCAGAGCGTGGCCCGTTTGCCCACCGTCGTGGGCTGCGCAGGCTGGAAGTGGGTGTACCCCAGCGTCGGCAGATCCCGGTGTTCCCGGGCGAAGGCCGCCAGAGCCCGCATGCACCGCACCACCCGGTCCCGGATCAGCTCCATGGCCTGCCGGTGCAGGATCAGGTCCGTGTTGTCCGCCACGAACGCGCTGGTGGCACCCAGGTGGATGATGGGCCGGGCTTCCGGCGCGTCGTCGCCGAACAGGTGGACGTGGGCCATCACGTCGTGGCGGAAGCGCGCCTCGTACCCCGCGGCCCGCTCCAGGTCGATCGTGTCCAGGGCCCCTCGCATCTGGGCCAGGGCCTCGTTCGTGATCGGCAGGCCGAGCTCCTGTTCGGACTCGGCCAGGGCCAGCCACAGGCGTCGCCAGGTACCGTAGCGATTGGCGGGCGAGAAGACGCGCTGCATCTCGCTGGACGCATAGCGGCCCGCGAGGGGGTGTGCGTAGCGTTCGTTGGACGGGTCGGTCACCGGGGCCGGTCTCCCGTGGGGGGTGGGGGGACACTCATCGTCGGACGCCGAAGTCTCGCACGTTGAGCCCTCCGTTGCGTTCGAAGTAGATGCGCACCTGGCGGCGAATCGACTGGAGCGCGGTTGCGGCGTCTTCCGCCGTCGTGATCGCGTAGTTGTTGATCTGACGCAGCACGTCGCCGGGTCTGAGGTCGAGCTGGCGCTCCAACTCCGGCGAGATGTACACGATCAAGGCGCCCGCCTCGCTGGCGATGCCCTGCTCCTGCTGGATGGCCGGCGTCAGCGTCACCAGCTCCAGGTCCTCGAACACCGTGATCCGTTCGGCCTGCAGGGACGGCACGTTCTCGGCTTGCATGGCCACGACGTCGGCTCGCCCCTCGACCAGGATCGTCACGGCCTCTCCGGGCCTCAGGTCCAGCATGACCGCTTCGAAGTCCAGGGGACTGGCCAGGCCCCGGCTGTTCGTGGCGAGGAGGCGGTCGCCGGTGCGCACGCCCGCGTCCTCCGCCGGCGACCCCGGCACGACCTGGGAGATCTCCACGCCCCGGGTCCGACCGAACTCGTCCGCGTTCACCGGCTGAACCTCGAACCCGAGCCAGGCCCGTCGCACCTCGCCGAAGCGGATCAGGTCGTCGGCGATCCGGAGGGCTCGGTCGATGGGGATGGCGAAGCCCAGGCCTTCGCTGCCGCCGCTGCGCGAGAAGATGGAGCAGTTGATGCCCACGACTTCGCCCAGCGCGTTGACCAGAGGGCCACCCGAGTTTCCAGGGTTGATGGAGGCGTCGGTCTGGACCATGCCCAGGTAGAAGCCCCGTTGCTCGGAGCTGGGGATCAGGTGCCGGCCCAGGGCGCTCACCACGCCTGCCGTGACCGTGGGCTCGGCGTCGCTGAACAGGTAGCCGAAGGGATTCCCGATGGCGATCGCCCACTCGCCGATCACCAGCGAGGCGTTCGTGCCCAAGGGCGCCACGGGCAGGTCCGTGCCCTCGATCTGGAGCACGGCCACGTCCGTGATCTGGTCCGTGCCCACCAGGGTCGCTTCGAAGTCCCGTCCATCGGGCAGGGTGACCAGGATGCGCTGGGCGTCCCGGATCACGTGATCGTTGGTCAGGATCGTGCCGGATTCGTCGATCAGGAAGCCCGAGCCGAAGCCCGTCGTCGGCCGGGGGTTGTAGAAGAAGCTCTCCCAGGCGGACCGGGGCCGGGGCGCTGCGTTGAGCGTCGCCACGTGCACCACGGCAGGCGCGACCCGTTCGGACGCCCGGACGATGGCGGTGATCCGGGATGCGTCGATCTCGCTGGATCGTTCCCGGACCTGGGGGCGGTCGACGTCTGCGCGGTTCCGTAGTGCGCTGGCTGGGCCGGGACCGGCCCCTTCCACGCCCGCCGTGAGAACGGCGCCCGTCTCGGCCGGTTCACCGGGCGAGCACGAGGCGGCCAAGAGGCCGAGGGCCAGCGCGAACAGGGTAGGGGCCACCACCCGGGGCTGCGCGCCCCCGCTGACCGGGCCCCTTGCCCGAACGATCGGTTTGAGCCGAGCGGTCCTCACTGGACTCCCGCTTCCTCCTGTTCGGCGTGCTACAGTTCCTTCCCCAGGGCCTCCCAGTCGGCCATGAACCGCTCCAGGCCGATATCGGTCAGGGGGTGCTTGGCCAACTGCCACAGAACCTTGGGCGGGATCGTGCAGCAGGCGGCTCCGATCATCATGGACTCGACCACGTGCACCGGGTGCCGGGCCGAGGCGGCCAGGATCTCGGTCTGAATCCCGTAGTTGTCATACACTTGTTTGATCTGGGAGATCAGCTCCATGCCGTCGCCGCTGATGTCGTCGATGCGGCCGATGAACGGCGAGATGTAGGACGCGCCGGCTTTGGCGGCCAGGAGGGCCTGACTCACGCTGAAGCACAGGGTCACGTTCACTTTGGCTCCGGCTTCCCGGAGGGCCCTGCATGCCCTCAGCCCATCCTCGGTCAACGGCACCTTGACCACGATGTTGTCGGCGAGCCCGGAGAGCCTCTTGCCCTCTTCGATCATGGTCGGGGCGTCCAGCGCGATCACCTCGGCGCTCACGGGCCCGTCCACGACGCTCGCGATCTCCAGGAAGATCTCCTGCGGGTCACGGTCTCCGGCCACCTTGGCCATCAGGCTCGGGTTCGTGGTCACGCCGTCGATGAGGCCGGCGTCGGCCGCCCGGCGGATCTCGCCGATGTCCGCCGTATCAAGGAAGATCTTCATGTACGTTCGTTTCTCCGTGGGTGCCCCGTCTCGGGGCGTCGGGTTGAAAGGTCGGGTCGAGCAGCTCGGGTGGGTACTCGACGCGGCTCAAGAACAGGCCCTCGGGCGGGGCGGGCCGAGACGTAATCAGGTCCGACGAGCCCGTCAGTAGATCCGCCATGTCCCCCAACGGGCGACGGCCCCGGGCGATGTCCACCATCGTGCCCACCAGATACCGCACCATGTGGTGGAGATACCGGTTGGCCGACATGTCGAAGGTGAAGCCCAGTGGGGGCCAGGCTTCCCATCGTGCGGTGTGCACGGTGCAGCGGTCGCCCCGCTGTTCCTGGCCCGCCTTCGCGAAGGCTCGGAACGAGTGCTCGCCGGACAGCATGGCGGCGGCACTGGTGAGCAAGGCCGGATCCACCGTCTCGGCCAGGGCCCAGCAGGTGGTCCGGTGGAACGGGGACCGGGCTTCGGAGGCCGTGCCCAGGCGGTAGCGGTAGCTGCGGGAGATCCCGTCGTACCTGGGGTGAAAGCGGGCCGAGACCTGTCGAGCCCGGGACACCCAGATCGTTCGCGGCAGGACGGCGTTCAGGGCCCGCTGGAGCTCGCCGGCCGACCAGCGCGACGGTACGTCCACCGCGGCGACCTGCCCGGTGGCGTGCACGCCCGAGTCGGTCCGTCCCGACCCGATCACCGACCGATGGGCTCCGGTTAGCCGTTCCAGTGCCGTTTCGAGCTCGCCCTGGACGGTGCGGTCTTCTTTCTGGACTTGCCATCCGTGGAAGCCGGATCCGTCGTAGTGGAGCGTGAGCTGAAGGCGGACTCGATCCCCTGAATTCACGCCGGGAAACTACAAGAGGGGCAGGGAGAAGTACAGGTGCCGAAGAGCGCCGGCTCCGGGGGGCTGGGCCGGCTTCATCGGCGCCCGGGAAAGGAGGCGGACCAAGCGGTTGGCGCGGCGGCCCCGTCCCCCGTACCATGCCTCCCCCGCTGGGGCCGAGAGGCACCCGCAGCCGCTCCCTTCGAGGACGCTCACGACGACCCATGACGACCCGAGACGACCTGGATCTGATCATCGAACGCGTGGGTGACGGTCAGGATCTGACCGCCGATCAAGCACAGGCCGCGTTCGATCGCTTCATGGAGGGCACCGCCAGCCGGGAGCAGATGGCGGCGCTGCTGCTGGGCCTTCGGGAAAAGGGCTACGCACCCGCTGAGGTGGCAGGCGGCGTGCGGGCCCTCCGGAACGCCATGATCGCGGTGGACGCCGGGAATCCGGAGTGGGTGACGGACACTTGTGGAACCGGTGGCGGGTCCCTGACGACGTTCAACATCTCCACCGCGGCCGCCATCGTCGCCGCGGGCGGGGGAGCCACGATCGCCAAGCACGGCAACCGGTCCTTCACGTCCCGGTCTGGCAGCGCAGACGTGCTGGAGGCGCTGGGTGTGCGCATCGAGGTGCCCTTCCCAGAGCTGGAGCGCATCGCCCGGGACGTGGGCATCGTGTTTCTCTATGCCCCCGCGCACCATCCGGCGGTTCGGCACGTCGGGCCCGTGCGACGGGAGCTGGGCGTGACGACGATCATGAACGTGCTCGGGCCCCTGGCAAACCCGGCCCTGGCACGTCGCCAGGTGGTGGGCGTCGCGGATCCGGCGTTGCTCCCGCTGGTGGCGGCAGCGCTGAACGAGCTGGGTCACGTGCGGGCCCTGGTGGCCCATGGCGAGCCCGGACTCGACGAGCTCAGCCCCATCGGTGACACCCGGATCGCGGTGCTGGACGAAGGGCATATCGAAGAGCGGGTGGTTTCGCCCGAGTCCCTGGGGTTCGGGACGCTGGATCCTTCGGGGCTGGCGGGGGGGTCGCCGGACGACAACGCGGCCCGGATCCGGGCGGTCCTGGACGGTTCGGACCAGGGGGTCGCCCGTGCCGCCGTTGCCGCCAATGCCGGGGCGGCCCTGTTCGTCGCGGGGATCTCGGACTCGCTGGAGGCCGGGGTGTCCCTGGCAGGAACCCTCTTGGACTCGGGGGCGGGGCTGGAGCGCCTCGACGCGCTGGTTCGGGCGACAGGAGCGGGATAGGGCGCAAACGACCAGGGTGGGGGACCATGAACGAAAAGGCGGCCGACGCGGATTCGCGTCGGCCGCCTTTCTCCGGATTTCCCGGCGCTGCTCAGGCCCGTATCGTCCGGGCCTTGCCCACGAGGGCTCGCAGGGCTCGGGCCGACGAGGCCCGGGGCCCCGGATGGACCACGACGATCTGCGCCGCCGCGCGGCTGAGCTTTCCCACCACGAACGTCTTCCTCATGACGACCTCCCCTTGGGGGTCCGCGTCCCGAACACCAGGGTCCGGACGAACAGACCCGCTCAGTACTTGCGAATGACTCCGACCACGACGCCCTGGACCGCCACGTCGTCTCCGTTGACGTAGATGGGATCCATGGCCGTATTGGCCGGTTGGAGACGGATCTGGTTGCCGGCTTCGCGATACAGCTTCTTCACGGTCGCCGCTTCCCCGCCGACCAGGGCGACCACCATTTCGCCGTTCTCGGCGCTGTTCTTTGCGCTGACCACGATGTAGTCGCCGTCCCGGATCTGTTCGTCGATCATGGAATTGCCTTCGACCCGGAGCACGTAGTTCTTGTGCCCGGACCGCACCATGTCCGGCGGAACCGCCAGCGTCTCCTGATTGGAGATCGCCTCGATAGGAAGCCCGGCGGCGACGGCGCCGAGCAGGGGGAGCTCCACCGCCATGGGCCCGTCTTCTTCGGGAACCAGCTCGATGGAGCGGCTTTCGTTGTAGGACTTCCGGATGTAGCCCTTCCGCTCCAGATTGCTCAGGTGCTCGTGCACCGTGGCCAGGGACGAATACCCGAACGCCTCGGCGATCTCTTCGAAACTGGGTGCGTATCCCCGCTCGACGATGAATCCCTCGATGTAGTCGAGGATCTCCTTCTGGCGCTTCGTCAGGGGCATTTCATGCTCCTCGATGGGGTGGGAACCCGAACAGGTACCGAACCAAGCATACCCGAACGTTGCCCGAAACGCAAGCACCTTCGTCGGGGTACGGGCCAGCGTCGAGTCGTCCACCGTGAACCAGGCCGGAACCGCCATGCAGCCAGTCGCCGGATCCCGTGGCCATCCCTCGATCCTCGATCGCATCGTCGAATCGAAGCGGGCCGAGGTGCAGAGGCTCGAGAGCAGGACCGACGTCCTGGCTGCGGCCGCCCGGGACGCCATGCCGCCGCGGGACTTCGAAGCGGCCCTGCGACGACGGGGTCAGGTGGCGCTGATCGCGGAGATCAAGCGCCGTTCGCCCGGTGCGGGCGAGATCTGCGGCTTGCTGGACCCGGCCGCTCAGGCTGCTTCGTACGAAGCCGGAGGGGCGGCGGCGGTCAGCGTGCTCACGGACGCGACCTACTTCTCCGGCAGCTTGGAGGACCTGGCCGCCGTGCGACGGAGCACCGCCCTGCCCGTGCTGAGAAAGGACTTCGTCATCGACGGGGTCCAGCTTCTGGAGGCGAGGGCGGCCGGCGCCGACGCGGTGCTGCTGATCGTGCGCATCCTGGACGACCCGACGCTGGCGCGACTCCATGCCTTGGCCACGGACCTGGGGATGGCCGTGCTGGTGGAGGCCCACGACGGCGAGGAGGTGGACCGGGCCCTCGAGGCCGGAGCCCGCATCCTGGGGGTCAACAACCGGGACCTGACCACCTTCCAGACTCGACTGGACGTGACCCTGTCCCTCGTGGACCGGGTCCCGGCGGACGTGGTCCTGGTGTCGGAAAGCGGAGTCCGGGGGGCGGCGGACGTGGGACGATTGGGCGCGGCGGGCGTCGACGCCGTGTTGGTCGGCGAGTGGCTCGTCCGCCAGGACGATCCGGAAGCCGCCGCCAGGTCCCTCTCCGTCCAGCCGAGAAGCTCCGTTCGTGGCCGCTGACTTCAAGATCTGCGGGCTCACGAACCGGGTGGACGCCGAGCTGGCGGCCGAGTCTGGGGCGCGCTACCTGGGCGCGGTATTGTACCCGCCGTCGCCTCGAGCCGTGGATCCCCCCAGGGCCCGAGCCCTCTCAGAGGGCTTGACGCCGGACCTGGTGATCGTCGTCGCGGACGAATCACCGGCGACGGTCCTGAGCTGGGCGCGGGACGCCGGGGCGAACGTGATCCAGCTCCACGGCGACGAAACGCCCGGCCAGGCCCGGTCGATCCGGAACGCCGGAGACTGGCGGGTGTGGAAGGCCGTACGAGCCCGGAACAAGATCGCCGTCTTCGATGCGGTCGCCCGGTTCGCAGGCGTGGTCGACGGGCTGCTGGTCGACGGATGGCACCCCGAGCGGATCGGGGGTACCGGTGTGCAGGCTGCGTGGCGGGACCTGAGCGGGCTACGGGAGCGAATCGATCCCGGCCTGCTGGTGGCGGCGGGCGGATTGACGCCGGAGAACGTAGGTTCGGTGATCCGTGTGGCCCGGCCCCACGTCGTAGACGTGAGCTCGGGTGTGGAGCGGTCTCCGGGCCAGAAGGACGCGGCGAAGATCCAGGCGTTCGCCCGCGCGGTGAAGACGGCATAGGCCATAACCACGAACCGGCGTTCGACACCCGTTCAGAAGACGGGTCCGGACAGCCGACAACAATACAGTGTGGACACGGCCCCCGGGTCCGGCACGAGCCGGCGCGGGAGCGCTCATCCAGGAGGCGCGACCAGACACATGACCGTGGTCGGGACGGAACGAATCGATCGGTTTGGGATCTT